>Ga0123353_10013266_pt1 | contig 11793 bp, 8 predicted proteins | sample TergutLab28metaG_3_FD_92763 | JGI IMG/M metagenome (GOLD analysis project Ga0123353, IMG submission 92763) | Labiotermes labralis P3 segment gut microbial communities from Petit-Saut dam, French Guiana - Lab288 P3 | ecosystem: Host-associated > Arthropoda: Insects > Digestive system > Gut ... | reverse complement strand
CGTATTATCGCATATAAATAGGAACGTATTATCGCATATAAATAGGAACGTATTATCGCATATAAATAGGAACGTATTATCGCATATAAATAGGAACGTATTATCGCATATAAATAGGAACGTTTTATCGCATATAAATAGGAACGTATTATCGCATATAAATAGGAACGTATTATCGCATATAAATAGGAACGTATTATCGCATATGAATAGGAACGTATTATCGCATATAAATAGGAACGTATTATCGCATATAAAATTCCAACATTTTTTTTTTTTGCTTGGGCTAGTAAAGAATTCGAACTGTGGGGGGAACAAACAATTTTCAATTCAGTGTAAAAATGTCATTAAATTAGTTTTATTTTAATACTAATTAATTCGTGATATCTGTAGGTTATTTATTAAAGTGCAGTGAACTGTAGAGATTTGGGTTGGGAAGGAGGGGAATATAGCCGTCATGGGAGACAAGAAATTAATACAGAAATGAGGCTGGGAACGCTGCTGCAGAGCACACAGGGATTTGAGTTTCTTTCTTATTCTTACCTCTTTCTACATACTCATTTTAGGTGTGGGGGGTTATTGTTGGACCTGATCACTCCCAGTGGCACGCACGCACACGCACACACACACACACACACACAAACGGTAGGACTCCTCTAGACGAGGAATCGGCCCGTCCCAGAGACCTCTACTTGAAAACACAACGCTTACAAGAGACAGACGTCCATGCCCGCAGCATAATTCGAACCCGCAATCCCAGCAAGCGAGAGGACGCAAACCCACGCTTTAGATCGCGCGGCCACCGGCATCAGCAGAATTGAGTTTATGGGACAAAAATATTGGGGTTGATATCAGAGAGAGACTGGAGAGTGAGGGGAAGCGCAGAGGTTCGTGTTGAAACTTCGGAGTAGCTAAAACAGAAATGCTTAAGAACTGTTGCTGCTTATCACTGATTTCTGTAATTATTCGTCGATTTGCGATAATGCAAACACTGGTGGACATAGTTGCACTTGACCACGTTTTCCCATGCTGTTCACCATTCCACCATTGCTCTTTGCCCATCCTTCAACGTTTTATAAACCAAACCAGGCAGCCTATTATCACATCCTCGGTCTAAGTTGGGGCTTCATCTGTTCTGGTCACAGACGAAACAAGTTAAGTATCCTGATTCAGAATTTTAATGTAGTGTAACTGGGTAGCGCCTACGTGATTCAGTTCCTTTACGTCAGACGTCATCTTGAATACCTGCTGTGTGTAATTTTGTAGTAAATAAACTGTGGTCAGTAGGCTAACTGCATCAGCAACTGTATGAGATCGAACAGCAGTCACAACCGTATCTCCATTTCTCATCCTTTATGTAAAGGTAAAGCAGTCCCGTTACAGGCCTGGAGTGGCCCAGAGGGTTCCAGGAAGTTACGGTTCCCAGATTTCATGACAACGGCACAGGATGTTGGTAAGGTTGTCATCCTTACGCACCGGGCGCCTTTACCCCCAGGAAATGCTCCTGGTACTTATTTCTGTTAGAGGCTGAGTCGACTCCAGTGCCATAGTGCGATCGGAAGGATTATGTCAATGAAAAATTCCAATGACACCTGCTAGGATCGAAAACCAGCGACCTTCCGATCTGTAGCACAGCACATTAACCACTGTGCCACCGCTCATCCTTTATGCATAGTAACAAAATTGTAACTCCTAGTAATTAACCAATGCACGGTCAGCAAAACGTCAAAATTGTAACTGTTCTAACTGCTACTGCAGACGTAACACAGAACACGCACGGACAGCCTACCGTGAAATCTTCTTCGTTCTCTTGTACATTTGCTCGGTAGCTGCTAACGCGATGTTCCCAAGTAATGCGATCGAGTTCCTGCATGCGATTCCAACTTGCATCATCATTATTTTTACGGAAAAGCCTGAACTATTTATTTATTAATATGTATTCTTTCTCGAAAGTTTCGGCTACTGTGTACTGTGATACTAACAAGGAGAGCAAAACATGTCCCGTACAATGAACGGGTGAAGAGGTAACGCCATCCCTGTTTATAAAATGAAGGCATACATGTGGAGTAGAGGTATAGCTACATACATTCTTAACCTCGGCACTTGGTGGAGGTCAGTGGTCAGCTTCATGAACTTTTAGTTTTAAATGGAAGTCCGACGTCTCTGCTCAAGGATGTGCACACAAGGAATAAATGGAAGGGTTTTGCGGGGAAACCCAGCGCCGTAACTACCTAATTTCTTTGCCCGCCATATTTTATAGTAGTTAATTTGGTAAGAGGGGCACCTGGTGGCGCACTTGGTTGAGGCACTGCGCTACAAGCCGGAAGGTCGCGGGTTCGATTCTTGATGGTGTCATTGGAATTTTTCATTGACATAATCCTTCCGGCCGCATTATGGCCCTGGGGTTGACTCAGCCGCTAACAGAAATGAGTACCAGGAATATTTCCTGGGGGTAAAGGCGGCCGGTGCATAGCACCTTCATGTTTCGATTGCCTTGAAATCTGGGAGCCTTAACCTCCTGGAACTCTCTGGGCCTAGGTCCAGGCCTGTAATGGGATTGCTTTACCTTTTTTACTTTGGTAAGAAGGTAGATAAGTAACAACAGACAACAATAATAGTATCGATTTATTTCAGGCATGGGACCCTGCTTAAGGTAGTAGGTGCATGTTTTATGTACGTATTTGTTGCGCGTCAACTTTGCAGCGGGCGACAAGTGCCTCACTCGCCTCGCCTTTGTGTTACGGCTCCGGGGAAACCGCTTGGGAAAGGAACATTTGTAAGACCGAGAAGGAGATGGGGTAAAATAAAATAGACTGAAAATGGATGACAGTTACTTTGTATTTTGTCCGGAGGGCGTTCATAGTGGCAGTTCTTAAATTTCGAGTATTATTATTATTTTTAAAATTATTCTCGCCTATTTGTTAATATGTGGCTGTCTTCTGGTAAGTCCAGATCTCAACAACAGATCAAAGTGATTTACCCCAACATTTTACGAATGATATGTGCAGTGCTCATTAGTGTGAACTTCTGTAGCTCTGTGGCCGATGGGTGACCTGGGAGAAACTGAACGTTCTCGTCTCTTCCTTTCTTAATTGTTGTTAATAATAATAATAATATATTATTATTATTATTATTATTATTACTTACGTAATATTTATACTATCGCGTGTTCATAAGAATAGTGTTGCTGACCAAATACCGTGACTCTAGACACAAGAAATTCTTTCGAAACTCGTGGCACGAAGCTGCTTGTGATGGCAGTCAGTCAGTTAATTGTGACGTGGATATTAGAGGATTTATTTGACTTAAGTCTTTGAATTCTTGAGTGAAAGAAAGAGAAACATATAGAAGGTAAACGTCTCCCCACAACGTGCCATGAGGCATAGAAGAGGGGTAGAGGTGTAGCTATGCTCCTTCCTAAACTCGACGCTAGATAGTGGTGGTTGGTCAACGCCCGGGAAGTTACCCTGGTGCCCACTGTAAAGGAGGCTGATTGGACCCAAAACCGGTCTGAACGTATCGCAAAAGAGAAAAATATCTTACCTGTGCTGGGATCGAAACCCGGGCATTAGTACAGGATACATTTCTAAGCAAGTTGAAACAGAATGGGTGTGAACTCAGTAAACAGACCAATGACAGGCTGTGATGATCACGGTAATGAACCTTCGGGTTACGTACTAAGACATGGGGGATATGATGATCAACTGAGAAACTCTGTACCGTCGGTTCCGTTTCAAACCAAGAGTCGCGTTTCGACACTTCGTAGAGAGGTTTCCTCTACTGGCACATACTGGACACGCCCGAACATGGTATCACGTCAGTACACAACGAATCTCATGAATGGACCGTTCAGGGAGCGGTACTTCCCCCACCACCACGTCTCACATCAGACTCTTAAAAAATTGAATGAGATATCCCTTTGTTTCTCTTCCATTCATAAATGGTAATTTTATTGCCTTGCGCCTTGCGATGTTGAATACGTGTGTCCCTTGGGACCCCGTAGGGACCACAAGGACAAAACCGATTCGTTATGAGTCCATCAAAATAAGTATCATCATCATCAGCAGCAGCAGCAACAACGGCAGCATTATCATCGTCATCTTTAAATCACCACCTCGACACATCTACCTACACGTAATCTCAGTCATGAGACGCAGTCGTTAAACAGTCTGCCTGAACTCGCTCAAAGCTCTCTTCATAGCTGTGTTCACAGCAGTTCGCTACCAGACTCTATCCTGAACCAGTTAAATCTTTCTCACATCAGTTTTGATATTACGTATTCCATCTATGTTTAGATCTTAATAGACCTCTTTTCCTTTCAGATTTTTTACCACTGCTTCTTGTTCGCTTCCTTCTATGCGTGCTACATGCTACGTCCATTTTGTCCTTCGTTGTTTGAACTCTCCAATAACAATTCGTGCATCATACAATTTGCGAAGCTCCTTATTTTGAATTTTTTTTTGTCTACTGTCATGTCTCTCTCTCTCTCTCACACACTCTGCACAGATATTTTTCACAGCTCTTTTCACAGCCCTATTTACCCCCAGATTTGTCCGTTTTACTTAAAATCATGCATGGTTCAGCGGGTCGAGATTTTGAAACTACACAGAAAATCGTCAATTTTGTGCAATTAATTATGGAGTGCAATGTGTGCAATATTTACATCGCCCTGTACACCAACATTTACATCACCATGTACACCAACTTGTACACTACCATGTACACCAACATTTACATCACATTGTACACCAACTTGTACATCACCATGTCCACCAACATTTACGTCACCATTTACACCAAAATGTACACCGACTTTTACATCGCCATGTACACCAACATTTACATCACATTGTACACCAACTTGTACATCACCATGTCCACCAACATTTACGTCACCATTTACACCAAAATGTACACCGACTTTTACATCGCCATGTTCACCAACATTTACGTCGTCAATTACACCAATATGTACACCAGCATTTACATCACCATGTACGTTAATCTGCACACCAACGCCGCGAAATGTGATTCCGTACAAGCAGTTGTGAAGACGAGAGTATTTACAGATCAGTTTATAACGATACAGGTTCGACTGAAGGATGAGGACTCAAGTCCAGTAAATATTTTTCAAGTGGGTAGTGGAATTCTAATCACGCGTTGAGTCTCGTGTTTGACAATACAAAAGAAGAGTAAAGTCAGAGTGTATCACATTCGGATTGGACCTACAGAACTGGAACCGGAGGGGTGTGAACTGCAGAAAAAACACACACACAAAGCAATCCTATCAAAATTGCTGTTTCATATCGATAGAATGTAGCGACTGGACACACAGATAATTCCCTGTTGATGTAATGTAACATTAGGAAGATGACACTAATAACATGGAAGTTAAATCAACTGAACAACCCTGTAAATAATCGCATTCCATACCAACTGTTACAGATTATAATAATAGTGCAAGAAAATGGCTTTAATTACTTGAGTGTCACACATGTTTAATATTTTCAATCCTAAAATTTATATGAATCATTTTTAAATGTAAATAAAATTCCGATATTGTAAGAAACATTGTTTTTTTTTATCATAACACCGGTCTGTGAATGTTACTGAAGGACACGGTTGCTGTTTGTTGTGAGAACCGTGCGCAACTCATAAATACACTTCAGGAGCAGAACGCTGAGGTTTTAAGTGTATTTTAAGAAAGGCTGCAAGAATAATTACCACTTCACTGTAGAGTGTTAACCTACTGTGATCCAATTAGGGTGACAGAAGTGAGAGAACAGGCTGTACTGTTAGGAGGTTTCTCCTTCTGTAGCACTCTTTAACCTGATTTAGGCATGATATGGTTCGAGGAACACTCGTTGCTAGGAAACGCATTCCTAGTGGCCGTGATCTATTTGAATCGCTCCGGCTACTGTTCCTAAGCCAGGTGGGTGGCGTTTGCTCAAAAGCTGGAAAGAATTTCTATTCTTCCTTTTTTTCTGTCTGCCTTTGCTCCATTCTGGCGAGCCTTCCTTTTAGAACTTTAGCCTTCATCTGTTGTTACAGGTGTGAAGAAGAAGAAGTTGGGGCGGTTGAAAATGATTCTTCCCTTTCTTCTAAAAATGTTACCTTGGACCTTCTTTTTCTTGCGCCACATCTTGGCGTTGCAGTCTGGATATTATTTGTGATGTGACTTCTCTAAAACATGGGCTATTGTGAACGAAGGGTACTGCAATCGCATTTCTGTGCGTAAGGTCATGTATTGTAACAGTGCCACCAACAGCGCTGGTGACCACACACAGGTCATTTGGCATTCAAAATTTACAACTGTGACAAGACACGCGGGAACTCTTCTTCATTTATGTCTTCCTTACCTTTTTCTTCTTTTCTATCTCTTTCTCGTCGTTTCGTTTATTCTCCTTGTCTTTTCAACTTACTTTTTATGTTTTGTAATTGTACTTTTTGTAGTGTCGTATGGAGCGGAAGCATGGACGTTGACGAAGAAAGAAGAACAAGCTCTGCTAATTTTTGAAAGGAAAATATTTAGAAGAGTATATGGTGCTTAATATGAAAACGGGGAATGGAAAATTCGGATGAATCGAGAACTAGAAGTGATGAGCAAAGGAGAAAATATAGTAAAATGGATAAAAGGGCAAAGGATAAGCTGGTTAGGTCACCTAGAGAGAATTGAGGAGGATAGGATGTCTAAAAAGATCTTAGATCAAGAACTGGAAGGGACGAGAAGAAGGGGAAGACCCAGGAAAAGATGGAAAGAGGAAGTAGGAAGAGATCTTCAAGTGCTGGGGGTGAGAAGATGGAGAGAGTTGGTGGCAGATAGGAAAAAATAGAAGGACATTGTTCGACAGGCCAAAGCCCACAGTGGGCTGTAGTGTCAATGGAAGAAGAAGAAGAAGAAGAAGAAGAATTGTACTCTTTGTTTTCGTTAACATTTTCGTTTATTCTTGGATAGACATGTCACTCCACGCATGACGTATGTTTTTCTGATTATGATTTTAATCTCTAACCAGTGGCAGCTGTCTTTAATATCCGCGGCCACAGCTCGTCGTTGCGTTCCATAAATACGTTACCTGTGGTGTCACGGTTACTTTTGTTTCCTATTCTGTTTATTTTCAATCAGCTGCAGGTAATCCTAAAGTTTACTTTGCCTCTTACATGTTTTCGTTTCTGCCTGTTTGTTTGTTTGTTTACTTCTTTTTTTTTCGAAAGTTTCAAAGTAGGATATGTATTACTGGCGTAGGAACGTTTTCCAACTTCTTCCATAGAATATAATTACGTCCAATTTCTTGAATGTTTGAAATGTATGGAAGATGTTGACTGCTTCGAATAAACTCTTGTTGCGTCTGTTGAACTGACTGCCGCGAGTTCTTTGAACAAACAGTTTTGAATACGTTGAACAAATTGCTCTGACTCAATTTAAGGATGCTGTTGTGAGTCAGTCTTTATGATCTGTACTCTTCAGTAAATACTGTTCGGGTGATCAAATGAAGAAAAATGAGATGGGCGGGGCTTGTAGTACATACGGGGGAGCGGAGGGTTGCAGACTGGGTTTGGTTGGGGAACCCTGAGGGAAGAGGCCATGTGGAAGACCTAGGCGTAGAGTTGAGGACAATATTGAAATGGATCTTCAAGAAGTGGGTCAGGGGCATGGACTGGATTGATCTGGCTTAGGATAGGGAAAAGTGGCGAGCTGTTGTGAACACGGTAATGAAATTTCGGGCTTCATAAATTTCGGGGAATTTCTTGTCTAGCTGAAGACTGTTAGCTTTTCAAGGACTGTATTCCATAGAGTGATATATATGTATACAATGATGTATCAAACAAAACAAAACAAAACTTTATTACGTTTATTATTGTATTAGGGCAACATGTTTCGATTCTTATAGAATCGTATTCAGGCCCTTCTAAGATACAGGTCCTTACTTAGCCATGTTTAAAATGCGCTGTGGGATCCCAAACGCTTACATTCTTGATGTAATGTAAGCGTTTGGGATCCCACAGTGCTTTTTAAACAACATTGCTAAGTAAGGACCTGTATCTTAGAAGGACCTGAATACGATTCTATAAGAATCGAAACATGTTGCCCTAATACAATAATAAACGTAATAAAGTTTGTTGTGTTTGACTGATACATTATTGTATATTCATATATGTGTTAAACACTTCAGGATGGCAAATATTAAAAATCCCTAGGGTGAGTTATTATACAAATCTGAGTCAGTTGAAAACAGCCGCGATGCTGTTCAACTGACTGCTCTGAATACAGTCTTTAGGTCCGTTTTACAAACTAACGTTAATCCCTTAACAAACTTTTCTGGTTCAGTTGAAGAAAGTGTCGAATCCTTGGGGGGAGGGGAAGGGGGAGGGAGACCTTTTTGAATCCCTTGAATAAAACTGCGGCCAGTCCGTTAAACAATCTTCGTGAGTTCAAGAATTGCTCTGAGTCTGTTGAAGAAACTTCCCGAATCTGTCGATCACACTGACGTGTTAACGTATGTTGTTAGAAATATTTCTCACTCCGGCAAATATCAAGCGAATTGCGCTGGAGATGCACGCAAAAAATCATTTATTTGTGTATTAACAGAGTCGCGGAAACACGCATTCTTATGCTGTACCTACAGATGAGAATTTAGCAGAGCGTGTGGTCAGGATGTGCTTGATTTGTGACGGTGGTACATGCGATGTGCCCACCATGCTGAATGCTGCCCATTGTGTTACTCTCTCTCTTTATGCATGCTTGTTCACACATTTACATTCGTAACGCTATAAAATTGATTATTACCATCTTAAAATGTATTTAGTCAATTCCGAGAACAACCACCAGCTGTTTAGCGGTCCCGTATGTGATTTTTGTGCCGCACTGCAGCCTGACTGCCTCCACATTATTGCAGTCCTGGAAGCGGCGTAATGAAATGATTTCACTCCCGTTCTGGTATAATGACTGTCAATGTGTTAGCAAACACAGAGGGACTCTTGATTCAATACCTGCTTGTTCCAACGTGGAAAATATTTTAACATAATATAAACCGCCAACTAGATACAACAATAATAATTTTATTAATAATTTCAATCAGCTTAACATGTTTCGGGCGATATTTTCGCCCATCCTCAGGAACATTAGACTGTGTTTACAGCTTGTGGTATAATGCACCGACGATGCTGCCTGCTGGTGACCACCAGGCAGCATCGCCGGTGCATTATACCACAAGCTGTAAACACAGTCTAGTGCTCCTGAGGATGGGCGAAATTATCGCCAGAAACATGTTGAGCTGATTGAAATTATTAATGAAATTATTATTGTTGTTGCACCTAGTTGGCGGTTTATATTATTGTATCAATGATGCACGGTCACACAAACATCAAAAGTATTTTACCAATTTGCGACAGCAGGGAGATGGAAGACAGTTCAGGTATTCGCGTCAAATTTATTTCGGATCTGCAGCATTTCCGGTTATTAATGGGTTATAGTAGGGAAAGAATACTTACAAAGAAAACGAAGCAATTTGTAGCTGCAAGGAAGCAATAGAAAATATTGCAGGTTTCCTGTAACCTTGTTAGCAGTTTCAGGCATTAATATTGTCTTTTGGGTTGTGACGTCATGTGGTTTCGGTAACAAGAACAATGTTTCGGGAGAATTTGCTCTTTGCAGTTGCACTATTCTGTTGCATTTTGTGGTCTGGAAGTGCGGCGTTTTAAGGAGAGAACAACTAGAATTTCTGACAGAGAATTCTTGGACGCGTTTGGAAGGTACAGTAACTGCGGAAAAGTTCAAAATCACCTAACTGGAGGAAAAATTGGCTATAAATTATTTTGAATGATGAAAACCAAACGATTGGTTATTCAAAGTACAGCCGTAACTCTGTGTGTTACTTGCTTTAACTTTGATATTTATTCGTTTTTCATATTTGTGTTTTTTTTGGGGGGGGGGGGGTGTTTTCGCATGAAGTGGCAAGAATTTGTCTGAACAAAATATACGATTCGTCTTTGTCATAAGGATAAAGCAGTGGAGGAAGAGAGATAAACCTGAGAGAGTGGAGGTTTAAAGAGAATCTAAGATGTAGTGACAGAGAAAGGCCTGGAAAACAAGGAATTGACAGGAAAATGGCAGCTGGTTGTCAGAGCAAGTCACTGACATCGATAAACCGATAGTCTTCTGTTTATAGTGATTACTGTATGACGTACATAGAGCACTAGTTTATGGCTGACCTACTTCATCCTGTGGAGATCTGCGGTTTCGTTATTGCCAACATTAACGGCTATAATGTGTAACATCTTTCGCTGTTTTTCTCGGTCTCCCCAAAACTGTGACGTTCTGTCGATGTAAGACTAACCTGCTTCTGTTCCAGAGGAAGAATTTGCTTCCTTTGGAACACGCGTCCGTATTTGATTGCTCTCACTGAACACTTATATGTACTTCAATTTTTTTCTGCTGAACATGCTTCGTGTATTATTGCTTTCTACTGAACACGAGTCCATATTTTATTGCTTCGTGATGAACACACTTGCGCACTTTATTTCTTCTTATACCAAAGTTTCTTGAAAAGGTTCTGCGGAAAGCCGCGGTGCAAGTATCATCTGACAGAAGGGAAGTCTGTGTGTATACTGTTGTTTGTTTTAAACAAGAGACAAAACTACAAGACCCACTACAACAACAATGCTGATAATCATGCTCTTTTGTTTATTCCCTTGGTGTAGTTAGACAATGCCCCTTGGAACTGGGACTTGCCGTAGGCCCATTGTCAATTCCCAATATGCTGGATGAATGAATATGGCGTAGTGGTGGATGATAATTGTCACGGGAAGGCCGAAGTACGCGGATAATAACCTGGCCCACCGTTACTTCGTCCTTATTAGGAGGGGGTAGGTACTGCAAAACACAACTGTTTTTATATCTGTTTTATTAGGCTGACGACATGTTTCGGCCACTGTGGGCCATCCTCAGGTCACAAAAATGTATAATGAGGAAGAACTATACAGTGTAAGATCATTAGTTTTGGTACATATTCTGAACTTTCAACGAGATCTCTTCATGCGGTTTATCCGTATTGAACTATTGATATGTTCGACTAGCAAAGTGGATAAGGTACATGTCGTCAGCCCAATAAAACAGATACAAAGACAGTTGTGTTTTGACATACCTACCCCCACCTAATTTGCATAAAACACAACGGGGGATGATGCATCTAAAGGTTACTTCGTCCATCGCAAATTCCACTTGCATTACCATGACACCGAAGTCCGGGCTGCTCGGTGAAAAGGGCTGCTAACCGCCTGAGTTGTGTTACAGCCGTGGTTACTGTTACCTCGAAAACCTGAGAACTGAGTCGTAACACGTTTTATTATTGTGACACTGTTGCTGTGACAGTTCTAAGCTACACTGTCTTTAACTCTGATCCTGTAATAAATCTAACCTGTAAGCGTGTTTTAGATACTGTTAATTTTTGTACATTTTGTACTACTTCTAGAATTGGCCCTGTACTGGTAAGTGTGTGTTTTGTATATTATTTTCTGTTAATTTTGTATATTTGGTGCTAGTTTTAAAATTGACCCTGTGCTGTTCAACTAGCACGTTAATTCTTGATTTTAAGCTTTCGCTGTGTCCTGTATGTAATATATTTTCTTTTGGGTAATTCCCCGGCGTCACAATGCTAATAGCCGACGTTTCGGAACCCTCTATCAGTTCCATCTTCATGCCTATGAAGATGGAACTGATAGAGGGTTCCGAAACGTCGGCTATTAGCATTGTGACGCCGGGGAATTACCCAAAAGAAAACATATTACATAGCACGT
>Ga0123353_10013265_pt1 | contig 11794 bp, 3 predicted proteins | sample TergutLab28metaG_3_FD_92763 | JGI IMG/M metagenome (GOLD analysis project Ga0123353, IMG submission 92763) | Labiotermes labralis P3 segment gut microbial communities from Petit-Saut dam, French Guiana - Lab288 P3 | ecosystem: Host-associated > Arthropoda: Insects > Digestive system > Gut ... | reverse complement strand
TTTTTGTGTTCCCGAAGCAGTCTGGTTGTCTTCCCTTTAAAAATATTTCACACAAATTCCCCACATTTAAAAAAAAAAAAAAAAAAACAGATTCCAGGAAGAGGCAAATGTATGTCCTTGCCATGTCAGGACATGAAAGGCTTATCAGAGCACTACGCATTCTGCATTTGTCTACCGTTTTCAGTTTCTGAACCGAAGAAACAGATTTAACGAGAATTGGCTAAGAACGTCAGAGGACTTCCGAAAGTCTTGATTTGTAATTTCACATTATCGGTGGTAACACCGCGACATACAGGCCATTTCAAAGTCTTGGGTCTTGACGTCATATATATTGTATACTGTATTACTTTCACAAGTCATTGATGAACATGAAGACGGCTAAAAACTTTGAATATATATGAAAAATTTAATTTAGAAAAAAAATTAATTTACGCAAAACACAACTCTTTATTTCCATTACAGTAAAACAAAAGTATATACAAATTCAGAGTTGTACCAACAATTTGAATCCACTACAATTATACTCAGCTTATATTACTGAAATACAGTATGTTTCACCGGAAGTAGGAAACTCTAAAAGTAAGTTTTATGACTTCTAACCAAGTGCTCTTTTTTCCTTAGATGTTCTCCTTACACGGAAACGGCAGCAGACTAAGTTCTATGTACCCTTTGTACATACGAAAATTCATGCTCAGTTTATACACTGTATATATTGAATACAAAGTTGTTTTAGCAAACATATTATACTACACACACTAATTACTTCTTTAAATATGTCTAAACAATAGACACCCAAACTGTAATTCGTAGAAGTCCATCAGATTCATGTTCCATACCACAGATCAATTTTTTATGACATAAGTCCACTTTGAACTATTCTATTACAATTCGCCTAAGAATCATGTGAAAGACTAATTAAAGGCCGATGAATCGACATCATCCAGAATTAATATTCTTCCTCCTCTGTCTTGCGTGGACAGCACACATACCATAATGAACGAAACACGTTCAAAATCTACAAATAAATACATTTGGAGACCGTCACGAACTCCTCATTTAGCGTTCACTTCGAGCACTATGTACAAAAAAAAAACATACAGAAGCACTCGGATCTGAACGGTGAAATGTCGGGTATGAGGTGACGGTCTGCAAAGATAGTGTGTCTACCTACATACTGAGAATATTTAACGTGCCTCAGACAGAGCGAAGAAACGTAAGTATCATCCTTGAAATCCTACACAGTGAGTTCACAAAACGTTGGTGCATAAATTCGACTCTAAACAGGAGGCCGATACTGTAGGACGCAGCCAGGAAAGTAGGAGATTCCAGTGGAACTGGGATGGGCTGTATAAAATGTAAAACACAGATGGATGGGTCTATACTTCGATGAAAATACCTTCAGGCAGAAGCGCTCTTTTACGAAAGCACCATACCTTTAAAAATACGGCTGCGATACAGTGCTACCAACAAAAATGATCATGTCAAATTCACATACATTTCCTCCGCCCTTATTTCACAAAGCAAAATAAAACCTACTCTTTTTTTTTTTCGTCAGGACGTTTCAGTTGCATGACTGAGTTCCCATGTTTGCAACATTTTTCCATGCCATAAATGTGAACAGAGGTTTTATCTATACGGCGATGCTGAATACAAGCAATGCTTTGAAGAACTGAAAAGAAGTTTTGTTAAAATGTTACATAACTGACAGCAAGAATGAAGAACGTAAGAAGACAAAAGAGGAAGAAAAAGAAATTAAAGAAAAAAAAAGGCGGTAAAATACATGCGATTACAGATAAAAAGTGCAATGAAAGGAACGTAAATGGGAAAAACAGACAAATAAAATGAAAGGAAGTAAAATAATTAAAGGAGATAATAGTTACTACGAGATAACATGTCAGGGAGTAAAGTCTGGCATTCATTTCGACAGGATGAGACAGACGAAACACTTCTTGACCCCGATAATTAACAACTAAATTCAATTTGAAATTGACAAAACGTATGGCAATGGTAGGGAAAGAATTTCCCCTCATATCACCGCAAGGGCGCTCTTTGATACAAACCTGTGACATGGAGGTGTACAGACCAAGTACTTAACGCAAGAAACTAGAAAAGTTTCTTAATTCCTGAGCCGCGAGGCTCAACAAGCGAAGTTTCGTAGTTCGGTCAGGTATTGATATGGAGATGATGAGAGAACATGAAAAAATTAAAAGTAAAGGAGAGACACAGTGAGCTAGAGAGAGAGAGAGAGAGGGAGAGCGAGATAAAATCCGACCTTAAAAACGGAAGTAACTGAAAAAAACAGCGTACACAACAAGAAATATGGCTTAGGTATTTGAATTAAAGTGCCAAGTGGTGATGAAAAATTTTTTACCACACGCACATAAAGCAATCACTACAATTTTAGTTTTGTTTCGGTCTTTATTAGATAATAGACAGGAAGAGAGTATCTTGAGGTACTCTAGGTCGTGACTATGAAGATAGGCCTACAGTCTTCTCGGGCGACAAGTCTTACGGGCTGCGGCAAATTTAATTACATGGAATATACCCTCTGCAGATTTAGACAAAAGATTTCTCCGAAACGTCAGTAAAACCATAACACTTGGCGCTTCATCCCAGAAGATGGTAAACTTTGGAGAGACAAAAAATTGTCAATTAAATTGACGCAAGAGTTTCCCAATTTTAACATGGGCTTTCCTTCGTAAAATTAGTAAGTTTCTACGAAGCGTAACGCTTCACAACCTGAGACTCAGGAAATCAAACGTAATGTCAAAGAACTATTGCGCCGATATTACCAATACACGCAACGAATAACGAATGTCTGGAGTATTCTACAAACAAAACCATGCAACAATAAACAAATAAGGCAGTTCAATAAGTTAGGAAGTCAGATATAAGGCAAAACCAGCACCATCATACTACGAGTCTCTATTTTTTTCGGCGTGACATGTACAACAATAAACATCAGATCTACATAAAATATCTAATTCACGCCTGGACTCCAATTCTACAAATAAAACCAAATGATATTAATTTATCTTCTACATGTTTTAATACCACTAACATTTGTTCATCTTATAACGACCTACAGAGAAGTTTTAAAACTGTCAGCTACCGAATGACCACAATTGTAAAGTTGTGGGAGCCACACATTAAAAAAAAAAAACTATATATGAATATGGTGAATCCATCACGTATTACATTTTTAGTTTCTTTTTTTAAAACTCTGTTTTGATAGCCTGATGATGGTCTGTTAAGACCGAAACATGTAGCTTTCTTGGATAACGACACGTTGCGGTGTTGAACGGAATATCAAAAGTCTGTTGCTGTGTGTGGCGTCAAATCACTTTCGCACTTCACAGGGCCTACTACCAGCACTCTTTTAGTATGACACACTTCCGTGTCATATCGAACTTCGCTGCAATACTGTGGTGAGCATGATTATTAAGTATATCCCTGCTCGTCTGGATACGTCAGTTGGCCATGTCCTGACTACAAGCTTGCACATTAAAGACCAATATGACGCTCTACTTCAAACATACCCATCCTGAGAGGAAAATTCGTGTACTTACTCGGCCTGTAATACAGGTGCGCAAAGGGTCAACAAACATGCATATCAGTGCCACAATCGACTTCAAATAAGGCGTATTTAATTATGAAATGGATAAAAATTTGCTGTATGTGTGAAAGAAAGAGTACAGTGAAGATATATGATGACAACAGGGATGTGCGCGTAGACGATCAGCAGCGAGCAACTTGCGTCAGCAAAACTCTTATACTTAATTAAACCAGCTACATGTTCTGTATTTCATATCAAGCCATTACCAGCATAATATAAAAATCACATAATGAATGATTACGTTTATTCACAGTACCAGTACTCTTTAAAAAGCGGGATCCCAGTTTATTTATATTATGCACCCCACAAAGGACGGTAGTTATATACTGTATATTATATTAAATTATATATTATAAATTATATTAAAATATTAAATAATTTTTCGGTGAGATCTGGTATGTTCTGTTGTCGGGAAGGAGTATGTTAAGTTATGGTACAAAACGTGATACAGTACTGTCATTTTACATTAAAAATACCATAAATTAATAGTCCGTGTCTCCAGAGATCTGCGGTATTACAGGATAGACAATGCAAATCGTTTCTACCTGAAACGTGGTCTCACACGCAAATCCTGTTTTGAGAGAAACGTAAATAAAATGAGGAATGTGTTTTCAAAGGTGGAAGGTTTATTGTTGCCATATTTCCGTCTTACTGACAGCTTGTTTTTGAAGCTAAACATTTACAGTTAAGATATACAAATAATGACTCTTGCTCAAACGCGATAAAATTGTACTGTTAATTTGCTCCAAATGACGTATGTTTACTTTGCGTGGGAGAACTGGCACATTTAAACCATCTTGACAATAAGTATTCCGATAGCCGAAGTGCAGTCTGTAAGAAAAACAGTGGATCACGTATGGTTTTCTCTGCTTAATTCCATTCCTGTAAAATTAATGTTTTTTTTACGGAATTTATTATCTTAAGGTTTTTTTAGACCTTATAATATGGTCGACACACACATTCATGAGTTTTTCTATAGGTCTGAGGGAAGTCTGAAGTATTTACAGCAACAGGGGCGATTACCAAACGCACTATATACGGTGGGTCCCACTCTACGCAGACAGGCTCATACAGTTTACAGTTACAACCCGTGATACAGAGTGGCGCAAAACTTACTTGACGCGGTACGTTTAACAACAGAAATACCGTGACAAAAAACTTTTGCACCACTCCGTATACAACGAAATGTGAGAATTAAAGACATGGGCGGAATGACACCACACGCATTATGCACTTCCTCCATTAACTTTGTTCTGAAATGCTTAAAATACTGAATAGTTTCTCAGCCAATTTCTCGACGTATCTTGCCGTAAACATTTAATAAATCAAATAAATATGTTCCCAGCACTGACACAGCCTTCCATCGCTAAGTTTATAACTGTGCAAGGTTAAAATAAAACTCCTCGCAGCTTGTCATGTGACATGCTACATGTGTGGAGGATTAAAATTGACGGCCATTAGACTAAACAAGCTTTCAATGGAACAAACATGGGAAATTGTAACTTACAACAACCAGACACTTCTATTCAGAGATTCGAGAAAATAATCCATCTATCTCTCCTTTCCCTTGCTATTGATATAAGCCGCACGCCCATATTATTCTCTCACTGATATTGTAGCCATGTTCCCAACGCTGACATTCAAATTGGGTTGTAGTCAAGGAGGTTGAAATGGAAGGGAATGCACTATACTACACACAGAAGTTAAAGCAGCGTTTCATGTCCAGAAAGTAACATACGTGAATAGATATGAATAAACCTACAGTAAGAAAATGAATTTATATTGTACGATACAACCGAGACATCTTCTCCGTAAATTCCGTCGTATCGGCTAAAGACAATGAAATATCTTCATGTTCGGAGGAAAAAAAGTGGAGAGTGACGGAAATGTTAGCCTCCCAACGACAGGTCTTTCGCTTATTCGCAGTGGCAAATGTCTCTACACATAGCACAATACACAAAAACTTCAAGAAACGGCATTAAAATAATTCGAACGCGGTATCTAGAGCTCAGTCTTGAATTTCCAAAGTGTTAAAGACAAGTGCTCATCCGAATCTGGGGTGATGTAACTCGAGGAATCATACCAAGTTTCTGCCAACATATCCGTTTTATATCACCAGTGTTTGGAAGAAACACAATGCTTTCATCTTCAGAATTCTTTCATAGTAAGCTTTATAATGAACGCTGCGAGAACCTCAAATGTCACACAATTTTATTCATCTGCATTATAGGCGCGTTCGCTATATTGCGAAAAGTGACTATTAACTCCTCATGTCTGTCCCTCTGTCTGTCTCCGTGTTTATGGAACAATTCGGTTCCAACTGGAAGAATTATCATGAAATTTCATATTTGAGTATTTTTCGAAAATCTGTCGAGAAATTTAAGTTTAATTAAAATCTGACAAGAACAACAACGGGCACCGTACACTGTGCACTGTACACTAAGGCCCACGTATCTCGCTCAGTTCTTCTTAGAATCAGAAAGTTTTTAAGCAAAAGTTGTAGGGAAAATCAACTAATACAATTTATGTTCAATAATTTTTTTTACAAAATCTTGCCTTTTATGAGAAAATGTGGAAAAATAATGTCGAGCCGGAGGCCACAGATGACAATATAGCGCATGTGCATTGCATGCTGGATACCTAAGACTACAAATACACATACCCAGTATATGTAATGCTTACTGCTTGTCCGCTGCAACAATGGCTGCACGAAAGTGCCCCAATTGCCTGTCTTGTTAAATGCTTCCTATATACTGTGTATGACTGTACAAAGGAAGCACAGACGTCATCAACAATAACGACCTGAATATCGCTTCGGAAAACTATGGTTTCAGATGGCTTGTTCTTGCCACCTTTAGACCTTAGAGTTTTAATGTAATTACAAATTAATAATCATAAAAAATTAGTGATATATAAATTCAAAAAATTTTTAGTACCACTGTTTCACACAGTACTACGGTTTTGTAGGTGAAATATGACGTGTTATATTTGAAATAGTGAAAACAGCACACTGGTACTAGTATGCATATTCAATGTTCCTCTTTCTGCAGTTGCCACGTAATGTAGGTCTACTTTAGCAACATGTCACATGGTGATAATTCTGCCATTGAAAGTGTTTCAGAATAAAGTGCTGAGGGAAATACCTGGGTCTGATGATTGGAGCGCCGGTAAATGCAATAGATTGGCAAGACATTTAACATGAATGAGAAGAAAAACGTACTCCGACGTCACCAGTAAATATACAGTATCCCATAGCTCCAAAAAACAACCAGACGGTAATGGGACTTACATTTGTAAAATGGTGAACCACCAATATACCGTTTTAAGAATTTTATATATTTTAACTTTTTATTACACAAATTGTATAACACATTTTAAGAGACAAATGATTCAATTTTATGTATCCCACTGTTGTAAACACAATTTGCACGTCACGCCCTTGGAGACAAATGATGAAATTTTATGTATTCCATGGATGTAAACACGATGGGCTCCCAGAGTGTGCATAGCATCTTGTGACTTAAATGACAAAAAGAGGCCTGAAGATGACTATAGTCGAAACATGTAACCTATGTAAATGCCTCGAGTAATAAAGTGGTTGTGCTGACGTACACTGTTTAGTATTATAGAATAAAAAGAAATTTTACACTGTTTTCTCCATAAGCTTAGAAGGAAAAGAGTGTCTGGGCAATATAGCAGAAGACGAGGATAAAATGGTAAAAGGATATTAGATAAAGATGTTATGAATACGTATATGTAAATTTCACAAAACTGACAGACGATATAACAGAGTGCAGATAGGCTACTTGCGAATCCAGCAATTAGCACTGAGGTTCCATGAGAACAATGTATTTGTTGAACATCTGAACATGACGCCCAACCAAGACGAATTTAATTATATATTTCTGAATCCGTTATAGAACAGTTACATTTGAATGGATGAATATACTTTATTAAATTAAATACCCTCCTTGTCTCACATTAAAATATGAACGTCAGACCACACAGGTCTTGGAAAAGAAAGCAGTAATATTGTTGTTACAGGAGAAACACTGACATTGATTTATGATCTTCCATTAATATCTGTATTGATTTGCAGGCTTCCAACAGGCTTTGTGTGGATTTATAGTTTATTAATAGCTTCGGTATGAGTTCTGTCGTTGCTCAGACATCACTCAGTAAATTTACGTGTTTAAGGGTAGATTTGTAATTTAATTTATGTGCATTTAGACTACTAGATATTACCCTACGAGCCTGTCTTTATGTTGACTCTGCCCTGACTAGGGGATTTAAAAGGAAGTAACTTTCTTGTGCGCCCTATACTTGTATATATGAATCGTATTCTATCGTTAAAATTAATGATTCGTGAACACATTGTTTGATAAGAATAGACATGTCCGCATTCTGTGTTTAGAAGCACTTTTCTTTCCCTAATGCATTTGTTGCGTGTTCCAGACATTCAACACTTGAAACGCATATAAATTAAATGACAATGAAACAGAAATTTCTTAAATCAGTAGGTAAAGCAATAATGTGAAATGGAACAACATTATTATAAAATGTGATATAAACTGCAGGGTCTGTATACCAGCCTCACTCAAGCAATGGACAAAGTGTATTATACTCTTAGTAGGTATTAATTTGCTGTACATTACTATTTCAAGATTGGTTGAACTGCGTATGTGCTATAACGAGATTTAAAATTTGCTCGCAGCTTGCAGAACTGCATACACATTATATTAAAAAAAAATAGGGCTGGTTCTAATGTACCACAAGTGTTCAAATGTTTCTTGTTTCGTATTCTAGAGACCAAGTATTCTGATACCAGGCTCAAACGAATTCAATTGGCCCATATTTTCTGTGGATCTTTCTCAGGCTGACTTGGCTGTGATCTGGACGTGCGAGAAATCTTGGTTCGACGCCCAGCAGGGGAAATAAATTTCTCTCTCCTCCAAAGTGTCCAGACCGGATCAAGGACCATTCCAGCCTATTCGACTTTTGTCGAGGCCTCTCTCCAGCTGAGGTATAGCGACAGGGGCTGAAACCGAAAACTCATCAAATACACAGCCGAAGTAATGAATGCGAGTAGCTGTACCTCCACGTCCCTGTATGCCTTCATGGCGTATACACGAGCCACTCTACCTTTGCCTCTATCTTAAAGACAACTGCTAGACCCATAAAATGTAAAACGATGGATAGCGAAACGAAAAAATACTGGACGGTTAATTTTTCTTCCGCCTCAGATTCCACTTCACGGAGAACACTATTTAGGCTAATATATTTAGATCGCCAACTCTTTCGGCCTCAGCTCGTACCTCACAGAAAATCCACTTCCGCTATAAAAACCAATCACACGAATGTATGTAAATCGTCATATAAAGTGTCCGTTATTTTGTCTGACTTTAACCGTAATCAGTAGGTGTCGACAAATTTTAATAGACTTCCCAAACAGGAAATTAAAAAAAAAATCGGTCAGGCGTTAAGAAGGACGGGCATGGCGAGGCTAAGAGTCACACTTCGCAACTTCTTGGCGAACAGGCCTAAAGCAGGAGCGGAAAAGAATTATACATTTAACAAGCAAGGCAAAGAAGTACGTTGTATGGATGTGAATGGAATGTACTGGCTCACGGTCTTGTAACAGGACGGCAGACCTTCAGAATGTGTGTGAGTTCATTAATTTAATTTATAAAATCAAATATAAAGCAATTAACAGCTTCTCTACGTTAGGGAATTAAAGTTTCGTATGCTGTTCTGTCGGTGCTCAAACTTGCACTAAAATGACAGCGCTTTGGTAAACCCGAAAACTCTTAGCACGTATATCCAGCAAGCTCAGTGAACTAGTTATCCGAAACTTGTTCCACACATACAAATCCCATCTGATTTCGATTCAGAGCGATGCATAAGCTTCAGTTTATCATACACGGGCCACGCCAGTGCCGTATTCATTCGTATGGGTAAGGGCTTAATAAACCACTCCAGTGTAAACAGGAAGGGACATTTTGATAGGAACGTTAGGGGTGCAATAAATCCTTACGGGCGAGGATGTATGACATCATCAATCACTATCATAGGGTCATCATAATCATCAAATGACAAAAGCAGCCCTGTAACAGTGTTACACGTTCTTATAACGCCCTCTCACCAAACGAAACGGCCCACTGCCATCACTCTATCTCTGTCACCCTCACTCCCAACTTCCTGTGCCTTCTTCCTTCTTTTAGACTTCGATGCATTAAGGTGGATCCCACGTCCTGGAGATCCAATATTAAGATGGATCTCCAGGAGGTGGGATGTGGGTATATGGACTGGATTGGGCTGGCCCAGGATAGAGACAGGTGGCGGACGCTTGTGAGTGCGGTAATGAGCCTTCGGGTTCCGTGAAATGCAGGGAATTTCTTGACTAGCTGCAAACCAGTTAGCTTCTCAAGAAGGACTCTGCACCATGGAGTATGTAAGTAAGTAAGGTCGATCCACACAGTGGGCTCCTGTGTCATTAAGGCTTACGCCAAGGAAAACAACAACAGGACTATGTTTGTTGAGCTAAAATACTAAACTGCCCAGCAGGCAAACTGAAATCAGCAGCAGCCGATAAGAAATTTTCAGACAACTGAACACAGCTCAAACGAATTCTAGCTGAGCACAAGTTTCAAAACAACTAAATATAATTTTACAGAGGACATCCCATTGTGTTTATGAACTCAAAAACAGACCGTTACCTTTAAATCAAACAAAACTTTGTTATTTTATTTAAAAAATAACATGTTTCGGTTTAAGAGACCATCATCAGGCCATCACTATAAAAATAAAATAAAAAAAAATAAAAAACAACGCGCAAACCTGTACAAATTAAGCTCGTGATATGGGATCCTATATGACTTACACAAAATTCATATAAAACTATATAAACATTTTAATAATCCTATACTATGTACACAACTTTTACATAATTTCAGGCCATGGTATTACCAAGTCCATGATTTTATATAGTTTTATAGGAACTTTGTACAGTCATATGTGATCCCATATTATGAGTTTAATTTGTACAGCAATGCGTCTTATTTTTAGAATTTTTGTAATTATGGTCTGATGATGGTCTCTTAGATCGAAACATGTTGTCATTTTTCTAAATAGAATAACCAAGTTGTGTTTTGAGGAAATCTGTTTGTTTTTAAAAAGTGAACACTGTTTTCAAGAATCAGAGTAAATGGTCGTTACGCAGATCTTTTCAGACAAATGAACGCACTCTAAAGAAAGGGTTGGTACGTGATATTTTCAAAGAAGAAAAGATTGTAATGAAAATATTTAAAAAACGAATATGCTTGTTAAGAAATTACTGTTGTGCAGAGATTCTGAAACATCTGACGACTGTCCACGAGTAAACCTGTTGTTGCACAAACAGCTGTAAATTAGCAGAACGTATTTGTCAAGATGTAGCTGCTATGATGTAGGTCCTCAAAGTTGAAGACTGGTTGCTAAAAAACATTTAATCGGATATCGTAACCAACATTTCTTAAAGTTTCCCTCTCATTTTTTAGGTAAATGGAGGGACACAATCTGAACAATAATGATGAAGGGAAGACAGGCTGTTATTGTAACTCCCTTTTGTCAAGGCACAAGTAAGCAATTCTTGCAAAGGGCCACACGACAATCCTGGCAGGGGATCGATACATGAAAGTAACATAGTGCTTTCCTTCACACAATCGCTTTCAGCTTAACTAGCTTGAAGACTCAAGCCGGCGGAGATATGGCGCCATGTCGACTGATAGTTCCTAACGCGTCGGCGATATTTACTGCCTGCGTCTTCAGGAGACAGTAGTTCAAGGACAGTGGGCCTTCTTGGACTACTGTGGTCCTAAAGACATAATGACACCAGTCCAAGACTTCATTACTATAGCCTTGAAGAAGGAAATATCAAGCTCTTCCGAAACTATTCACCAACCAACACGGCTTCATGTTCCAGAATACTTGACTCTTCATCAAAGCCGGTGTGAGAATCTAATATTCCGCTAACATGATTATTGTTTATAACAGATTTAAAAGCTACCTTGTTTTGTAACTAACACGTCATGAAGGCGTGTAGGAGAGTGGAATTAAAGCTTCATGCACTCTTCATGTAGGCAGTCTACCATATGGAGGTGAGATACTAGCCACCTACACACACACACACACACACACACA
>Ga0123353_10013261_pt1 | contig 11795 bp, 8 predicted proteins | sample TergutLab28metaG_3_FD_92763 | JGI IMG/M metagenome (GOLD analysis project Ga0123353, IMG submission 92763) | Labiotermes labralis P3 segment gut microbial communities from Petit-Saut dam, French Guiana - Lab288 P3 | ecosystem: Host-associated > Arthropoda: Insects > Digestive system > Gut ... | reverse complement strand
GCTCATTTTTACATTAATGAAGTAAAAACAACATTTTTCATATATCCTTACCCTGTGGAGCATCCAGAAATGATAAACAACATTATTTCCATGCCTTCGCTGATTTCGCTGTCGGCTATGAAGGCATTTGCTTTGGGACGGAGAGCGAAATGGAAGGATTATGTTGATTTGTACTTTGTGTTGAAAGACTACTTCTCTGTGAGAGAAATTTCAATAGCGGCAGATCGAATTTATGGACAGTTGTTTTCCGAAAAACAATTTCGTTTGCAACTGGCGTTTCATAAAGATATTGACTTCTCGGAGCCGGTTGAATACATGCCGGGCTTTGAGGTTGAAGAACAGGAAGTGAAAGATTTTTTGATAGATAAATCGTTGCAGGAAATTTAATATTTTTTTTTCACCATTTCACATCATCACATAAAAAATTATCTCACAATGAAAAAAGTATTTGTAACTTTAACAGTCATGACATTGTACTGTCTTATGGCTATTGCCGGCAATAACTTACAACAACCCGTACCGTCTCAGGCAATGCTTGAACAGGTTGCACGAATCAAAGCAAAAGGGATTACGCTGACCGACTATCACATTCACATTCGCGGCGGCATGACTCCCGAAAAGGCGTTCGACTGGATGCAAAAATCCGGTATTCGCAGTGGTGTTCTCGAAAACGCCGGCAGAGATTGGCCACTCTCCGACAATGACAAACTCAAGGCGTTCATTGAAGATGCACAAAAATTTCCCGTACTGTTGATAGGCGTTCAGGTCAATGACCGCGATTGGTTCAAAGTGTTTGATTCGGCGTTGCGGGCAAAACTTGATTTTATCCTTGCAGACACGATGATTATGGATGGTCAAAAACTTTGGTTTGAAAATGAATATACCATTACCGACGAAAATGCCTGGTTAGAGCGGTATTTCAATCATTGTATGACGGTGGTGAACGAACCGATAACGATTTTGGCAAATCCGACGTATCTGCCCAATAAAATCGTGCATCGGTACGACGATTTCTGGACGGAAGAACGAATGAGCAAATTGATTGACGCTGCCGTGAAAAACAATGTTGCTTTGGAGATTCAGGCCGGCACGAATTTCCCGAACAGGAAGTTCATTGAACTTGCCATGAAAAAAGGTGCAAAAATTACCATTGGTCGCAATAATCATGACGACAAACCAAACGAATTGAAGCGTTCCCTCGATTGGCTCGAAGAATTGAACGTGAAACCGGCGAATATGCTGGATTTGAAGCGGAAATGATAAAATAAAAGAAGATATGCTGAGCGGGATAAAGATGATGGAAAGGAAATTGTTTTAGGAAAGTTATTTCATATTTTATTGTGTGTTCATTTTTAAATATTACGCAATTATCCCGTTATTGCTACAGCTGTTTATTGGTTCATGTAAAAAAGAACCTATTGGTATAACGCAAAATTTCAAAATCCTTTCTGTAGGTACATTTGGCGGTAGTATTTGTGAATGGCAAACAAACGATGCCAAACAAATATGGAACGACAGCATAAGACAAGACAGCGTAACGTTGCAAATCACAACTTGTGGAGTAAGTAGTATGGGATTTTCTTCAAATACTGAAAAAAATATTCCTTGGCAAATACAAAATGCCAAAACTTTTGATGTCTACATTTTGTGGTGTAGTACAAACGATACATGGGCAGGAGAAATAGGTGAGATCGGAACGACGGATTTAACAACTCAAAGCGGAGGACTTCTAAAAAGCATAGAACTGATAAAAAGCCGTAATGAATCCGCCATCATAGTCCTTTTCACATCTCTACCTGTTTTTTCGAGCGAAGAAGATTATGCTTCAATAAAAAAACTGCCCCAATATGTAGATGCACAAAAACAATTTTGCGAAGTATATAATATTCCGTGTTTAGACCAGTTTTCATTGAGCAGATTAAATATAAATAACTATGATGCATATTATATTCCAGATAAAGTTCATCTCACTAACATAGGTTATTGTTTTGTTGCATCCTTGCAAGCCAGTTTTTTAAGACAAGTTTTTAAAAATGCCCGATGATATTTCTAATACCCAACGTATAGTAAAAAATTCGATGATGCTTTATTTTCGGATGTTTATCCTCATGTTTGTAACACTTTACACTTCGCGTGTAGTGCTGAATGCTTTGGGTGTTGAAGATTACGGAATATACAATGTTGTGGGCGGAATTATTATGATGATGGCGTTTATAAATAGCGCTATGACGGCTGCAACTCAGCGGTTCCTTGCTTTTGAAATAGGAAAAGGAAATAAAAATGGCGTGAAAACAGTATTTAATACAAGTGTGATGATCCATTTTACTATTGCTCTGCTTATCCTTGTGCTCGGTGAAACGATCGGTTTATGGTTTTTCCATACACACCTCAATATTTCTGAAGTGCGTTTGAGTGCTGCTTTCTGGGTATATCAGCTTTCAGTTTTATCTTGTGTGGTCAACATTATCAGTATTCCTTATAATGCGATGATAACCGCTTACGAACGAATGAGCGCTTTTGCATGGATTTCGCTTTTCGATGCAGGAGGACGGTTGTTAACCGCATATCTATTGCTTGTGATTGCAGGAGATAAACTTGTTTGGTATGCACTGTTTGTTTGTATTGTTCAAATCACTGTAAGGATGATGTACGGATGGTATTGCAAAAGAAACTTTGCAGAGATGCGATTTTCGTTTGGTTGGAATAAAATGTATTTTAAGGAGATGTTTGCTTTCTCCGGTTGGAATATGATAGGTTGTCTGTCGGTTGTGTTTTCTTCCCAAGGGTTAAACATCTTATTAAACATCTTTTTTAATCCAATTGCCAATGCTGCGAAAGGGATTGCCGATCAGATTCAAGGCGCTGTCGGTTTGTTTTATCAAAACTTTCAGCAAGCAGTTAATCCACAAATAACCAAAAGTTATGCAGCAGGCGATATGAATTATATGCACAAGTTGATTTTTACAAGTAGCCGTTTATCGTTTTATATTGTTCTTCTACTTGCGTTGCCAATTTTTTTTGAAACCGAATACATTTTGCAATTGTGGCTCATAACTGTGCCGGACAATGCGGTAATATTTACTCAACTTTCCTTGGTTATTTGCGCCGTTTCTGCATTGGCAAATCCTTTAATTACGGGTAATTTTGCAACAGGAAAAATAAAAACACTGTTATTAACGGTTGGAATTATAAACTGCATGGTGCTGCCTCTTGCTTGGATATGGCTGAAATACGGCGGAAATCAGGAAACTGTATTCCTGTCGTGGATCATAATAGCGATTATTGCTTTTGTTGTAAGATTATTTGTGGTAAAACGGCAATTGCAGTTTTCACTGTGGAATTATATCAAATACTGTTTATTTCCTGTTTTTGAAGTTGCTATAATATGTATTACCGTGGTGTGGAGTTTTTGTTTTTTTATGCCGGAAGCATCGCTATTTCGACTGGTTTGTTTTATATTACTTTCTATTACTATAGTAAGTGTATCGGTATGGACGTTTGGAATAACATTGGAAGAAAAACAATGGGTAAGAAAACGAATACAGAAATCATAAAATAAAAATTTGAAACAGTAATAGAAAAATCCTGAAACTTTAGATCAAAGTAATTCCCATGAAATATTCATGTGCTATATAGCACATGAATCGTAATAACTAAATTTCTAAAAATCAATAATATCTTAAAATTTAAACAGATGAAAAAGTATGTAAAGAAATTTCTCAGAAAAACTAAAGATTTTTGGAATCTTCCAAAACTGAATATTTTTAGTACCCTATATTTTAATTTAAGAACTATGCCGTTTTCTGTAGCAATTAAATTCCCTGTTTACATTTACGGTCGTGTTAAATTTTGTGCCTTATACGGACATGTAGAATTTAGAAATACTTCTTTAAAAAGCGGGATGATAAAATTTGGCAAACATTCAGATATGTTCTATGGATGTTGCGAAAAATCCATAATTTCCATTGGCACAAAAGGAAAAATTATTTTTGAGGGACCTTGTCTTATTGGTACAGGATTTTATTTCAATATTTTTGAAAATGCTGTATTACAAATGGGAAAATATGTAATGTTTGGAAAATCACTCAAAATTATATGTCTAAAGGAAATTTCAATTGGAAATTATACAAGAATCGGGTTTGATAGTCAAATTATGGATAGCAATATTCATTATATTGTGGATGTAGCGAAGAAGACAGTTTTTCGAAAATGTGGAACGATTCAGCTCGGAAAATTCAATTGGATAGGAAACAGAGTTTCAATTTTAAAAGGGACTAAAACTCCGAATTATACGACTGCGGCAGCATGTAGTGTGTTGAATAAGGATTATACTGCAACCTGCTCTCAAAACATCATGTTAGCCGGAGTTCCTGCTAAAGTTGTCGTTCAAAATGTACAGCGAGTCTTTTCATTTGATATAGAAAAAAAAATTGACCATTATTTTAACACTAACCCAGAATCAAATGTTTTAGAATGGGATGAATGCTGGGAAGACAATCTTGAAAGTTTGAATTCTTCTTTTAATTAAAAAGTTTTGAATAATAATTGTAATTAAAAGGAAGATAAGGTGTACTATTTATTTATATTCATTATTCTTTTTGTATTAACAATAATACAAATTGTTGTTCGTTGGAATAAATATTCTAACCATACAATTTTTTACATACTTTTTCTTATTTTCTGGTTTACTGCAGGACTGAGATATGAAACTGGGATTGATTGGAACACATACACAGTAAATTTTGCAAAAACAATTCCTATAAATATAGTGCTTTCAAATGGTTTTAATTTTGGCGAAGGAATGTTTCTGGAATTGAGTTATGGTTTAATTTGTTCATTTGTAAAATATCTTGGGGGAAGCATTCAGTCTGTTTTTTTTATAATGGCTTTTATTTCTTCGTTTTTTCTGTTTAAATCAATACAAATATACTCATGTAACAAGTCATTTTCATTACTAATATATTTTTGTTTTGCATATTTAATATTGGATATGACTGGCATGAGACAGGCTGTAGCATTAAATATTTTCTTTTATTCATTGCAATTTATCGTTAATAAAAATTTATCTAAATATTTGCTATTTATTTGTTTCGCTACCACATTCCATTTATCAGCTGTCATTTTTTTACCATTATATTTTATCTCGGATATGAAAATTTCAAATAAAGTCATGTATATTACAGTAGGAATAGGTTTATTGATATTTTTATTCAACATAGGCTTTCTTAATCCGTTGTTGAAAACAGTGACATATTTTTTCAGTAAAATATCCGTGATTAGCAGTAAAATACTGCTCTATACAACAAATCCTCTTTTGAATAGACATAGACCATTTTCTTTAGAAATGATCATTTACCTTATTTTCTTTATATTAATAACTTACAATCGGAATAAAATTACTGAGAATGATAAATTCTTAAACTTGTGTTTAAATTTTGTTTGGATACACCTTTTATTATGTTTCTTTATATATGAATATTATGATGTAAGTGTGAGAATGGCTATTCCATTTATTATAGGATATGTGATTCTTTTACCAAAAATGTTACTTACATTGAAGTTATCTACAAATAAATTTGTTATGACAATTTTTATATGTTTGCTTTGTTTCGCACCCAAAAGAGGAATTTTCCTTGAAACAAAGGATGGATTACCTTATAATCCCTATCAGAATTATTGGTATTACAAAGTGCTTAAAAAAGATAGTACAGGCGCTATGAGATTAGAACAGTATCGCCTTAACATGAAAAAAAATAGAGATAAATAATTCAATGTCTATGAAAAAAGTACTATTTTTAAATCATACAGGATCAGTGATGGGTTCAGAAACTGTTCTTTTGCAAGAACTTGATTATTTGTCAAAAGATGAAAATTTACAATTACATGTGATTTATTTAAAAACATCGCACAAAGAATTTGAGAATGCGATTAAGAATATTGGCATTACCTATTACAAGAGAGTATATTACAAAATGATAGACTGTGGCTTTTTTAGATCAATCATTAAATTAATTTTAAGTATTTTATCTCTCTTTCAGATAATAACGTATATAAAAAAAAACAAGATTGATATAGTTTATTCGAATACAATTATCAATATTTTTGGCATTATAACGGCTATATTGACAAAGAAAAGGCATATCTGGCATTTCCATGAAGAGCCGTATGAAGGATATCCATGGATTAATTCTCTTTTTTTAGGATTGTATCGTTGTTTGTTGAAATATAAAAAAAACTTTATTATATTTATATCAAAAAAACAGAAAATTGTATGGGAACAAGTATTCGGGATGAAGTTAGAGAATAGTATAGTTGTCTTTAACCCATTAAAAATAATCGAAAATAAAATCATAAATTTGGATGGTTTTGCTATTTCATTTGGATATTTAGGTGGATTTATTCAAGTTCGCAAAAATATTTTCACATTATTAACTTGTTTTAACCGATTGGTATCAGATTTCCCAAAATCCAATATTCGACTGATTTTAAAAGGTGAGGGGCCTTTAAAAGAGAAGATGAGAAAATTTATAATAGATAATAATCTGTCTGATAAGGTTTTTTTAGAAAATTTTTCAAATGACTTAACTTCCTTTTTTTCTTCAATAAATATCTTTGTTCTTCCATCATATTTTGAGTCTTGGGGATTAGTTGCTTTAGAAGCTATGAGTTTGGGAAAATATACTATCGTTACAAAAAATACGGCAATTTCAGAGTTGTTGCCTGATGGACTTTGTACATACATTGACCCATATTCTGAAGACAGTTTATACGATGCCATGAAAAAGGCATTAACTGTACCTCCAATACATCATGATCGAATAGATCATTTTAATGAAATAATGAGAGACAGTAATATTAAATTCTATCAAACCATTAGGAGGATAGTTCTCAATGGAGAATGATACAAAATACTATCTTTGAGGATAATGCAACGAATAATTTTTTTTACAAAATATACATCGAAAGGACCAAGCAGCAGGTATAGAACCTACCAATACCTTGACGACTTCAAGAATGAATATTCTTGTATCGTATTTCCATTTTTTGATGATGATTACATTGTAAGATTATATGAAGGACGCATAATTTCCTTCAGTAAGGTGTTATATTATTATTTGAGAAGGTTATGGTATTTAATGAGTAAGCCGAAAAAAAAAGATATTGTTTTCATCGAATACGAGTTGATACCGTACTTTTTTGCATGGGCTGAATTATATTTAAAATTGCGTGGTATTAAGTATATAGTAGATTATGATGATGCTATATTTCATAATTATGATGAATCAAACAATGTGTTTATCCGTTTGCTTTTGAAGAATAAAATTCCCAAGGTAATGAAGTCTGCCAATCATATTATTACTGGAAGTCCTTATCTGACAGAATTTGCATCCAAATATAGCAAAAGGGTTACAGAAATACCCACATGTGTGTTTATAAATAAATATGACAATGTTGAGCGCTCAAACCCGGATAATTCTTTTGTCATTGGATGGATTGGCTCAAAAACAACGAGTTGCAATCTTTTAATTATCAAAGATGCACTTGAGAGATTTAGACAGAGGTATCAGGATGTTATTATCAGGTTAGTAGGAGTGGATATGAAAACTGCTAAAGTGCTTAATGTTGATCCCGTTGCATGGACAGAACAGAATGAATTTCAATTACTAAATTCATTTCAAGTTGGCATTATGCCATTAATTGATAATAATTTCAACAGAGGAAAATGTGGATTCAAACTTATTCAATATATGGCATGTGGAAAGCCAACTATATCAACGCCTTTGAATGCCAATATAAAAATTAACAGGAACAAAAAAAATTTACATGCAACTACCAATGACGAATGGTATCAGGCGTTTGAAGAAGTATATACACATCGAGAATATTTTAATGAGGTAGGAAAAAATAATAAAGATGATGTTGCTAAATATTATTCAGCGGAGATGATGCAAACCATATATATATCAATTTTTAAACAAAATAAATCTATAGAACATGAAAAATAGTACAACACATCATCACCTCTGTGCCGTTATTAATACGGAAGTTCAGAAAAAAAGCCAATCCATCCAATCAGCAAACGATAAGTTAATTAACAATGAAATTCCGAGGATAATTCGTATTTTGGATATGGGTTGCGGAAATGGAAAATTAATGGTTTTTTTGTATCATAAATTGCCCCAACTATTAGGAAAATCAATTGAAATAGAGTTATATGGTTTTGATGTATCAGACTCAAATATTCAATATAGTGATTTTTTTGAAAAAACAATTGGTGATCTTACTTCTCAAATTCCATCTATAAATTGGGAAGAGAGAGTCTTTCAAATAACATCAACACAAACATGGCCTTTCCCTGATAATTATTTTGATTATGTAATTTCAAACCAGGTAATGGAGCACGTAATAGATTATAATTTTGTGTTTCAACAAATAAGGAGAACATTAAAACAAGAAGGGATGTCAATCCATTTGTTTCCGTTAAAAAATTATATATATGAAGGTCATATTTTAATTCCCTTTGTACATAGAATTTCAAATATAGAAAGATTGAAGTTATATATCAAAATATGTAGTTTTTTGCGATTTGGATGGTACAAACAGGAAAAACATTCTGGATTATCAATAAATGATTTTTCAGAAATGCGTGCAGATTATATTGCATTTGAAACTAATTATTTGACAAAACAAGAATTAATCAACTTGGTAAAATTCAATCGGTTAAAATTTTCATTTAAATATACAGAACAGTATTATTGGAATAAAATAAGAAGCATATTAGGATATCCTTGTAATTACAAATATAAGACAAAAAATTTTATTCTGGACAGTTTATTATTTTCAATATGTGTACGTGTGTCCTGTATTACCCTTGTGTTGGAAAAAAATAATATATGGGAAAGATCAACCCAAAGATAGAGTTTGCCCCTAATACAGTTGGTGGTGTTATAAAACTGTAATTGATAACAGATCATTACTCATTAGACACAGACGCATACGCATCAGAATGCAAATCAATCTTGAAATCATTATCTGCTAATCAATGAAAGAATATTGTTGTAATGCAAAAGTTATTTTTTTATTTCTGTGTTTTACAACATGTCAAAGATCTATTGCACAAATGGATAGAGTTTTTTTTGTAAATGACAGTATTCAATCTTTTGGAATTAAGGCTTTTAATGAATATATGCAGGAAAGATTTGGTAGTCCACCGAAAATGGGGAGATTCAATTTAGTGCCGAGTAACCTAAACATCACTCAAACAGAGAATAAATCCAAGACATTTTTTATATCACAGAGCAGTTATCAGGACAGTATTTTCATGGAAGGCACTCTTGATGGAGTTAATACTTATACTCGCTTATCTAAACATAACAGATTAGAAAATGAGTATAGCCAATTTATTCCTATGGAGTCAATTGTGATAGCCAACCATGGCACAGGCAGCATTTATGCTCCCCGTTTATTAACAAATAATGAAAAGAATTGGTTCAGTACGGATAATCTTCTATTTGAATCTATTGGAGAAAAAGGGACATTTTTAGACAAAAACGCAACCTTACATTTATGGAATTTTTTGAAAAACAATCGGGAACACTATTCTCCTTCAGGAAATGATGGAATGAATTCATATAAAATGTTTGCTGTTTACGGATATTCTGCATGTGATATTACTGCGTATGTATGCAGATTGTTGGCTTCCCGTAATGGTAATAATGCATATTCGTATTTGATGCCGCATCACACAGTAGCAGAAGTGTCGGATGGTTTAAAATCATCTGTTGTTGATTCAGATTTGGAAGTTTTTTATTTGAATCTTGATAATCAAACTTTAGCAGGAATTGAAGATGTAAACGCAGATAAGTATCTGATAAATAGAACAAAGCATTTTGGTAAAAATTTAGTTTACAACAAAGAGGTTGATGAATGGATATCAAGTATATATATTCCTTGGGGACGTTTTGCTCCCGAAAAGACAGGACCAATTCTGCAATACCCAAGTTCATCTTTTGATTTTCTTTTAAGGCCGGATGAGTCAATATGTTTCAAATATGATAAGGCTGAAATGTATTACCATAATTGGGGAGGTGATATGAGAATGCCAGTATCATTTACAGAATACTTCATTTCTAACAGTATGCATATTCTTTCTACAAATTTTGACACATTAACTTTTCATGCGATTTTTGAAAACTCCAATAATATTAACCTTTTGCCTGACAGTCTTTTTCATCCTGCCGTATCTGCACTTGGGGAAGATTCATATTTCATTTATCGGGCAAATCTTCCATTTCCTATTTTAGATGCCAAAATGGAAGGAATATTTTACAATGCTACTAACAATGACAGCACACAAATCTTTCTTTCTTTAGATAATGAAAACACATGGAAAAAAATATGGACATCAACGAACATTGGATATTACAAAGACTACATTGATATTGGGGTTTATTTTCCGTATCCCTTGCCCAATCAATCAACAATTCCACCTTACAGGTATTCTCTTAAATTTGTAATAACACCAACTGATTCATTATCAGCCTGTGGATTAGATTCTTTATATATTGAAAATACTTTCCAAATCAGCAAACGTTTTCTTCCAACATTGAAATTGGGATATAATTCAATATCTTATCAAGACTCAAATAACGATGACACTACGAGAAATATTCAAGTAACCATTAATTGGAAGGAAAGCACTGAAAACACTCCACCGAATAAAATAATTAATCCTGTCTTTCCATTGCAAAATTCATCTGTTGATAGTTTATACTTTGGGTTTGAATGGGAACCGGCTATTGATGTTGACGGAGATACAATTGAAGATTATGAGTTTTTTCTTGCTGATCACCCCGAAATGATCTACCCTTTATCTCCAAACTTCAATCAATATATTTTGGCGTTTGACGAGGGGTATATTCGTCCCTATTTCAAAGCAAAAGAAACCGGTTGGCTAAATGATGGAGAAATCTACTATTGGCGTGTCCGTGCCAAAGATGCACGCGGCGCTTGGGGCGAGTGGAGCGATACATGGTCGTTTACGCCTCATGGAGTTATGTGTCCGGTTAACGGAAAGGCGGAGATTGTGGAACAATCCATTAAATTGAGTTGGGAGCGAAATCCAACAGGCAAACAGCCAGACTACTATAAGATTTATGCCTCCAATGAAATGAACGGATTTTCTCCAAGTGAAATTACATTTTTTGCCACATCTGATTCTACGGAGTTTATTATTCCTTTTCATAAAGAAATTGCCCCATTTAGTTTTTACCGTATTGCTGCTTGTGATAATTTGGGGCAGGAAAGTCTTATCTCAGATGCAATTGCTATCCCTTATCCCTATGTGTATGCTGCTTATGACAGCATTCGGCCTGATAGTATTTTTAAAATAAATTTATTCTCGAACGAACGATTTTATCCTTATTACTATTTTGGCTATTTGGAAGATTTATATATTCCAACAATAACAGTAGAGCATAAGCCGGACTGGATAGATTATGACCCTGCCGGAATTTTATACAGCACAGATATCAATCTTGCTCAAAGATTAGTGTATATGGATTCTTCACAACGCACTGTAACGCTTTTGTTAGATGATGGTTGGGGTGGGATTGCAACTCAAACCATTTTGCTCCAAACAGTGGCAGTGAACAACAAACCGACTCTTATGCTGAGCGATAGCATTATTTGTGAGCATGGTCTTTTTGAGGCTTATATTACTTCTACCGATGGGGATATAAAATTTGGCGATACAAGCTTTTATACCGTGTTGCAAAAGCCGGACTGGTTAAATT
>Ga0123353_10013259_pt1 | contig 11796 bp, 6 predicted proteins | sample TergutLab28metaG_3_FD_92763 | JGI IMG/M metagenome (GOLD analysis project Ga0123353, IMG submission 92763) | Labiotermes labralis P3 segment gut microbial communities from Petit-Saut dam, French Guiana - Lab288 P3 | ecosystem: Host-associated > Arthropoda: Insects > Digestive system > Gut ... | reverse complement strand
GTGTTTAGGGTTATATCGGTATACTTTAACATAAGGAACACCCTCCCGAAGTCTGGCACATTCCTCCTGGGACACCCTGTATAAATAAAGTGGTGTGTTATCGACTGGCGTGTTGTATTTATATGTTATAACACTTCGGGCTGGAAAACATGAAAAAAAGCTGCAGGTGTATTGTAGTGGGGGGAAGGGATTTCTTAGTGACGTGCTGGAATAATAAATGAGCTAAGATGGACAATTGGGCAGAATTGGGAAGCTGTGCGAAGTAGCGGGAAATATAAGTGCAGTGAAGTAGATAGGAGGATACTGCTTACAGGTTGTGTTATGACTGTTATATCCTTATAGAATTATTATCTTAAGTTCTAACAAACACAACGGGGATGACGCTCCTTGAAGTTGAAATGGGATTTTTCGTTTGTATAATGTATGTTATGTTTACGGTGCATATGGTTGTCGTACTGGTAAATACGTCGCATGACCTAATGTTGCGCTCTGCTCTCTTCTGTTCCCTGTGAGATGCGTTATATAATTGAATTTATACGAATAACAAGACAGGCAGTATACTGTAACGTAGCTTTGAGGGACGTTCGCGTTACCATTGTTTGTCGTGGAAAAGCAATATGTGTTAAATATTGTGAGTGTGGGCATGTAGCCTTACAGCTTTAACAAATCAAAATTGTATTGCGGAAGAAATTAAGAGCAGATTGAGGTAAGGAAATGCTTGCTATCATTCGGTGCAGAATCTTTTGTCTTCCAGGTTGCTTTCCAAAAATTTAAAGGTCAAGATATATAGAAGTATAGTTTTGCCTGTTGTTTTGTATGGGTGTGAAACTTGGTCGTTGACACTGCCGGAGGAAAGGAAGCTGAGGGTGTTTGAGAACATGGTGTTGAGGAGAATATTTGGACCTAGGAGGGATGAGGTAACGGGGGAATGGAGGAGATTGCATAACGAGGAGCTAAATGATTTATACTCCTCACCCAATATTGTGCGGGTGATAAAATCGAGAAGAAGAGATGGGCTGAGCATATGGCGCGTATGGGTTAGGAGAGGGAGGTGTATAGGGTCTTGGTGGGGAAACCGGAGGGAAAGAGACCACTAGGGAGACCTAGGCGTAGATGGGTGGATAATATTAGGACGGATCTCCAGGCGGTGGAATGTGGGTATATGGACTGGATTGGGCTGGCCCAGGATAAGGACAGGTGGCGGACATTTGTGGATGCGGTAATGAACCTTCGGGTTCCGTGAAATGCGGGGAATTTCTTGACTAGCTGCAAACCAGTTAGCTTCTCAAGAAGGACTCTGCACCATGGAGTAAGTAAGTAAGTAAAATCTAAATTTCTGAAACTTTGTCGTCCGTGTAGCCACATTGTTAACAAAAGTATTTAAATATTATACATCTAGGTTATATTTTTTTAAACTCCCTGTCTGCTATCCAGTAAAATACATGTTCTAAATCGAAAATACCGCATCCATATGCATGAAGGCATATACTAACACACAATTTGAATTCTAATCCTCAACAAACATAAAGCCTTCTCGTAACCTTGCTTGTGGTCACAGTGGGGTTACTGGTGAGGCCTTCACGGATATATGCAGGCGCCAACGTACCAACAATTCCGTATTTGGCTCCTACTGTTATTATGACTAATATGCTAGATAACACAGAACGGGTTCATCCTCGCGACCCTGCGTTATCGCCCCCAGATTGCTGCGCTACGTTGTATAGGTTTTGATACTTGATCCAAGAATTAGTTTACATATTCTTGGAGTATCTGTTTTAGTATGGTAGGATGTGAAAAGACGTACACCCGGATACAGTGCACAGCATTATCAACAGTGTTTTCTGAAGTTTATTAATCTAGTCCGTTGGTGGTTTATAAAATTTTATTAAAGTATACAATATAGAACTACATGAAAGCATTCAATTACTGCCTTTCACTAATCCGTGCTTTGTGCGAAATCCGGGGATTCTCTAGATGGGGGCATTTGACGTTATTGTATTTTGAATATTTCACTGTGTAATTTGGCAAGCAGTTATTGACGTTTCGAAACATACTGACCATATCATCAAAGAAGTAGGTTTCTCCGAAACATCGTTACTGATCTACCAAAGATATGGCGTCATATCTTAGGTTGATATGAATTAAAGTCGAAATTCCCGGTAAATTTTAAGTGACCGCCTCCATATAGAATTTTACAATTTCTATCCAGTGGTTTATGCGGAGATATTGGACCATAAGAAGAGATAGTAGGACAGATGTGACCTCTCTAAATGTCTTTATTGGTTTTGTAAAGTATGACTGAAAGGTAAGTTTGGTTGTTAGGTAAAGGTGAAGGTAAAGTGATCCCGTTATAGGCCCGGTGTGGCCCAGGGAGTGGGTAGAGGTATAGCTGTACTCTTCCATGACCGCGGCACTGGAAGGGGGTGAGTGGTCAGCAGCACGCTCCGGACGCCCTTAAGGTCTTACTCCCGGGAAAGAACCAGTACCCATTTTACAGGAGGCTGGGTGGGCACCAGAGCCTGTCTGGACGGGCGGAAAATCTCGTCCCAACTGGGATTCGATCCCGAACCGTCCAGCCCATAGTCAGTCACTATACCGACTGAGGTACCCTGCCCATGAGTTTGGATATTACAGACATTAAATATGGCGTAGAGGAAACAATAATTTGTAACTGAATGACTCGAGTTATGTCATCTTAAACAGTAGAAATTATGTGAAGAAATGCCCAGCAACAAGAGATCGGCTGTGGACAGATTTCAAAACTGATGCTTTATAAAATAAATATGTTCACATTTGAGTGTCACAATTTAGAATACGGACATTGCGGCACTCAAACAATCACAAGCAGACAAAACAACGCCAGACAAGGAAACCAGCCTTCTTCAAGGTTTGACAGAACAGCTGGAATATAAGGCAGGAAAGCCATGCAATTTATTGCAATGCTTGTTGTACTAACCACTTCCACACTGGACTTAATTTAAAGGAACCTGGAAATAATTATACACTTATGACCGATTGACCATCTCGCCATGCAAATGGTTGAGGGAATGGAGACATGACTCCACACATTCTTACATTCGGCAGTAAGAGGTAAATGGTCAGCTTCGTACGCCTTCCGCTTTTACCGGTATTCATTAGAAAATATACTGGGTGGGCATAAGAGCTGGTTTAACGGTTTGGAGAAGAGAGCCTCTGAACCGTGTTGGGAATAGAACCCCGACTTTTCGTTTGTAGAGTCCTTAGCCTAATCACTATTTATGGGGAATCTCAAGAGTAAAATTCTTTCTTCTGGTAGCGCAAAGTACCGTGATGCATAGTTGATGTTGTTGCAGAACCATGAATTGTTAGCTTTAGCTGTTGACAGATGTCTCTGCAAGTTCTTTCACTTTCCGTTTCAAACATAAATAAATGTAGACCACATGGGGCAGAGCTTCTGAATGATATATGTCGAGTGTCCCGAAAGAAAATGTTAAAGGAGACGTACTGTAACAAATGGCAGAATTATTACGCATTGTGGAGGATTTTGGCTAATTAATTAAGTCTCGGTGCCTGGTACTGTACTTAAGTACACGTAATTTAAGATAACTTCATTCCCTTTTTACTGTTGTTTTTTAAAAGTTCTGTCGGTTTACATTCCATAAAACGTCTTGAGTACCGTCGTGTTTGTAAATGTACATTCAGCGGAAGAAATGGATGTGTCCATGCTGACTTGTATTTGGAAAAATAAGGTGGACTAGCAAGGAATGTGAGGAGAACAGAGTATCTTGTTTATGAAATTTCATTAAATGAAAGTCGTAGTCTGGAGTATGACACCGTGAAATTTTGTAGCAATGTGTCGACAATTGTAATGAACGTGTTGTTTTCTCATCAACGCCTGTGCGGCTGAAGAAGGCAACATAAAGTTCCTCCGAAGCATTTGTAATTATCTTCCACTCGTTAATAATAATAATAATCAGTGCCGAGAAAACGCTAGTCTCATGCAGTTACATTCTTCTGCGGACTTTGGCAAAATTGACCTTTAGGAAGTTCCCGTTGTGCCCGACCCTACTTACGTATCATGCCATGACTGCATGTGGGGGTGTGGAGGTATAGCTCCGTGCGTTTCTAACTCTATCACCAGCTGAAGACAGTTTTACGCCTCGTCCAATTCACCCCTGGAAAAATAGTCCCCAATACTCATCGGATAGAAGGCTGTGGGAGTCCCGGTGTGTGGAAGGGCGCTTTGAGGAAGAGAAAGATTCTCTTCAAAAGAAATTTGATTACTCCTTCTTCCAGCTTCTAGTTCAGTTGCTATTTTGACTCAGGAGAGTCTGGGACAATATTGAACACTGTACAAAATCAGCTTTGAATATAAGAACTGCTTTTGGGACTCAGTCGTTGTCCCTTGTGCTTCTGTGGTAGCTGCTGTCAGCTTGTAGGATTGCTGGCTGCGATAGGTAAATAAATATAGTGCTCTGCGTGGACCCTGTGTGACGGAGCGGGTTACAGAGGGCAAGAGGGTAGGGTAAGGTATCCACGCAATTCTCAATAAAATGCATAGCAACCCGATCGAATGAACCTTGACCCCGTCTTTATTGACGACAGTCGGAAGTCCGCATTGGCGTAGGTGTAGCGGGTCTTTGTGAGGAGCAGCTGAGAGCCTACGGACTTGCTATTCACAGCTGTTCGAGAAATTCCGCAAGTTACTAGCCCATATCTTTATATATTTCTTTATCTCACACTTCGCACAGCAACAAAACGAAGGAAAATACCTCATATTGCTGCTTGTGCACTTATTTACGCTTCATTGAAAGGAGCTCTTCGTAACTGGCACTGCATGTTGTGGATGTGGTAAGATGATGAGTGAACCAGCGAGTTGGAAAGTATGTGGAAGAAAACGGGTGTCACGTAGTCCAAGGGGCTATCTGGACGTGTTCCTGGAAAAAACTGAGGCAAAAATCACACCTTTCCATTTTTTTTATAACCTCAACACAACTGTTAACATAATTGTCCGGTAGAGGCGCTGCAGTCGTATTTTGGAGGGACATGTTGTAAATGAGAGAGACTAGCCTGACGTCTAACATAAGCCTAGCTCATGGCAATGTTACAAAAGGAAAGTTTCCAAACTCTGCGTTAGTTTAGTCCTTTTCACAGATCTGAGTCTTCTTCTTCGAAATGAGTCAGAAGATTTACCTATTGTTCAAAATTGCTAGTTTATTGAAAAACGTTTTGGAAATACTGAGTGAAGCTCGAAAAATGTCGGCTTGAAATGGCGACAGGCTAGAATTGAATACCGCATACCTGAAATAAATTCACTTACGTTTCGTAGTCAGGCTACTGCATTCAGTATGGTGGTTTATATTCTCCAAGGAACATTTCTGTTTCCGCATCGAAGATAACTTACACTTCTTTCACGACAGCTAAATAAGGATGAAGATTCCGTATTCGTTACAGTTCAGACAAATAAAGAATTCGATATTCTGAAGGTCATTGTATCAATAAGTGCACTATGCGACAGCAGAGAAGGAAAGGACACTCTCTCCAGCTAAATCTATCTTCTTATCAGACACCCGACAGCAGAATCGTCGTCCATTCCTAATATGAACACAAACGTAATCCCTCCATTTGTGTTATGTGAACCGCGCCTAACAGAACCGTTCCCCCGTACGTTGCAGAATATTTATACCCTCGTGTGACTCCAAGATCCACCTCTGAACAAACCTTAAACCACGTATTGATTTTCTGTGTGCTACCCGGTCCTGTCCTACTTCATCCACCCCCAAATCTCCCTCATCCCTTAACATAGAGCGCGATACGGACTAGATCGGAGAGGGAAAATGATACAGGGCGTTTTTGTTTTTAAGATATTAAATATTTTAGACGTTATTTGAGATATAGTTTGCATTTTAACTTATTGTCTTGAATAAGTACAGTCTGTAATTACATGTGTTGTTGTATGCTGTGTTCTAGATTGGGGTTTGCATATTATATATATATATGGGTGCCAAAAATGTATACACATTTTAAGAGATGTTATCTATATATTACTTTTCGAAGTGTCTAGACGCTTTTAGTAACCACTTTGAGCACCTCTTGTAGTTGCAGAATTCAAACGTGAATTGTATTCATCTTTTTTTATCGGTATAAATTGAGTATTACAATTTTAATACAGATAATGTGTATACGTTTCTTTGGCACCCTCTGTGTATATATAGTTACATATATTTTATATATTTATTTACGGTAATAATGAGAATGGTACACAGAGTGACAGATTTTTCCCATTGTGTAATATGAAATAATTTACTAGCATGTGTATATTGCATGCACTTGAAACTGCAAGAGTTTTGGAAGTAAATTATATGTAGAAGGAGTCAGCTAAAATCTATTATGGGATAGAAAGTATTTTTTCTGTCACTCTACAGCCCAATCTGGACCTAAACCGCCTCGTTGTAGAGGTTTATAGATAACACACCTTGAGACACACACACACACACACCCGCGCGCTTGTGTGTGTCTCCTCTGAACGAGAGATCAGCCCGTCGCAGAGGCCACTACCTACATTTCACACAACAATCACAAGAGACGAACAACCACGCTCTCAGTTGGATTCGAACCCTCGATCCCAGCAATCAAACAGTCGCAAAGTACATGAAACACATATATCCACAACCACGGAAATTCGGACCATTGTCATGTATCTAATTTTTTTTAACATTTTAGCATTTACTAACTCTTCGTTTGATGTTTGTGTGACCGTGCATCATTGACACAATAATATAAACAGCCAACCAGATGCAACAATAATGATTTTATTAATAATTTCAATCAGCTCAAAATGTTTCGGGCGATAATTTCGCCCATCCTCAGGAGCGCCAGACTGTGTTTACAACTTGTGGTATAAAGCACCGATGACGCTGCATGCTGGTAGGCAGCATCGCCGGTGCATTATACCACAAGTTGTAAACACAGTCTGGCGCTCCTGAGGATGGGCGAAATTATCGCCCGAAACATTTTGAGCTGATTGAAATTATTAATAAAATCATTATTATTGCATCTAGTAGTCTGTTTATATCATTGTAACTTTTCGTGTTTGTGATTTGCCTCAAGTGTAACTTTTGAATACTCTAGTTGGGCTGTCATTTGTGTTAATCGGAAAGCACTCTTTTTAGATTGGACTCGAATAAATGCCTTTTTATATTGAAGGAAGAAGTATTTCTTAAAGTTTCCTGCTTTCGAAGGCATATTACATGGCATCGGTTTGGAATCTTACGTTACGCAGAGTGTCTATTGAGCTCAAAAGAAAGATAGGAACCCCTGTCGGCATCAAATAAAGAAGTGAAGATCTGGAATACTTTTAAGTGCAAACATGTCTGATGCCATGGTCAGAGGAGTCAATGAATTGTTTCGAAACTTTTAAAATCGAAAAACACTAATAAAACTATTGCTTCTGGATGAAATAGTTGCAGTTGTTTAAACGACAGCTTATGTCAGCTTCGAAAAAATATTTGGCACTCTTTGTATTATTTACAACTTTGACACGACATTGAACTTTTACGCACTTACGAGACAGTTTCGCTTCCAGAGGCTAGCGTTCTGGACAAGCGTAGTAACAATAACTCCATATGTATTAAATTTAACTGCAATAATTTATTAAAATAATGTTATAAATTAATAATATTCTTCCTGTCTTCTTTGCTATGACGCCTTTTATTCTGCTAAATACTTACCAATGATTCGGAAAGCCCCACGACCTCATATTCAGCTGGAAGCAGAGTTCACAGTGCCTTACCACACCGGACAGTGACCATTGTTCCCAGCGATGTGAGAGTCTCAAATGTAGCATTCAAATGCTTATTGTAAAGTTTCATTTCTTTTTTTTTTTCTTTTTTTTTTTGTTTGTTTGTTACGAAAGGTAAAGTTTGTAAAGGCATGTCTTTGTCACCTCCACGTCAGTAATACAGTACGTTATGGGACTTGGGGTTTACATGGCAGTAACTGTGACAAATAAAATGTTGTGTACCTTGGTGGACAGATATAGACTTTGCAGGTGACGTTTCTGACTGCATATCTCCTAAGTCTGGAGCAGCAGGTAAAGATAAAAAGCGGACCATGCAGCGCCTACTTTTCAAGAGAATATTGTAGTTATGTAGTATGGGATTTTGGGATGAAATGTATGAGTTGTCAATAGAGTGCCAGCTTAGAAATACAGAAAGCAGTAGCACGTGTTTCTGTTGATTTTTCTTAAGTGCCTCTTTGTGTCAAGAGGCCTGAAGATAAGAAATACAAACATTTCAAAGTGTGAAGAGAGGTGGATGGTTGTGGTTTGTGTCTGAATTACGGACTTCTTTTATCAGATTTGTTTCCACGTCGTTCACTACATTTAACTGGCTATAACAGATAAAATGAGGATATATTTAGGAGTTGGCTTACTCCGCAAATAAAACAATCGATACTTGTACGTACCTAGTATCAGTACAAGGGCAGAGAGGAGGCAGTTTAAGTGACGGACTGGGCCGTACAAGGCGTGGGTCTGCAGCCCCTTGTTTTCTGGAAATGAGGATTCGAATCCCTCCAGGGTCATAAAAGCCTGTCTGTTGTGATTGTCGAATGTTGTCAGGTAGAGTTCCCTGCTTCGTGTTGATCACTCGTCCAGAAGAATCCTAACGAGTGTGGTGTGTCTGAGTGTGACCAGACGCAACAATAACCCTCTACATTATAAAGTATTGGTAGAAGAAGTCAAACTAAAAAAAAAAAGGAAATGACGGACTAACAGGCTGACCAACTAAGAAATTAAATAATTTAATGACCAATTAAATAAGTAATTAGCTAACAAACCAACTAAGCAACCAACTGCAAGGGGTATAGTCATTTTTAAAAAAAGAAGAGTCCTGAGCCAGTCAAGACATTCCCGGTCTTTTGTAGAACCAGAAATTTGTCGGATCTCAGACTTCCGTTGCTGTGTAAATACAATCTTAACAATTTTGGGATGTTACGTAGCTTTCATTGGTATTTAGTTATCGTTTCTTCAAGGGTAAAATTTTGCTCTTTAAGATGGGATAGATAGGTTGTCCGGAAACGTCAGTAAGCCTTATCAATCAGCGCTGCAAACCGAAGAACTTAACTCGATGTTTCATTACAGCCTTCAGAATGGTCCGCCACTCTTCCCTCTCTTGAGCCACATGAGTCTAACCCACACGGCGTCACGGTATTTCCTTACGGTTCGTATTAGCGGTCTGTCTTCTAGGATTAGTTACTCCATTTGGTGGCCCATTTCCTTCAATTATACCCAGAAAACCCTTAAAGAATTTCTGTTCCTTGCCATGTACGAGACCCATTGCATCCTCCTCAATTTGATTTCCTAAAGTACGCAGCTTATCTTTTCTCACGTTCCGACTGGAATTGCCCACCTAAATATTCGCGAAGCCCAATTTGTAAGATGTCGGTTATAAACAAAAATTTATATAACCAGATCTGTCTGCAACATCGGGGTCACAGACATGACATGAAGACGGGAACAGGGAGCAATACTTATTCTTTGGTCGTTATCTCAACTTTGAAGCATCTGATCGCCTGACAGTATTTCAGTTCATTTATTTGCCCTAAGATTTCCTAACTTTAAGCAATATTTGCCACCACGATATTCTGAGAAATTTATGATACGTGAGATTTCATTGCCATGTACACAACAGCCCACTAATTTCAAGGCCCTGTGTCACATTTCGTAACTAGCTGTTTTATTTGCGTTGAGGATTTTTCAGTCTTCTGCTCACCCGCAAAATATAATATTGCCCTTATGACGGTCTCTTATTTTTTATACCATATATTCGCAACTATTTTCAATTTATGGAAGCCATTTCTCGTGTCCGCTCTCTGAAGTCCCGATATACAACGGCGACACGCCCGTTGTAGGGAAAATTATTGTATATTATTCTAGTTAAGCTTGGGTTAGTAACTGAGAAACCTAACAGTAGTTTTTGTTTGGTTTTATTGTATAATATCTTCGTAAAGACAAAGAAAATGCGGCATTCAGGTGGACCTCAGTGATGAGGATTTGAGGTTGAATATTGGACTGACATTCATATTATCACTGTTGAATTTTAGGACTCTGCAAGCCGAGACTTTGTCTGATTTACTAATTTTTTTCTGGCAAACTTTTTCACTTAATATTTTTTCCTAACCCAAGGAAATTTTCCGATTACATGTTTCGGAGAGTCCACGCGTGATCTGGATAACCTTTCTGCGAATACTCGGGAATGCGAAGCGATATTTTCGTCGATTTTTAGAATTCGGATACCGTAATACGTCTAACAGCGCACACGTCAAATATTCATTTAGATGCGTATGGATTGGCTGAGGAAGAAACTAATGCAGGGTAAGTTACACAGAAATGAGTTGGCATGATGATTTACTAACTGGTTATCGGCGGGAATTTAGACAGCAGAGCATTACACAGAATTTGAATTCATCCACTCAAAAGGGCCTTCTATGAATCGTATGTGCACCGAGTTAAATTCGTAATGGGTTATTCGAAACTTTTCCTAGAACCAATAGGGCGAATCAGCAGCGCTTTCTTCCTGCAGAAAAGCCTGATTTCGTTTTTTTTTTTGCGTAAAATGTAGGTAATATTAAGCGATGGTCGCATTTTTCTAGAACGACTAACGTGCCCCTGAATGTCACCTACTCTTTTTGTATATCGGAGACATCTAGTCCGAATCTCAGCTTGAGAGAGCAACTTGGCTCAACTCGTAAAGGTTTGACTTACAATCAACTGGCGCCCCTTTATAATCTGGGCAAGGACACCACATGTTTTTCCTGAGGTTTCCTTTCTCAACTTCTCCAGGCGAACTGTGGCATAATGTCCCAAATTTTGCTATGACTGTTTCATTTCACGTAGTTCCCAAATTATTTACCTACATATTAGTGACTTTTGTCACTCGCAACTGTATATTCTGTGCTGTTACTACTGACAAAGTTGTTGAATAAAACACAGTTAAAGTATTAATCTCAGCTGTAAAAGAACTTTTGCCCTCTGTAAGTCATAGACTGAAATTATAAGACTGCAGAACAACAAAAGCAACAAATGTAGAATGAAGTGTATTTGCAATAACAAATCATTACTTCACTTCAGTTATTAATTAAGTTAGTCTTTTTTCTAGTGGCTTGAAACGTATGTATTTAAATTGTGTGTAATCAATTCCACAAGGCAATGGAAGAATATTACGTGAAGAGCGGGAAGTCGTTCAGCCAATCAAAATTTTCCTTACATTCTGCAACTTTTTGGCGGTTTTTTACAGCCTTTTTAAGCGTCCGTCTCTTGTCCCTAGCCTCAGTACACAACATTTTTGTCATAAACAAAATGACTTGCTAGCAGAAGTGAAACATGAATTATGACAATGTGAAAGTGAAAACTGTGCACGCGAAACATAGTCAGGTTTCTAATACGATTGATTCTAAGGGGTTGTTTAGAAAATAAATACTAGGAACTTATACATATATATTTCTAAATTTATTTTTATTTTAAGACATAAAATTATTTTAAACACTAAACAAACCCTTTTCTATTGCAAGGAGAATCTGTTAAAAATAAAGGCTGTTTTCCAGCTATATAACTTTAATAACTGCAAAAGCGCTTGAAAGCTTGCCCCATATGCAAATTTGTAGAATAACTACTTTCGCTAAACGGCACTGCCTAGAGGAAACATCTTCGTCGAAGTTCGGACCGTTGTACAGCTGCCGGCTTTCTTTCTGTGTTTACTGCAAACTTCTAATTCTACCCGCAGTGACGTTCTGGCTTCGAGGCGATTTAAAAGTAAT
>Ga0123353_10013258_pt1 | contig 11796 bp, 9 predicted proteins | sample TergutLab28metaG_3_FD_92763 | JGI IMG/M metagenome (GOLD analysis project Ga0123353, IMG submission 92763) | Labiotermes labralis P3 segment gut microbial communities from Petit-Saut dam, French Guiana - Lab288 P3 | ecosystem: Host-associated > Arthropoda: Insects > Digestive system > Gut ... | reverse complement strand
TATCACAGTCGGTAGGACTCCTCTGGACGAGTGATCAGCTCGTCGCAGAGACCTCTACCTGACAACACACAACACTCACAACAGACAAACATCCGTGCCCCGGGTGGGATTCGAACCCACGATCACAGCAGGTGAGCGGCCGCAGACCTACGCCTTAGACCGCGCGGCCACTGGGACCGGCATATATATATATATATATGTATAAGGGGGGATGGATTTGAACTGTGTGAGTTTGAAACCTGAACGTAAGTAAGTAGTCCGTTTCCTACCGAGGATGTGAGAAGTTGTGTACATGATATCGAGGCTAATAGTGCATAGATTTTCAACGGCGCCTCCATACACGCAAACATCTGTAAACTTTAATAACCTGGTGAAATAATACGAAGAATTCTTCAAGGTGTACAGTTATTTATTCTCGATTTGCTACTTAGAACCATTAGATTCCCTGAGATTAAGACATGCGAAACGACTGATGAGCTGAGTTAGGTTATAACACACACGTCCGGATAGAACTCCTCTAACGAGTGATCAGCTCCTCACATATGCCACTACCTATACAACAAACGACAAACATAGGGGACGAACATCCATGCCCTCAGCGGAATTCGAACCCGCGATACCAGAAATCGATCGGCCGCAGACCTACACCTTAGACCGTACGGGCACTGCGATTGGGGCAAGAACATATTACGGAAACATAATTACTCCAAACAGAGCACAGTTTCTATTGTCTGTCCCGCGTACAACTTTGAGAGTTTTGAGTTATACAGGGTGAGCCAAAAGTCCCAGTGCACCTGTGCATGAAGGGTGATGCACTGTGAGGGAAGTGATAAAATCACTTCAGGTGGCGTACGTGGCCTCTGTAGAGTGTCCGTGGAGGTTAGTTCCAAAACTTGTAACTGTCAGCAGTGGCGTACCGAGGGGAGGTAAGGTTGGGGGGGTTCAACTCCCCTGCGAAAATCCGAAGGTCCCCCAAAATTGCGCCAAATGCAACCCGATTGTAAAAACTGTTAAAAATTGCCGAATTTAGGCCGCCAACACCCCAAGATGTTCGGAAAAAAAGGCAGTAAAATTCTAAGACTACCGCCGGTTCGCAATTGTTTTACATTAGCAAGGACAAATAAATTGGTTGTCATCATAAATAGTCTTAAAGTGTCAAAAATTAAGAAAATTTTACTATATGAAATGAAATTTCTTGTACTAAATTACATCTGCCTCCAGAACCCCTGACTAGGGGGCTACCTCCCCCAGATCCCCATTCTCTTTGTCCTCTGTCCTCGACTGAATGTGTTGAACCTCCCCCCCCCCGAACAAAATTCCTGGGTACGCCACTGACTGTCAGTATTGCACAATCACTGTTCCTTCAACTCTAACCTATATCCTACTTGCGACAGGTAGAGGATGTCTTCGCTCACCCTGTGTTTGAGATTCGTGTATAATAGTCGGGACTCAGTAGATTGATCTAAGGTGCGCCGATAATGGACGAACCACAATTAAATTCGACAAACAGACTTACGTGTATAACGCTCGATTTATAAGCAGAAACACATTTTGTACGGCACTCCAAAATCAACACCTCAGCAAGTTCCTATGTCACTATGACCATAATCCTGTGCAAGCGCTAAACTGTTCGCTGTTGTCAGTCACAGAAACACAACACAAACACTTCTGGCGTAATTATGATCATTCAGCGGTAAAAAAAATTGAGGTCATCAATTTCCACCCTGAAGATGGAAACAGCATACCTCTTCGAAACATTCGCGCTTTTCAGCTGTAAGACACACATCCCATCTATAATCTCTTAAACACTTGTTTCATATGTTCCAACAGCCCATCCCGGTGGCCGCGTGGGTCTGCGGCCACTTGCTTGCTGGGACCGCGGGTTCGAATCCAGCGAGAGACATGGATGTCTGTCTCTTGTGAATGTTGTGTATTGTACAGGTAGTGGTCTCTGCGACGGGCCGATTATTCGTCCAGAAGTGTCCTATCGAGTGTGTGAGTGTGGCATTGAGTGTAATCAGGTGCAGCAGTATCTCTCTACACCTGCAGTGAGTAGGTACGACTAATAATGTTCCATCAATTAACATTTATTGTGGAGTTAACTAATTTTATAGGATACACAGGATGACCACGTAGAGAGCCGAGATAGCTCAGTATAGTGACTAAGCTACGGAATGTGCGGCCCTGGTTTCGATTACCGGCAGAGGCAAGAGATTATTCTCCTTCCCAAAAGTCCAGACCGGCTCTGGCGCCTAACCAGCCTCACATTTAGTGGGTTCCGGGGTGCGCTTCCGGGGGTAAGCTGGCCGAGGCATGATGCTGACCGCTCACTTCCACCTAGGGCGCAAGTTAAGAGCTATACCTCTACGCCCCCTATATGACTCTATTGAGTGGACAGAGAGAACTTTAGGTTTTTTTGGGCGCCTTCGCAAATTTGCGAAAAGCGACTATTAGTTTTATCATGTCTGTCCGTCCGCGTTAAACAACTCGGCTCCCACTGGACGGATTTCCATGAAACTTGATATTTGAGCATTTTTCGAAAATCTGTCCAGAAAATTCAAGTTTCATTAAAATCTGACAAGAATAACGGGCACTGCACATGAGGATCAATATACGTTTTTTATCTTATCTCGATCATTTCTCCTTAGAATTAGATATAGACAAAAAGTTACAGAGAAAATCAAAAGACACATTTTATGTTCAATAACTTTACTTTTTCGGAAATCGTGCCGTTTATGAGATAATGTGAAAAAATATTGTAGAGCCGGACAGGCCACAGATGACAATATGGTGCATGCGCAATGCATGCTGCATATCTAAGGCTACAAACACACACTCAGAATATGTAATACCTATTGCTTTTCCACTGCAGCAATGGTTGCACGAACGCGCCTCAATGTTACGTTACACGTACATTGCCTGTCTTGGTTGGAGACAGCTGCATGCGATTGTCACGTGGCTGTAAACTAACAAAGGATTTCAGCGTAGGGATGTGTTCACAGAGGGCTGGACAGGGCAGCATTAACCCTAATTTCTACAGATGTCCAACCACATTCCAGTCTTGCTCCGTTCATCTGCCGCCACTGCCCGACACAGAAGTTCGCCGCCAGTTTATAGGTATTTTGTTTCCTGCTAAAATCCAAAAGCAATCAAAATCAAGCGAAATTTCTGGACAGTCAGCCGATCGCGCCTGCCCATCACGCATGGAAGCCATTCTGGTAAAGCCAGTTCGCACAGCACTGCGCCTGCCGAAGTTTGCTGTTGTCATTACATTTACCCTTGACATTCTAGTAATTCAAGAACACTGTGTGTTCTGCTTAGACTCTCAAGGCGGGTTTCCGCACCTTATGCAGACATTACGTAATATTTTGTGCCTCCAGAACAAAATAAATTCTTCTTGATTTCAAACTTTCGCCGTGTTCTGAATGTTGTATTCTTTCTTTTGGGCGATTCCCCGGCTTCTGAATTTTATTTTTCCGAAGTTTCGCAACATCCTGTTCCATCTTTGTAGGTGGAGTAAGCCTGCTGACATCACCCATGAAGTTGGAACCGAGAGCTCCCATGTCGCCATTCAGACACCGGGGTAGCACCCACCTCCCCCCCCCCAGCCCCAAAAAGAATACAACAGAATATAGGGGTGCTGATAAGTCCTTAGTCCGACCAGGAAGAAAACAAGCTAATGTTTCTGTCAGAATGGCGTGAATTTTCTTCGGCGCCTTGCCTTGCAGGAAAAAAAAAACTTGATGACAGCTCGCGCCTCGATGTTGTTGAAATCGCGCACGTCCCTGATATGCTTCCGAGCTTGTTTCCTTCCTGGTCCGGCTAAATACTTATCAGCACCCAGTAGATTCTGTTTCGATGATAATTCTTTATGTAATTTTTCGGCATTTTATAGTAACAGGTGTGGTCGATGTACAGAGCGGAGGAAGTCAGTCGGCCCCGAATACTTCTACTCCAACAATTTACAGTGACACACAAGTGCGCCCACTGTCCGAGCTGTGTCTGCCTGCCTGTACGCATGTGACGACTCGAGAAACGCTGAAGAGATTTTCACGAAATTTTATATCTGCGAGTTTTAATAAAATTACTTCCAAGCTTTCAGAGTGCTGCTGCATTAAATTGATGGTTGGGTTCTGGCACCGTGTGGACAAAAGCCGTATAACAGAATTTTAGAAGGAATGTGCTGTCTCCATCTTCGGTGTCGGAGTATTAAGAGCTGTCGGCAACCTTTAATTTTCATTGAAATCAGAGAAAATAATAAAGGCTTTACATGAAAAGGGGATTTCACGGTCATCTGGAGCCTAACTCGCCAAATGCTCGTCTAAACAAAAAAAAAATATTTCGTATAAAGGCTGTACAAAAAACTGAAACACAGATTTGATGTCCAGCACCCTATTTTCTTAAAGTCTGTAATTTCTGAGGTAATTAAACGAAACCGTGAATGGGCCAGAACTGTTGCGCTACATATACATAAGAATATAAGATATTCCTCTTATTGTGGAGTGAGAGAGAAAACCAACAAGATGCAACAGTTAGATGTTTATTTTTAACAATTTCTCAAACATCTAACTGTTGCATCTTGTTGGGTTTCTCTCTCACTCCACAATTTGCTCACGATGCACGGTCACAGAAACCTAAAATATTCCTCTTAATTTCTGAGATAACAAAACAAAGATTAAATGTGTCAGAACTGTTGCGCTGTGTATACGTACTGTCGTGGGCTACTTCCTTATCATTTCTAAGTTAATTATTTTTTTTGCGACGGGTCATTCCCCCGTCTAGAGGAGTGTTACCGAGTTTGGCGTCTCTGTCATCTCGAAACCTCAAAAATGAGGCTTCCTAGATCCTAACAGGACTGATTTACGACGAAAAAAATAAAACAAAACAATCTATACACTAGAAATGTTGCGCTATAAATGCAGATGAATCTAGGCTACTTCCTCATAGTTTCTGAGATAATTAAACAAAGGATTGAATGGGCCAGAACTGTCGCGCTGTGTATACATATGAATGTAGACAACTTCCTGATAATTTCTGAGATAATTAAACAAGAAACGTGAATGGACCAGAAATATTGTGCTGTGTCTACATATGAATGCAGACTACTTCTTCATAATTTCCGAGATAATTAAACAAGAAACGTGAATGGACCAGAACTGTTGTGCTGTGTATACATATGAATGTAGACTACTTCTTCATAATTTCCGAGATAATTAAAAAAGAAACGTGAATGGACCAGAACTGTTGTGCTGTGTATACATATGAATTTAGACTACTTCTTCATCATTTCTGAGATAATTAAATAAGAAACGTGAATGGACCAGAACTGTTGTGCTGTGTATACATATGAATGTAGACTACTTCTTCATAATTTCCGAGATAATTAAACAAGAAACGTGAATGGACCAGAACCGTTGCGCTGTGTATACGTATGAATATAGGCTTCTTCTCACTAAGGCTTAATGAAAGAGTAAAAAGACGCGTCTGCATTCAACAAGTAATGAAGACCGAGACGGCAGAAACGCAAGTCTTCGAATTTTTAACTACAGGCCAAAAATTTCTACTTTGTTGTCAATGGGACGTCGCGGTGAGAAAAGAGGACAGCACTCCTGAATTTTTTTCTGGAGGTCCTAGGTTCGAATGTCGGCCTGAGTAGACTGCCGTGGGTGACGTATTTTGTCGCTTTCCTCATCTCCTTAAATTGAATGCCTTGACAGCACCGTACATCCGGCCACGACCTCGTCTGCAATAGCCTTTCCAATTCATTGTCTTTTAATCATCCACCATCAATGCTACTAACGACGTCGTTAAAGAAACGGTAAAAACTGCAACATTTTCAACCACTGTGAACACGTACGTCGCTGACGGTTGCCGCTCTGTCTATTGTTTGTCAGCGCAAGTGCGGGGCGCGAGGAATCCCTGCACGTGCGTGAACACCGCCACCGCCTTATGTCCTTCGAACGTTGGAAATGTGGGTTGGAATCTCATTCAGGCCATCCACGTACGTCTGCGGGTTGTCTGTGTTTGTGTTGTCGTTTTTAGGAGAAGGCTTGCGACGAAACTGGGGGGCGCTGGGCCACTAGTAGCGTCAGAGTGAAAGGGACGTACGGCCTGTGGAGTTAATAAACGGTCGCAGGCCCTTTATGGATGTTACCGAAGCTCCTCCCATATTTCATGGGTCTCCTTATGATTATCAGCGAAGTTCCCCCCAGTTTTCATGGACCTCCTTATGATTATCAGCGAAGTTCCTACCAGATTTAATGGGCCTCCACATGATTATCAGCGAAGTTCTCCCCCAGATTTCATGGACCTCCTTATGATTATCAGCGAAGTTCCTCCCAGATTTCACGGGCCTTCTTATGGCTATCAGAAAAGAACCTCTCAGATTTCGTGGGTTTAGGCTGATTATCAGCGAAGTTCCTCCCAGATTTCAGGGGCCTCCATATGATTATCAACGAAATTCCTCCCAGATTTCATGGACCTCCTCATGATTATCAGCGAAGTTTCCCCCCAGATTTCATGGACCTCCTTATGATTATCAGCGAATTTCCTCCCAGATTTCAGGGGCCTCCTTATGATTATCAGCGAAGTTCCTCCTAGATTTCAGGGGCATCCTTATGATTATTAGCAAAGTTCTTCTACTATTAGCGATGTTTGTCCCAGATCTCGTAACAGGGATCCACAATACTGCCTTCTATCACAAGAACGAAATCCTGCCGCAAACAATCCATAACAGACGTTAGTATTTCATATGTTCGGGGTCCCCCACACCGCGGGGTCTTCAGGCCCTTATCTACTCCACTACGTACGTACTATACGTAACTACACGGTAGTAGAGACTATGAGAAATTCGAGTTAAGATCGAAATGTACATAAATTTGTGTTATCTTAAGATATGCTGTCAGGATTTGGCTTCCTGAATGTTAAGTCGTGCCTTCTAATGTATATAAATTCTCAACGGTACGGCCACTCTGCTTCCTGCCAGACAGTAAAATGAAAGCAACAGACGTTCTTTTATAGCGCTGTCAATATCCAGAGGCGTGTACAAACAAAAAACATTGGACCAGTGGTTATGTAAGTTGTTGGTCAATTCCATTCCGATACTTGCAGAGACGAGTATATAATGAAAAGGTGTGATAATGTTTGCAGCCAATCCCAGCACTCTCAAACACGCATCATCGGCTTACACAAAAGGAAACATCTCTTCATGCCGCACCCACGCTCAAACATATAAAATTTAACACATACTAACAGCAATAAATTCCATTACCTGGACCAATCATAAATTCCCTTCACTGATCATATGTTCAACCAGTTTAATTTAGTTTGCACTTTCACTTGCTATAATTCTAGGATCCGTTTTAATATTATCCTCACATGTACGCCGAGGTCTTCCTACTGATCTGAGATCTTCACCGACGTGTTTTCATTACGAAGCTCCAGAAGCATAATCAACGTCATGACATCGAATATGCTAAAATACTCAGAACAATTCAAGAATAATGCGGTGTAGATTTTCATGGAAAATTAATTCTTGTGAAGGCTAATAACTCAGGAGTCGACTTTTATCCAGAGCTACTAAAATTATATTATATAAGACACCAATAAGACCGGTAGTGTCGTGTGGAGCGGAAGCGTGGATGTTGACGAAGAAAGAAGAACAAGCTCTGCTAATTTTTGAGAGGAAAATATTTAGAAGAATATATGGTCCTAAATATGAAAACGGGGAATGGAAAAGTCGGACGAATCGAGAACTAGAAGAGATGAGCAAATGAGAAAATATAGTAAAATGGATAAAAGGCAAAGGATAAGCTGGTTAGGTCACCTAGAGAGAGTGGAGGAAGATAGGATGCCCAAAAAGTTCTTCACTCAAGAACTGGAAGGGACGAGAAGAAGGGGAGGATCCAGGAAAAGATGGAAAGAGGAAGTAGAAAGAGATATTCAAGTGCTGGGAGTGAGAAGATGGAGAGAGTTGGTGGCAGATAGGAAAAAATGGAAGGACATTGTTCGACAGGCCAAAGCCCACAGTGGGCTGTAGTGCAAATGATAGAAGAAGAAGGCTAATAACAAAGGAATAACATAATTTGTTATTCATCCCGGCTTTCAAACCTGTGTAAATGTGTGCAAATACACACACAGATCAGATTTCTTGGAACACATCGACTGTCTGAAAACTGCAGTGCCGAAGGCCATCAGTCACACAATTTTGACAGTAAAGGTCAGGAATATGACGTGACAAATAATACTCTACCAATAGTCCGTGCTACTGTGGGTCTACGTGTCTAAAACCGCGCATGACACAGTATTTTAGTATAACAGTAAGACAGAAGAAATACGTATTGCTTTAACAGATTTGCATATATTTGTTTTGCCTATTGGGCATTAGCAAAATTTACGGTTTTTGAGCCGTGCATTGTGATATACATATGTAGTAAGAACAAACAAAATGTACACTTTTTCATTAATAATTTAATTTAATTAAAGTGTCTTCGACAAGTTTCGAACAATCAAAAGTTTTTCCTCAGGTAGACTTGCACATGCAGTTATACGGTATTTTTTCTTGCATCTGTAGAAGCAGTCTTGTCGATGTCAGACTGTCCCAGACTGTCAGTTTTCCTGAGGATGAACACTTTGTTGTTCGAAACATGTCGAAAACAATATAATTGAATTAAATCATTAATGAAAAAGTGTGCATTTTGTTTGTTATTATTACGTAGAAATGAATATATTTACCGATTACCTCATGAAACCAGAATAAAAGCGGTACAGGAAGTTGAGCGGATTGTCAAATCTTGGACAGAACATGTCGTCTGTGGCCTGTCCAGCTCTACCATATTTTTCCCCATTATCTCATAAACGGCACGATTTTCAGGAAAAAATGTTACTGAACAAATATGTGTGTTTTAAGTTTATCTACAAATTTTGCGTGAAACATTTCTCATTCGAAGAAGAATTCAGAGAAATATTATCATAAATGTTCACAGGTCTTCATGTAAAGTACCCGCTATTCTTATTAGCTCGTGATGAATCTTGGATTTTCACGACAGATTTTCGAAAAATACTTAAATATGAAACTTCGTGAAAATCCTTGAGTGGGAGCCAAGTTGTTGCATGAGGACGGAAGGACAGACAGACAGAAATGACGAAGCTAATATTCAATTTTCGCACACTTTCCTCCCACGCAGTGTTTACGTGTTTCTTATGATCACTACAAAATTATTTGCACAAACAGCGGTAGTGGGTTGGTTTGTATTAGAGGAACTGCAGTGTCTTCAGTGAGGGAGGACGTGGAATTTAAATACCATTTACACAATCTTCGAACTTCGAAGGCCGTTCCATGGATCAGGCCGGTAGTCGCTGGCCTGTCACCACGAAGGACCTGGTTCGATACCAGGTCAGTCCGTGCGAGATATGTGATGGATAAAGTGACACTGGGACAGGCTTTTCTCCGAGTAATCCTGCCTCGGTTTTCACCTATCATTATCATTTCACCAAAGCTCCGTAGTCATTCCATCTACATGTCGTTCTTACATTAGGTACAAACGGGCGAAGCCTGGGAACCTTCCAAACTACAACGCTTTTTCACAAACTTATAAGCAATGGATAACTGCTTTTCGGGCTTAAAAGGGTAATAATACGTAATTCCAAAGAGCAGAGCCCTTCTTGATAAGCTAACAGTTCCTCAGCTATCAAATTCCCCGCATTTTATGGACCTCGAATGTTCATTACCGTGATCACAAGAGCCCGCCACCTGTCCCTGTCTTCAGCCAAACCAATCTACTCTGCGCCCTCCCACCCTATTTCTTTTATATCTAGTTTATTGTTATCGTTCCATCTACACGTAGGTTTACCAAGTGCTCTCTTTACATCACCCTTAGACTAAATCTTGTAGGCATTTCTCACCTGTCATCCGTGCTGCATGTCCACCCGTCTTGATAATCCTAATAATATTTGGTGAGTAATCCAAAACGAAACTCCGCATTTAATAAATTCGGGAAGTCACCTAATACTTCGTCCCTCGCACTTAGAAACAGACGGCTACAAGCTGCGTTATGCACTGACAATTATGACTCGTATTTGAAACACTCTATGATAAGGCGCATGTCGGTGTTGGGCGACATACAGTCGAATATTACGCAATGTGTGCACAAAGTATAATTTATGGCGGTACTTACGAAGGAATGGAAGAAAGACTTAGGTTGACGCCACGTCTGTCTTTCCAGCCGTCCGCCTAATAACAGCGACTAAACCGTTTGTTGGAATTTCATAAAATTCGGAATAGAAGTTCCATTGATATTGATATATTTGTTAACTGCAATTGGGTTGACACCCGCTGGCAGTAGTACAATACACATTTACACATAAACAATACATAGAACAACACAATTAACAACTTTGGTTGGAAGGTTTTCTGGGATTCGAACCCAGAGTGGTCAAAGAAAGATTAACGATGAACTGCGTAAAAATTATCGCCTAATGGGAAGAGTGCGGGCCGTGTCCCGTCTTTGCGAGTTACACAGAGTATAACTGGCATTTACCTTACAACTAAGGAAAAAGCACAGAGGAACCTCAGTCAGGGTAGCCGAAGAGTGCCAGATGGCAGGATGAAAACAGAATATACAGAACAAGAACATACATAATAATAAGAATACATAAACGTAAGAATATAAATAGCTGTAGAGCAAGTACGAATTTCATGAAAATCAGCACAGCGACAGTCATACTTTATTTAAGGGTTCCAAGAAATTTTGCCAGTATTCTCTACAGTTTTAGGCGCGCTCGCGAAATCGCGAAAGGCGACTATTAGTTTCGTAATATCTGCCTGTCCGTATGTCTGAATGGAACAACTCGGCTCCCACCAAACGGATATTCATGAAATTTGATATTTGAGGATTTCTTGAAAATCTGTCGACATAATTCAAACAATACATAAATAATAAGAGTTTCACAACGCAACGCAACCAATTGACGGCATAAAACATATGAAACATAGCGGTTATGTACTTCAACTAACAGTTCTAACGACATGTTCTTCACTTGGTTATTGGTTGAACAGATACAGTACTCAATGAATTGGGGACCACGGCAGCACAGTGGTTAAGGTGCTGTGCTACAAATCGGAAGATCGCTGGTTCGATCCCAGCTGGTGTCAGTGGATTTTTTATTGACATAAAATCCTTCCGATCGCACTATGGCCCTGGGGGTCGACTCAACCTCTAACAGAAATGAGTACCAGGAGTATTTCCTGGGGATAAAGGCGGCCGGTACCTAAGGCTGACAACCTTACCACCATCCTGTGCCGTTGTCACGAAATCTGGGAACCTTCTGGGTCTGTCCAGGCCTGTAACGGGACTGCTTTACCTTTCTTTACCTTTACTCAGTGAATTAATAATCACATAGAGACCCGCAACAATATAGCAGCTAGACTGAGAATTACTTTACTTTAATTACCTTATTATTTTAAAGTTTTAGTTTCAAATAAGAGTTCGTCATACGCTATTTTAACTTTTATTATAAACGAAATGGGATCCCATTTGAGTTCATTTTATTGTACCTTCATAATGTTCTTTATTGACCTGATGATGACCATCTTACGGTCGAAATAAGTTGCCATAATTTGTACTGAGTGTATACATAAAGAAATATCACTATACTGATATACGGTTGTGTATAGACGGAATATATTCATTACTTACTTACTTACTCCATGGTGCAGAGTCCTTCTTGAGAAGCTAACTGGTTTGCAGCTAGTCAAGAAATTCCCCGCATTTCACGCAACCCGAAGGTTCATTACCG
>Ga0123353_10013256_pt1 | contig 11797 bp, 2 predicted proteins | sample TergutLab28metaG_3_FD_92763 | JGI IMG/M metagenome (GOLD analysis project Ga0123353, IMG submission 92763) | Labiotermes labralis P3 segment gut microbial communities from Petit-Saut dam, French Guiana - Lab288 P3 | ecosystem: Host-associated > Arthropoda: Insects > Digestive system > Gut ... | reverse complement strand
TGGAATTTTTCATTGACATAAAATCCTTCCGATCGCACTATGGCCCTGGGGTCGACTCAGCCTCTAACAGAAATGAGTACCAGGAGTATTTCCTGAGGGTAAAGGCGGCCGGTGCGTAAGGCTGACAACCTTACCACCACCCTGTGCCGTTGTCATGAAATCTGGGAACCTTAACTTTCTGGATACCGCTGGGCCACTTCAGGCCTGTAACGGGACTGCTTTACCTACATTCAATGTATACTTGTAAAATATAAAAATTAAAGATAAATGGAAAGTGCAAGTAGCAGAGACGAAAAGCTTTATCTTATTTGTTTGCAGATTACTCGATAACAAATATAATAGTATATCAGAGCAGAATTAAACAAGAACCACAATTGTAATAAAATATAAATATCGAGGTGCAGTTGAAGTAAATGTACCTTAAGGACGAAAGACAATTGTCTCCAATTCACTCTGCAATGAATAAAGAAACCTAAGCCGTCCGTAAGTCAGAGTCATGGATATTTGCCCTTGGAAGCGGAGAAGTCTAACTATTGAATCTCTTGTTGTTGTTGTTGTTGTTGTTGTTGTTGCTGCTGCTGCAAATGACGGTAATTTGGGTGTTTTTACAATTTTATAGTGGCTCAAATCATCAATTACATTCTCGCATTTTATGTACACAAAGGTTAAATTACGTGTGTTCAACTAGATGCTTTGTGCACGTCCAGCCCATCCCACAAAGCCTGATGCAACGATCCAAATGCTATTCAATGAGCAACCAAGTTTTCACATTTTCCTTGTCACTCTCTCTATAGAACCGTTTATTCTCCTTATTTCATTCTTGTCAAGCTCCTCTTCTTTTACAAGTTCGAGAGATTTATTTTCAGTCACACATACAACAGGTAAAGTTATATTAATGCAGACGTACAAATGAACACAACAGCTGTAACTGGGAGGGGCGGATTATAAGAGTTTCTGGTTGTTCCTCATATTTTATATAGGCATACCCTCAATTTTTGTGAACATACATTTATTCTTTTAATCCTGTTTATGGATATGTGAACTTAGCAAAATATCCATTCTTTTATTAACCTCCCATTGCGATTTATTTTTTGGAGTCTTTTGACATGGCACAAATTCGTACGTTTACCCTAAGTTCTTCTTTGCTTCCTTTCCACGCATTCTCAGAACAACGTCCACACCCTCGTCAAGCAGCGTCAAGAAACGTCAAAATATTTACAGAGTCTAACATATCAAGCAATATTTTCCACTGGATATTTCATTTCAGTTCTAAACCTTTCTGAATTTTGAACCTTCATAGAAACTTACTACGTTCGAGAAATCAAATATAACTCAGCTTCTAAATTATTTGTTTTTCTAGGGCCTTAGTAAAAATGTAAACAGTAAAGTATAAATGGCGTAAACAGAAATTAGTCGCCTCCCACGGAATTGCTTCACTGCAAAACGTCATAGCATTACAGCAAACTGGAGGTTAGATGAAGCACGGCCGTACTTAATTCAGCTCACTAAAGCTTAAGTACGCTTAAGTTCCCAGTTTCATAGGATATTACGCCGTGTTGATTGGTATACATTTCACCGACCTTTCGAAGAAGTCTATACCTTCTTTATGGTTAATCTGTCCATTAGACTATCACTATTATAGCAGTCAACAACTAATAACCTCCTAGAGGACTTAAATCTTTATTAACATTGTTGTAAAACCATCAAACATCACAGCTTTATCGCTATACCCATTCCTTAATCAAAAACAGAAAATGGAGAGGACTAGTGATATTAGACATCAAACATACTAAGATGTAACAAAAGAGCATGGCGTAATATTAAATTTGTTTCGTGAACTACTAAAATAAGTGTGCGTTTCTTATGAGGAAACCACTGATTACTTTCTAGTACACATGAATTTGAAACCACATGCAAATGAAAAAATGTGTTCGCAAAAACGCAATTAGCGAAGGGGTTTTGTAGGGTTAGGTCAGTACAGTAAACAGGCCGACCGAACAGATAGAAACGGTAGGAGGGGTTCTAAGACAGTAATGTTATGCAGTGATTTTTGAAACGTCATCAAAACAAGTGTTAATAATCCGTGTTTCAATGACGTGTCAGAATCACAATTCCTGTAATACTTGAATGACAGTTCCTACTTACAAATGCCTTTTCTCTACGGCCTACCAAACTATCAGTACTCTACAGCATTTCAGGGCTAGCATGAAATCGTAAGACTTTTTCAGAATCACGTTAAATACATTTGTCTGATATTCGAGTAAAATGAAGTGTAAATTTTCGATAGAAAATAACGTTAGGCGAAAATATAAGTTAATTTACACCTCATTATGGACTACAGTAACACAGGAACTATGTGCACACCTATAGATCTAACACAAAATTTTACAAATTTCAAAATTTCACGATTTTTTATTCACTCAACAAAACAGAGAAGACCAGATACAAATTTTTACGGGTCTGTCTTTCGAATGTCTTGAGGAAAATACTGAAAAAAATTCCCACTACCGACTAAATAAATAAAATTAATATTGGATATTGTGGAAACGTTTTATGTTTAACAGCAGATTTCTCTTCGACAGGGGCCTTCTAAATGGCTCTTTCAATGCACAATTTTAGCTAATCAAAGTAGAAAGATAGCCAATACGTAAAATAAAATCCTGGAATGTATGACGACTTAATGAGGCGTTTCTTATTACAAACCAAGAAAGAGCATTAGGAAAGTACCCGAATTGAACCTCGATTAGAGGAAATATTAATATTTATTACAGTTTTCAAATTCTGGAAGGTAATTCCACTTCCACCAATTTCATCCTGATTACTATTAACTTTGCCAATGTACTATCAAGATTATTAGATTGCAAAGCGTCGATTTGTAACCAAAATATTACGCTTGAAATTTCATAAAAGTCTAGTGAAATTGACAGACTTGCCCACCGCAAATTTAGTTATAATATTGCCTTATTTCAATGTGTACTGTTACAAAGAACTTCAGAATTGCGAGCCCTCTTGAACACGGCAATGAACATGCAAATTTTATGAAACTGGATGCACTTGACTAGAAGGGAAAATTTTAGCTTTTCAAAAAACTCAATTCCATTGCTTGGATGCGTTACGTTGTTTAGGGTCGTTATTTTCAGGTACAAATAAACTGAAGTACTTGAAGTAAGTCTATATATATATATATATTCTCTTATTTACCTTACTTTTATACTACTTCGAGCGAACAGAATTTTGTGAATAAATCTGTAAGGATATGTGTCTCAAATCATGAATATTTTAATGTTTAGTTTCCTGAAAACTACTTCACAACATATGATACTGGAAATAAATACACGCATATAAGGAAGCAAAACTTTTTTAGTGGCACGCATAAGAGCTTATTTTGTTTTTTCATTGATTAGACATGTAAATGGAAGTTGGAAATGTTTATCCACAACCAGTGACTTGAAAAATCCTCTTTTCAAAACGACAGTTTGTAATATTACTTATTGGTTTTCATGGTTAACAGACTTCTCACACTGGCGTGAAGTGAACATTTTTCGAAGTCACTAAAAACCGAGGCAGTTTAATGTTCTCCGTTTTGCAAGCTACTTCAGATACTGAACTACTCTTATTTCCTCTTTTACCCCAGTATCTATAATGACAACTTGCGGACACGTTCATAATAAAACTAATGTGAAATCTTGTAAAATTCTTGCCAGAATAACGAAGAGGGGCGTAACCATTCTAACGTTTCCAAATCGCTACGTGTTTGACAGTCGCGAAATTATATTTGGTTATAATGTACAAATATTATGATAGTGACACTTTATTTGTAGCCTTACCTAAATAGGTTTCAGAGTTACATTTATTTATCTATAAGGACAGCATAAGAAAAAAACAATGCACACGAAATTTTGGTGGGTGACCTGTGTGGAGGAAAGAATCTAGATGAGCTGGGATTAAAATGGGATATAGAATTATAACGGATCTTAAAGACATAAGAGATGAAGGTATAAATTTGATTTATTGGTGTGTAAGGACCAGTTAAGAGGCTGATTGAGGTAAGAAGCCTTCCGATTCTGTCAGGTACTGGGAAATTAACAGAAGAACTGGTAGTTTCTGAAGGACTTGACTGCCTACAGATATAAAAAAATTTTAATAAACATAACGAACACTGCGCACTATTTATCCCTAATGTTTAAACCTGTATTGTGTTGCATAAATTGGCGGCGACAGTGTTCTGCCCGAAAACATCATATCACATCAATAGACTACAATTAAAATGTCACATATTTCATGGATATTTCTGGGACTTGTAGTTGGAATGGGGTCTGTTAGATTAGAAATAAATTTCCGAATTTTCCATACTACGATAAATTAGCCGGTTTAAGTTCTGATTACAAACCTTACTTCTCAGCAAGTAGTATGTGAACGATATCTCTGAGTACTTACTCTACCAAAATCTTCTGATATTTTTACAGTAAGAAATAATCTCTTGAAAACTTTTATGATGACTCGCGGAGGTATGATTTCACTGGCTTTAAATGAAATAATCTACATGGATCTTGTATTGAATTAAAAATTCAACATTTATTATATAAATTAATTGGTGAGTTTAACACTTTAAAATAAAAATTTCATCTAAATAATACACAATAATTTTTTTATGTTTTTTGCACCGTGAATGGTAACATAATTTTAAAATATAAACCAACAAAATGTAAATGTGCATTTCTTTGGTTTATGTTTTCTAACATAATAAATCATTTCCCACCTTAAAGTCTACACTCCCTCTTCTCCATAACAGACACTAAACAGTTACGGCTGTAGACGGAAAAACATTATTTGTTATCTGAAAATTATAATAGGCATAGGCCTAAATAACGGTCGGACAAGACCAAGAAATGTCATGTAAAATCATGCAATGGATATTGAAAAGTTATGTTTGAGGAAATGTCTTTGGTTGTAGGGAGCTTTTACACCAGAATTAATTTAAAATGAAACGAAATTTTCAGCTGAAAGAGAGAATATTTATTTAGAATTTATTCAAAAAAATTAACCCTAAACTACTTCTGTCACTGGGACCCGTTTTATGAAGCAAGATACACCAGAGATGGTGAAGTTGTCGTAAGTTCATCCGTAGATGTCAGTTTTGTGTTGTACTTAATCTCCCGTTACACCGATGCCATCTTCAGATATCACATAACACAGAGTGGCTAATTTAAAAACCAAATAAATATTATACGACATACAAATATGTGACAGTTTACAACAAAGTTCAAGTTGAAAGCAACGGGATGGCTTTGGATGTCCGCTTTGTAGGCAGATCACCACAAAGAAGTGACATTTTTATAATTTTTTATAATGAAGGTTGATTGAAATTTAAAGGTTCTTTTTTTGAGTAAGTGTTTCAAATAGTTCTTGAGAACTGACAGTTTGTCTTAGAACTGTTTAATTTTATTTTCACGTCAGTTCTACTTCACAACTTTCCTGACTGGAGAATACAGATATTTTCGTCTCCAAAAATCGAGACTAGATCCGAAGGTCAATCAGCCCACTATACAAAGGGGGCAGAAGGACATTTGGCGGTAATAAAGAAGACGGAGCGTAAAGCTGATTATTCGCCTCCATCTAGTGCTGAGGATAATCCTTCAAGCACATATTCCTCCATTTCCTGATGTACCTTCAAGGCGTTATGCTTAATTAGGTATAGAAGCAAGTTTAGCTCTCAGTTATACATAGCGAGAACACTTCGGTAATCACGTTCTTAAATTTTTCAGTGTCTTTATCATTAGTTTTAAATTATAAGCACACAAATATTACACTGACCTCAATAAAAACTGAACATTAGAGAGCCGTGTTTTATTTAGCGGTACAGTGGCCCATATATTCCACTCGTAGAAGTAATAATGTGTGCTGTATGAGTGTGAGAGTGCTATCATTTATGGAGCGCATAAGTTGCTAATGATTTAGACACGAAGTTCATGTGTGTGTGTGCTGTATGTGAACGATGTTAGCCCTAAGTCATACATTTACCTTACACTTTTCCACGAAAGTCAACACCCAACTCATTATAAAATAAAAGAGGTAACATGTACACACGCATGCCTTACAGCAAAACTTCACACTTAACATTCAACACATCACACACACACACACACACACACACACACACACACACACACACATATATATATACATTATCTTATCCATATTCAGACAACATTATCTTTCGTTGTTATAACCTCATTCAGGTTTTTCCTACTAGAATCCATTGTATACATACAAAAGTTTTTCGCGGGGAGAACATAAATCTCTTCTCTCTAACCCCCCTTTTCTCGTCTCTTCAGCGCGGTCCCTTTCCCCACATCTTCTTTCACAAACCTGAGTACCAAATAAATGGCGGACATAACCATAAATTACAGCCCGTATGCGTGTGTAATAGTGAACATGACCTGCCCCACTGCCACGTGTTGCCTGTAATTTGGTAAACAAACTTTCACCTTTTCCACAGTGTTTCACTTCAGTGCACAAAGAGCGTTAGTTGCTTGATTGAGGGCCAAAAATTTCGACGGAGTCGGGTTATTTATCAAAGTGATTCAACTGAAACATTAATAATTTTCGACTGATAGAGAAGAGAGGTTATGAATGGTAAGTAGACTGGAATTGGCAAAGGGCTTTCATTTTGTGTTTTCTAGGTAAGTTACTAGAGATAACTGAAGAATATAAAACCAACTAGATGCCACTTATTATTTTATTTTACTTCTTATAGGCTCAACATGTTTCGGGCACTGCTGTGCCCATCATCAGGAGCTCGCCTGCAGCCTGCAGCCCGGACACTACTCCAGCCTAAACGCACCTAACCTCCAACATACAGCAAACCAAGAACGAAACGACCAATGCGGTAATCAACATCATAGTCGCGAGCTCCTGATGATGGGCATAGTAGTGCCCGAAACATGTTGAGCCTATAAGAAGTAAAATAACATAATAAGTGGCATCTAGTTGTTTTTTTTTTATTCTTCAGTTATCACAATGATGCACGGTCCAAAAACATGGTGTACTAGACAGTTTAAGTAGAAAAGACATGTGACCCTGTTAGGTCTACTAAATTTTATTCAGTATATTTTTATGTACAAAATTATATTTGTGTCACTGCACAAAGCTTGTTATATTGGCGTATGTATTTATACGGAAGGTGTGGTTTATGTGATTTCAGGCCTCTGTTTTGGTGTAAACAGAATCTTTGCTCTGCTGGGAACATTACTCGACGCAGATCGGTAGATAGTTACCAACGATTCTGGGCTCTTTTACCCTTTAAGATGGGACCGATATGTTGTCCCGAAACTTTTGTAAACAGTTACCCATCTACGCTGCGTAACATCCCAGAAGAGCGAAGATCTCATACATGCGTGATTAATCGCTTTTAGCCATGCCAGGATAGAAATTTAGTAATACGTTTCGATATTATAGAATGTAAATAATTTAAATTGACATCGGAATTTAAATTTTACAAGCAAAATTCAAGAAATTAATGTGCAGTAACATAATTTCAGAATATGCAACAACTTTGAAGGACGGAGTTATGGAATCACCTACATAATTTCACTCATAATTAGAGGGAAAGTGCTGCAAGAATGATCTTTGTGACACCAGAGAGGTCCATGATCGTTCTTAGAACTATGGACGCGTTCGTGACAGGCATGCAATTCTCATTGTTCAGTGAGAATTAAAGGTCTAGGTAAATACGTGAATTTTCTCGTATTTTATTTACTGGCACACAAGTTATTACGTTTTACGTTACGAACATCATTCCCTTAGTGTTTAGTACGAAGGTTGCTCACAAAGTAATGCCCCACATTTTTTTTCGGAAACTATTTATTCAGAATTTATTAAATTCATGCACAGTTTAACTGGTTATTTCCTTTACACATGTTATTTTTCCACATAATCTCCATCTACGTCTACGGCCTTACGCCAGCGCGAAAGAAAGGCATGCATGCCTTCCCTGTACCAGCTCGTTTCCCGTTCTCGTAGCCATGTCCTCACTGCACGAATCACGCTCTCGTCATCTTCAAACCTTGTCCCACGCAGTGCATCCTTCAGTGGCCCAAAAAGATGAAAATCTGATGGCGTCAGATCAGGACTATAGGGGGGATGGGGGAGGACATTCCAACCAAATTTGGCGATTGCCTCCTGGGTTGGTAGACTTGTGTGAAGGCGGGCATTGTCGTGCTGAATAACATGTCTCCTGGATTCCTGTTAGGCCGCACTCGCCGGTAGCGCTGTTTCAGTTTTTGGAGGGTTTTGATGTACGCGTCTGAATCGATTGTCTCACATTTGGCCATCACAGCCGCCAGAATCACTCCATCAAATCAATGTCCCAAAAGTCGGTGATAATGAACTTTCCGGCGGGAGTTTGTCTTGAACTTCTTTTTTCTTGGTGACTGAGGATGATTCTACTCCAATGATTGCCTTTTCGTCTCTGGCTCATAATGGTGAGCACAGGTTTCGTCACCTGTGACGATCCGGGACAAAAAGGCCCCCCCCCCTCAGCATCAAAATGCTCCAACAATTCAAAACAGATGGCTTTCCTTTGACGTCTGTGCTCGGTTGTCAGACTTCGAGGAACTCTTCTTGTGCATACCTTCGAATATCCCAAAGAGTTAATAATTGCCATGCACTTCCACTGCTGACTGAAAGCTGTACGGCCAATTGCCGACTTGTGATGCGCCGATGCGCATGAATAATGCCATCGGCACGCTGCAACTTGTCTGGGCTGGTGGCCGTGGCAGGACGCCCAGACCGCGGTCGATCATGCAGCTCCGTTTCTCCACTTCCTGAAGCCTTAACTCTCTGAATCTAGCGTCCAACGGCGCTCCCATCGACTGCACAACTTCCATACACAGCACACAACCGTTTGTGAGTGTTCCCCAAACTTTCTTTCTCCGCCACTAAGATTTCAATTACAGCTTGTTGTTTGTAAAGTGTCAGGAACAAACGCCATTTTCACAGACTAGTACATTGGTGCTATCTGTCGGACGACTATGTACTTATACACATGTGCGCAATAAATATCAGTGTTGCTACATCTCAATTTTCACTTTGCTATCTTTATTCTGGAATTAGAAAAAAAAATGTGAGGCATTACACTCTGAGCAAACCTCGTATTTAATACATTTACGACTCATTTCTAGATACTATTTTTCCGCGTTCTGTTGTGGTGATTCAACAGTTTTTTTATTCACTAAAGACTTTTGCTCTTTACAACAAAATAACGTCATTTTTAGTAGTTTAGTTGTTACCTAGGGCCCCGAGTAGCTAATTAACTACACTCATACCTTCTGTAAAAAGAGACAGTTTTCTCCCACGCCCATACATTTCATTAAACATAAACAGGTTATCTTCGTCACACTGGGAACGTGCAATACTTGAACAATTGAAAATTTTTTTATTTGCATATGTTAGATTTAGTATTATCTCTGTCCAGCTAATTTCTTGGTTTTCAAAGTGCTAAGTTAACAGAAAATTGGTTAATAACAGAAAGAACAAAAATGTAATATAATAATAATAATAACATATGTTTAACTGTGGAAATAACTTTTCTTATTCTTTCGTGAAGCTATCATTTCCATACATTATACAAAGTCCTGGAGGCTGTTTTTACAAAGATTAGGACCTACGGTCTTCTGTGTTATGATGGTGTGTTGATTGGAGGAAAATATCTTCAGTAAGCCTTCATACACATCTGCCAATGTACAGAGTGTCAGAGCAGAAAATACGTTAAATTTTATGGCAATGTAAACCATTAAAATCGCTAGAGAACGTTACATTAGAGTGGCAATTGTTTTCACTCCATGTATCAAGCGGTGTTTTATTTAGAGAAGAAGGCATAGTCTTCGTTTGCTTCACATTATGTACTCGATTAAATACGTGATTATAAGAAGCCTGAGATCATTCAGCAATTTTTAATATTACACGAAAAATTAGATTTGCTTAAACATGTAACCTAGAATTGTAATTATTTTTTCTTTTTGGGCTACAGTCCATCGCGGGCCAGGGCCTCCTAATTCATTAGGTTTCTAGATCACACCCGACGAAGCACAAGAGTCGGTAGGACTCCTCTGGACGAGTGATAATTTTGTTGCAGAGACCTCTACCAACACACAACACTCATAGGAGACTAACATCCATGCCCCCGATGGGATCCGAAGCCCACAATCCTAGCAAGCGGGTGGCCGCAGAATCATGCCTTAAATTGTGCAGCCAATGGGACCGGCACCTGCAAGTGTTAGTATGATTAACTTCAGAATGCTGCATGCGCGTGCAGCTAAAATGGAAAGAACACGCAAACAGAATTCTGGTATGAAAACGGTACAAAAATATTTACGTTAAAGAAAGCAATGAAACTGGGAGTGTAATATTAAAATGGATTTTACGGGAATAGTTATGAAAATGTAATGTAGGTGGAAATGAATCAGGAAATTGTCCAATGGGGGGCTTTCATATGACGGATGTTGACACCGAGGTTCTGCTGTTAGGAACAAAATGTTAGTTAATTACTGCCACAACTGAAATAAATCGGCGCTCTTTTCATGCCAGGTTTTGAGTGATTTCGAATTCCGCAGCGATATAGATGAGATCTGCGTTCTTCTGACATGTTAAGCAGCCTGCAGTGATAATTTCTTGCTGGCGTTTCGGGACGACTTATTGGTCGGGACCGATAGGTCTTCCTTTGGTAAGGTATTACGACTACCCTCTGCGTAAGAACCCAGAGGAGCGCAGATCTCTTGCTGTGATTTATTTTTACAGCTAATTCTGAACTTCGAACGAGGAGGGTGTTGCTCTGTTTCTTACAGAACGTTGTATTTTCATACGAAGCGGCTTTTTATCCATCGCTTTGGTCGATATATTTCCCTTAGTACTACGATGTTACTGCAACGTCACTACATTTCCTTAAAATGATTGTTAAAACTTTCGAAAAGTAATGCGACAGAAACATAAGTTCTAGGCAGAAAATTGTGCGGAAGTTTTATACGAATATCTATTCCCAAACTTGAAATCGACGCTTTTTTAAAACGTAGTTATTTCCTATTTCTCACATCAGTCAAACTTCTTTGTGTTCACACGAAGGTTTCAGACACTTAAAGAGCAGAGTTTTTATGAGCAATAAATTAATTCCGTAGGAAATTAACGAAGTTTCACTTAAAAGAATACACTAGATCCAGTGTCAAATGTCTCATACACGTTAATAAGTTAAAAAACACGCGACACTGACTCAAAATGTATAACTATATTACTTGAGGTTAGCTTAGGTTTTAGTCTTCTGAGTAAGGAAGACTTGTAGACAGGTAGGTCTTTGTTTGTGTTTTGGAGGAAACCATTGATAACAGCTTCAAGGTAGGAGTAAAATACAAAATGTAGAGTGTCACTTTGCCCTTACCCAAAAACCAAGAATTACGAACAGATCAGTATAACATATTTAATCAGATAATTCCAAAGTATGAGCATGAATCTAATGCACGTATAAGATGTTTTTCCACAATGTGTGAGAAATAAATTTCCTGGTTCATGTAAGCATACAGAAGCCGGCCAAGAAACCAGAATGAAGATGACGACTTGGAAGATGTGTGTATAGATTTGAGATAACAATACCGCAGGTTTTACAAAAAATGTGGAATTAGTCCTCGTATCTTAGGATGAGAATATTTGATGGTTGTTATGAACAACACAACAAAGCTTCACTTTCCATAAGCAGCAGTAAAGTAATCCCATTACAGGCCTGGAGAAGCCTTGAGCGTTCCAGGAGTTT
>Ga0123353_10013255_pt1 | contig 11797 bp, 12 predicted proteins | sample TergutLab28metaG_3_FD_92763 | JGI IMG/M metagenome (GOLD analysis project Ga0123353, IMG submission 92763) | Labiotermes labralis P3 segment gut microbial communities from Petit-Saut dam, French Guiana - Lab288 P3 | ecosystem: Host-associated > Arthropoda: Insects > Digestive system > Gut ... | reverse complement strand
TACAAGGAGCCCTGTTATATCATAAAACAACACCCCTTTTTTGGGAAAATCTTTTACTTTTCTTATAGCATTATCAATAACTTTTTCGCCTCTCATTATCCACCCCACCCTGATATTTTTTTAATATCCATAAACTTATTTACAGCATCTGTAAATCCGTTATCATTATTGGATTTTACATTTATAAATTCTTTCTTTAGTTCTGCAGGCGCATTTTCAACCATAAATGGATTTTTTACCCATCTTAACATCTCAAGATCATTGAAGTCATTTCCTACGGCTGCAATGTTATTATAATTTGAAGATAATAGATCTGCAATTGTTTTTATTCCATGCGCTTTTGAAACCTCTTTTGGAAATATTTCGATCCAAAGTGTTTTTTTATCTATTGGGGAGGTTGCTCTTATTATATTAAGGCCATCTATTTTTTTAAATTTTTCTTTTAGTTCTTCATATATTTCTGCTTGTGATAGTAAAAGATTAACAGGGATTATTACAACAAACTGACACGCATCTTCCATTTCTGCAACTGCTTTATCGTCAAGTTCTTTACAATATCCGGAATAGATACTGCACCGCTTATCAAAATCCCCTTCCACAGTCGATGATTTATGATAATAAAAATAATGATTATCCGGTATTTTTTTATGAAGCATAAAATCGTATTTGTTTTCTTTTAATATTTTCACAGCCTTTTCTATCTGTGTTTTGTTTAATGAATAAGATTTTATGATTTTCTTGTTTTCCCATTCCATTACTCCTGCGCCTGATGAGAAAATAAGGTAATCAATAGGAAACTGTTGCGAAATTACTCTTAATATAGACTCATAATTTCGTCCTGTTGCAATAACTCTTTTTATATCAAGAGCGCCAAGTTTTTTAAGAGTTTCTAAATCAACGTTGCTTACTGTATGATCATCGCTATATAATGTGCCGTCAAAATCTGTTACAAATATCATGGTTTTATAATTCCAAAATATTGTGAATATTTGTACTTGAAGGAACAGATAACATATTGAGCACTTTTTCAAACAATATCCCATTTCTTGGTGGAATATTATGAGCATAAGTTTCTTTGATTGCAGCAGTAATAAATTCAACAGCAGTTGCAGCAGCCACAGGTAAGCTATCCCCTCTTAGTGCGCACCCTGTCATTATGCTTGCAAATATATCTCCTGTTCCCGGATAATTTACAGGAATATAATCATTTTTGATTTTCCAGTATTTGTTAAGCTTTTTATCATAAGCAGCCACAACCGGATGATCTTCATTTTCAGCGCTGACACTTGTAATCACAACCATATCCGGTCCCATCTCGGAAAGAGACCCAAGAATTGATTTTATTTTTTTATCTGAAATCTTGTCAAAATTATTCTCTCCAAGAAGTATTGCAGCCTCTGTAATATTCGGAGTAATAAGTGTTGCTTTTGCTATAAGGCTTTTCATCCCTTCTACGATCGTTTTATTGATAGTGTCATAAAGTTCTCCATCATCGCCCAAAACAGGGTCAATTACTATAAGCATCCCTTCATGATAAAAACTCTCAATAAATTTTATTATTATATCTATCTGCCTGGAAGACCCAAGAAAACCTGTATAAATAGCATCGAATTTTATATCAAGAGTTTTCCAGTGATTTATTATCTCTTCCATATGATCTGTAAAATCAAAAAAAGTATAGTTTTTAAAACCCGATGTCTGAGTTGATAAAATAGAAGTTGTAAGAGGGCATGCCTGCATTCCCATTGCTGCTAAAATCGGGATCGCAACAGTAAGAGAGCATTTTCCATATCCTGAAAGATCATGCACTGCAGCAATTTCATAAACAGGTTTTATCATTATTGACTCCACAATAGAATATATTTTAGTTTTTTAATGCATTTAACGGTGAAGGAATTCTCCCTCCCCTATGGATAAACGAAGCGCTTGAAGCGTTATTGACTTTCATTACCGGAGCTCTTCCAAGCAGCCCTCCAAAGTCAACAATATCTCCTTCTTTTTTTCCCGGAGCAGGGATTATTCTTACTGCTGTGGTTTTATTATTTATAATTCCTATAGCAGCTTCATCTGCAATAATTGCGGAAATTGTTTCATACGGAGTGTCTCCGGGGATTGCTATCATATCAAGCCCTACAGAACAGATGCATGTCATGGCTTCAAGTTTTTCTATAGTTAAATGTCCTGATTTTACAGCCTCTATCATTCCTACATCTTCGCTTACAGGGATAAACGAGCCGCTTAAGCCACCTATATAAGAAGATGCCATTGACCCGCCTTTTTTTACAGCATCATTTAAAAGCGCCAGAGCCGCAGTTGTACCATGAGTACCGCAAACTTCAAGCCCCATCTCTTCGATAATATGGGCAACGCTGTCTCCTCTTACAGGAGTTGGGGCAAGGGAAAGATCTACAATTCCAAAAGGGATTTTAAGCCTTCGGGAAGCTTCTCTTGCAACAAGTTCCCCTACTCTTGTTATTTTAAATGCAGCTTTTTTTATCTCTTCGGAAACAATTCCAAAATCTGCATACGGACCAACCCTCCGGATAACATTCTGCACTACACCGGGACCGCTTATCCCAATATTGATCGCGCTCTCCCCTTCTCCAGTGCCATGAAAAGCGCCTGCCATAAAAGGGTTGTCTTCCGGAACATTTGCAAAAACAACAAGCTTTGCGCATCCAACAGCATTTTTACTTGCGCTCTTTTCTGCAGTTTGCTTGATTACAAGTCCCATATGGCGCACAGCATCCATATTTATTCCTGCTCTGGTTGTAGCAAGATTTACAGATGAACAAACTTTATCTGTTGCTGCCAATGCTTCCGGTATTGAATCAACAAGAATTCTATCCCCTTTTGTATATCCTTTATGCACAAGAGCAGAAAAGCCTCCTATAAAATTTACCCCGCATCTATCTGCTGCTTTATCCAGTGTTATTGCATATTCTGTATAGTTTTCATCATCAGATGCTTCTGCAACAAGAGAAATAGGGGTCACAGATATTCTTTTATTTATTATTGGCACGCCATATTCTTTTTCAATATCTTCGCCTGTTTTAACAAGATTTTCAGCGACCCTTGTTATTTTATTATATATTTTTTCCCTTGATTTTTTTCCGTTACTGTCGCAGCAATCGCGCAGCGAAATGCCCGCGGTTATTGTTCTTATATCAAAGTGCTCCTCGTGGATCATTTTTATTGTTTCTACAATTTCTGATGGGATCAGCATTTTTTATGCTCCTATACTCTATGCATTGTCTTAAATATTTCTTCAAGCCGGAGTCGAACTTCAACATTAAGCTTCTTGCCTTCACTTTCAAGTTCATCAATAATTTCATGGATTGGCTTTGTGGCTTTTTCAAGATCAACAAGCATGATCATTGTAAAAACATTACTCATTATTGTCTGCGATATATCAAGAATATTAATTCCAAGTTTTGCAAGAACAGTTGTTACTCCTGCAATAATGCCTACCCTGTCTGCTCCAAGTACTGTGATTATTGCCCGCTTTGAGTTGGGTTTGTCTTCTTTTACCATCTGTATATTCCTTTTTTTATCAATGCTTTTGAAATACTATCTTTCATGATAAGCGATTCTTCTCTTGCATATTTGCTGTAATTTTTTTCATCTTTATATTTTTTATATGCAAAAATTATTCCTCTCGAAGAATTGATCAAAGCCCCAAGCCCATCAGGATTAAAACATTCCGCAACATCATCTGCTGTGCCTCCCTGCGCTCCATATCCCGGAACCAGAAAAATGGCCTCTTTCATGTTTTGCCTTAAAATTGCAGCTTCCTCCGGGTATGTTGCTCCAACAACAGCGCCTACGCTGCTGTATTTGCTTTTACCTGTAAGTTCTTTTCCCCACTTTGCAACAAGCTGCCCCATTACAAAATAATTTTTCCCTTTTTCCGTTGTAAGTCCCTGGAAATCTTCGGATCCAGGATTTGATGTTTTAACAAGAATAAAAATACCTTTTGCGTATTTGGCACAGTCGTCTATAAACGGAGCAACCCCTTCGTAGCCCAAATAACTGTTTACAGTTACTGCATCAAGATCAAAGAGAGGTGTTTTTATTCCAAATATATCTGTTCTGCCAATATATGCATTTGAATAAGCTTTACAGGTATTTCCAATGTCGTTGCGTTTTACATCTCCTATAACAATAAGCCCTTTTGATTTTGCATAAGAAGCAGTTTCCTTAAACGCAGCAATACCTTCTGCGCCAAGTTCTTCATAGTAGGCTATCTGTAGTTTTACAGCAGGCACAATATCGCATGTCGCGTCTATTATATTTTTATTAAATTCAAACACTGCTTCTGCCGCAGCATGAAAAATCTTTTCCATAGAGCAACACGAAGTGTCGGGCTTGTCAGAAAGTTTATATTTTTCGATTATGCATGAAGGGAGATTTTCTATTGCCGGGTCAAGCCCAATTATTGAGGGATTCTTTTTTTCGTCGATCAAATTATTAAGTCTGTCTGCAAAATTTTCTTGCCCGATTTCCGGGGAGCAGGACTTATTCATATCCATATTTTTTACCCCAGTCTGTTGGATCGCTGTTCCAGTTTACTGCTTTTTCTGCTTCTTCATCTGTAATATATTTTTTGGCTACAGCAGTTTTTATAAGAGTTTTAAAATTCGAAGCAGTAATCAAACTGCATTTTTCTTCGGCAAAGGTTTTTTCAGCAGACTCCATCTGATATGTAAAAATAGCAACACAATAGTCAACTATCGCTCCATGTTCTCTTAATATTTTTACAGATTCTATAGAACTTTTTCCTGTGCTTACAAGATCTTCGATAACCAGGACTTTTTTACCATAGAACAGAGAGCCTTCGATATTTGATTTCTTTTGAATTTCCCCTTTTTCTGATTTTACATATATCATTGGAAGAGAAAACCTTTCGGCAAGGAGCGCAGCATGGGGAATTCCTGCAGTGGATGTACCAGCAATAACTTCTATATTTTGGATTCCTATTTCTGTTTTAATTATCTGCTCCATAATATCGATTATGATATTCCATTTTTTGGGATTTGAAACAAGAAGTCTGTTATCGCAATAGATAGGGCTTAAAATTCCAGATGCATAGCGAAATGGTTCTTTTAAGGAAAGCGTTATGGCTTTTATATCAAGAAGTGTTTTGGCAGCTTTTTGCGCATTGTCCGATGCTTCGCATGACTCCTTGCTCGACACGCAAGTGGTTTTGCCTGCTCCGGACTTATGCAAGGAGGTTTGCGAAGCATCCTCTGCAGCAACAGAGGCATCGCTACAAGGCGCAGGAGATAAGCTGCCACTACAGTTTTTGCTCCATTTAGCCATTGCTTCAATAATTTTTTTATTTATAATTTTATTCTTTTCTGCATATTCTATAAAACTTGCCAGGCTTATGAGAGAATAGACAGGAATAATATCTTCATCAGTTTTTATTTCAGAAACATCAAGCATATCAAAAATTGTAATAATGGCTTTTATGTTGCTCTTTTTTTCATTAAGAGCTTTTACACCATTTTCTATTTTAGCTTTTGATGAAAGGGTCTCTGTAAATAATATTGTTGTTATCCCCTCTTTTACAGAACCTTCGATCATATTTTTTTTCCCATGCTTTTTTGATGAATCTCTTATATATATCATTGGAAGGGAAAGCTTATTTGCAGCAAGGGCTGTAAAAGGGATACCGGAATGACCTACTGCGGCAAGCAGCAGTTCTTTATTTTTTTTGCCTTTATAGCCGGATATTTTTTTTATTAAAGAAACAAGGGAATCAAGAAAAAGAGGCTTATAAAAAGGGAAAGAGTTGATCGAGTTTATATCAAAAAAAAACGGAGCTTTTGTTTCGCTGTCAATAAAACAGGTTTTTCCTGAGTAGTAAAACAGGTTTAGTTTAAGCAGTGCATCAATTAATTTATTTTTTTTTGCCATACAAATACCACCGATATGACCAGCCTTGTTTAAGGCTGAATAGACTGTACACGCAGCCCCCGAATGGCTCTACGGAACAAAGGATTCCGTGGTAAAGCCACGGAATGACAACTTAAACCTTCGGGATACAGCTTCGCATACCCCGAATGGCTCTACGGAACAAAGGATTCCGTGGTAAAGCCACGGAATAACAGATAAACCTTCGGAATATTGCTCGATATAATATCCTTTATTTAAAAACCTCTGTCAATTATGTAAAATAGAGCCAATTCATACTAAAAAATTATTATTTTTAGACAACTTAGCTATAAATAATCTCCTGATTTATAAATTCGTTTATTTGACTTTTGCCATATTCTCTCCTACAATTAAGTAAATAATTATAAAGGAGTAAAACATGAAAAAAGTGATCGCGGTTTTGGTTATTCTATTTGTGGCATCAACACTGTTTGCAGACCCCATTCAGTTGGGAAATTTTCCAATAGGACAATGGCTTGACCCCAACTATAATGCTGTATGGGATTTCTCGTCAAATAATATCAGGATTCTAAGTACAGATGGAAAAGTTATATATGACTTTTCTACAAAAACAGTTCAGGACTTTAAAGTTTTTGTTGATGGAACTCAGCCAGGTATTTCCTTTACTTGCCCAGAGGCAGGAAGATCATACCGTTTCTTAAAACCCCTTACCAATAATGATGTTGTTATGGAAATCGACAGAAGCGGAAAACCAAAATATACTGTAAATATGAAAAAACAATAATCAAACAAACTTTGAGCCGGGAGTATTATTTCTCCCGGTTTTTTTAGTTTTAGTCATTCTTTTACATAATCTTTGCCAGTTTTTCAATCACAGGTTCAATTTCGCTCTCCTGAAGATTTCCCAATGCAAGCCTTATTGCATAATCCTGACAAGAACCAAAGTATTCTCCCGGAAGAGTTACAATATTCTCTTTTTCCATCATCATAAAACATAAGTCTTTTGCTTTGATTGAGTGATCATCATAATTAAGATAAATAAAAAAAGAACCGGAAGAAATCATTTTAAATTTACTGCCAGATTTTTTAAATAAATTTATAAATTTTTCTTTTTTGTTTCTTGAAAAAATAATTTTTCCATTAAGCCATTCTCCTGCATATTTGATCCCTGCAAGCGCTGCTGCCTGAGAAAGCGTTGAAACGCAAACAACATTTGAATCCTGAACTTTTGTGAAGTGATGTATAAATTCTTCAGATGCGGTTATAAATCCCGCGCGCAGTCCTGTAATGCTGTATGTTTTTGAAAAGGAATTTATACATACGCAATAATCGGGAAAAGCATTATTATTTAAAACAGATGTAGATTTAGGATATGAGTCATGGAAGCATGAATAAACTTCATCGCTTATAAGATATATTTTTTTCTTTCTGCAAATCTCATAAAGTTTGTCTACCTCCGGCTGGCTGTATGATCTTCCTGTAGGATTGCATGGATTAACAAAAACAACAGCTTTTGTCTTATTTGTAACAGAGGATTCTATTTTTGCATAAGGGAGCGAAAAAGAATCAGCAGGATCGAGAATAATTTCAACAGGTTTTATCCCTGCGATTTTAAGAGACATATAGTGGTTAAAATAGTATGGGGTCAAAAGTATTACCTCATCTCCGGAAGATGCGATTACAGGAAGCATTGAGTAATAACCGTTATTGGCTCCAGGGACAACACAAATATTGGAACGTGATACTTTTTTTGTAAAAGTTCTGTTTAAAGAATCTGCAATTGCTTCTCTAAGCTCTGGAATACCTTCATCAAATGTGTAAAAACAGAATGAAGGTTTTTCAAGCTCTTGCCTTATTGCTTTTTTAATAACATCTGGAGGCTGATAATTTGGGATTGCCTGATTTAGATTAAATATAGGCTTTGAATGATCAACTCTTTTTGCTGCTTCTTCCTTAAATTTCACTATTGGAGGAAAATATACATCTTCAATATTTTTTGTAAATTTGTTCATATAGAAATGATACTCTATTTATTATTTTTTTTCTATGCAAAGTTTTAACTCTCTCTGGATTTTTATCTATTATCAGGTATAATCAGGTACGATTAGGTATATAGAGGCCGGAATCCCTATATCAAAAACATCGAAATAGAGGAGCGGAGAATGAAATCCTTTCGTAAAGAACTTATATTTCACACCAAGACCCGCCGCGCTTATATCAATATAACACAGCAGGTCGAAGCTGCGCTTGTTGAGAGCAATATTCAGGAAGGTTTTTGCCTTGTAAACGCAATGAACATTACTGCAAGCGTATTCATTAACGACAATGAAAATGGTCTGCACCGCGACTTTGAGCGCTGGCTGGAAAAGCTCGCGCCGGAGAAACCGCATAGCCAATACGATCATAATGGTTACGAGGATAATGCCGATGCTCATCTAAAGCGTTCTGTAATGGGACGCGAAGTTGTCGTTGCCATCACAGGCAACAAGCTCGACTTTGGAACATGGGAGCAGATATTCTACGGTGAGTTTGACGGTATGCGTGACAAGCGTGTGCTTGTAAAAATTATTGGGGAGTAATATATACCGGTGTGTAAATCATTTGATAATTTTTATATAATTCTTGTCTCACCGGATGAAAGCACCAATATCGGAGCATGCTGCAGGGCAATGAAAACAATGGGATTTTCAAACTTGCGCATAGCTTGTCCCAAAATATATGATGAAAATAAAATCAAACATTTATCTGTTCATGCTTTTGAGGTTTACAGCAACAGGCAGGAATTTGCTTCATTAGAAGAAGCATTGCACGATATTTCCCTGGCAGCAGGAATAACCAGAAGAATCGGTAAAAAGCGGAAATATAAATCTTTTGGCGCAGAAGATTTTGGTAATTTTATTTTTGATAAAGACTATGGCAAAGTTGCTCTTGTTTTCGGGAATGAGGAGCATGGCCTTACAGATGATGAACTTGCCAAGTGGAGTATGAGCGTAAATATCCCCTCTTCTCCTGTTTTTCCTTCCTTAAATCTTTCCCATGCAGTACAGATTATTACTTATGTGCTATATACAAAAGCAGGATTGTACAAAAACCAATCAGCAGAAAAAAACACTCAACCCAAAATGGGGTTAAACGAAATCGAAGATCTTGCCGAAAAAGCGACAAATTCTCTCAAGGGAATAGGTTTTTTCAAACTAACAAAAGATAAAGATATGAAAATATTTTTACGCGATATTTTTTCAAGAGCTTCGATCAACAATACAGAAAGAGAAAAATTACTTGTGCTTTTTAAAAAAATAGAAGGGATCTATAAATCCAGAAATGAAAACCAAATAAAGAGTGATTAATATTTGCTAAAATATATAAACCAAAAATCAGACCTATAAATAAAAATAAAATTATATTATAGTAAAACAGCATGGCATGTAACTGTGAAAGAAAAGAGAGATTATCAAAATTAATTTCCGATATCCGTATAGAAAAAAAAACTACCTATATGGATTATAATGCAACAACTCCTGTTCTTACAGAAAGCATAGGAGCATTTGAAAGATCATGCAGACAGAACTGGGGCAACCCTTCGAACTGCCATACAGCTGGAATAAAAGCATGGGAAGAGCTTGAAAAAAACAGAGAAACCATAGCTAAGTATTTTAAAACAAAGAAGGATAATATTTTTTTCTGCTCATCCGGTTCGGAAGCTCTCTTTGCCGGTATGCATGGAATTAACAGCCCAAAAACTTTTTTTATTTCAACAGTAATTGAACATTCTTCAGTAATTAAAAATATTACTGCCCTGCCCCACGAACAATACCATCTGCTTAAAGTTTCAGGCAAAGGAATAATTGATATGGAAGAGTTCTCCAGGGTGCTGGAGAAAAATAAAGAAAAAAATATTGTTGTTATTTATTCTCCGGTAAACCATGAAACAGGGGCAATCGCTCCAATAAAAGAAATATATCGCAAAGCAAAGGAATATAATGCCTTGATATTTCTCGATGCGGTGCAGGCTGCAGCAAGGCTTTCTGTAAGCGAATGGCACCCTTTTTGCGATATATTTGCATTGAGCAGCCATAAACTATATGCCCCAAAAGGTTGCGGAGTTCTTGCATTAGCAAAAGAATATTCTCCGGAAGTCGTACCTACAGGCAAAATAAATAAAACTTTGAAAGAGCTTATTCCATTCAGGTATGGAGGGAATCAGGAGAGCGGACTTTTTCCGGGAACTGAAAATACTCCCGCAATATCTGCTTTTGCAAAATCTGTTGAATATCTGGAGCTCAATTTTAAATCAGAAATTGCCAGATTAAAAACATTAACAGATGAGGGGCTAAAAATATTACAGAGCCTCCCATACAAAGTAATTCTTGAATCGCCTGAAAACAGAGCAGCAGGGATACTTTGCCTAAGCCTTCCGGAAGTAAAAGAAATAGAACCATTCATGGATTTTATTTATTTAAAAGGTATTTGCATAAGCCGTTTTAGCGCATGCTCTGATAATGAAAAAGCAGCATCTGATATTCTTTTGGCAATGGGCTGCCCTCCAGAAAGAGCAGAAAAATCAATAAGAGTTTCAACAGGGATATATAGCAAAAGAGAAGATTACTATGCTTTGGCAGATGCTATAAAAGAATATTTTAAACACTAAACTCAATCTGACACTGTTTTCATCTGAACTTTTTGCTTTAATAAAAAGTAATGATATATTATAATACAGCTAAACGGGGTAAAAAAGCGTATCCTGTAACTAAAAAAGTGAATTTACCTTTGTTGTACCCAACTGGTGCAAGCAGAGTATATATAGGAGTTTTTATGAAAAATATTATTTTACTTGTAATGATTTCAATACTACTTATTTCATGCTCATCTTTTAAGTCTATAACTCAGGAACCGGAAATAACTTTTGATAGTTTTAAAATAGCAAGTATAAATTTTAATTCTGCTGATTTTATCTTTAAGTATAATGTAAATAATCCAAATAATGTATCTCTTAATCTGGAACAGTTCAAATATGACCTGTTTATAGAAAACAATAAATTTATATCCGGTGTTTCGCCTGCTCCCATATCAATTGAAAAAAAGGGCAACAGCTTTGTTGATATTCCTGTAACTATTGTCTATAAGGAGCTTTTTGAGCTTTTCAGCAATATATATAATCTGGATACAGCCAATTATAAGTTAGCAACAGAATTCACTATTAAGCTTCCTGTTTTTGGCAAAAAAGCATTTCCTTTTGAACATAGCGGAACTTTTCCTATTCTTAAACTGCCGGAAGTAGCTTTAAGAGAGATTAAAGCTACAAGTATAAATCTTCTTTCCGGTTCCGCAACAATTGAGTTTGCAGTGGATATAATAAATAAAAACACTTTTGCTATCTCGCCCGATAGTTTTACTTTTGAGTTATTTGTAAATAAGTCGCAGTGGCTTAATGGGCTGCTAAAAGATATTGATGCGTTAGCGCCAAATAAAAGCACAACTGTAAAAATTCCTGTGAATATCAATATTGCCAAAGTTGGCAAGGATCTTTTTGATAGTATATTCAGCGGTGGTAATCTCGATGTTTCCCTAAAAGGCAATATGGCAATGCGGACTGCTTATCCTGGGATAGGCTCATCCAATATACCATTTAACATTGAAAAAACAAGCGCAGTAAAAAAGTAAAATTGGTTTTCGAAGCGCCACAAAAAAACAGCTAAAGCGACAGTAACAACTCCTTTACTGCTGCTGTAATATTTGCTATATCTATCTCTTTTTTCTCGTTTGTTTTTCTTATTTTTACTTCAACCTTTCCATTTTCAATAAGCCTGCTGCCGCAAATTATCTGCACAGGGAACCCGATAAGGTCTGCATCATTAAATTTAAACCCTGCTCTTTCGTTTCTGTCATCCATAAAAAC
>Ga0123353_10013254_pt1 | contig 11797 bp, 10 predicted proteins | sample TergutLab28metaG_3_FD_92763 | JGI IMG/M metagenome (GOLD analysis project Ga0123353, IMG submission 92763) | Labiotermes labralis P3 segment gut microbial communities from Petit-Saut dam, French Guiana - Lab288 P3 | ecosystem: Host-associated > Arthropoda: Insects > Digestive system > Gut ... | reverse complement strand
TAATAGTGGAGTGTACGGCGAGCGGGCTAACGTAAAATTTGCACTCGGCGATTTGCACGGAGCGATTGAGGATTACAGCAAGGAATTAGGTCTTTCTGCACGTTACCATCGCGGTTTCGCTTACGAAAAACTTGGTGAAACGGAAAAAGCGATTGCCGATTATACTGCCTTGATCGAAAGGCTGGAAAATGCTATCCCGTGGAAGAAACGCGTCAACTCGCCTATTCCGCGCGAGGGTTTCGATAATCCGATTTCACTTGATGATCTCAAGGAAATCCGGAACTATTTAACCGAAATGGACGGCGACAATCAGATCGGCAAGTAATATGTACCCATTCATGTTTTTTGGGAATGCCGTGTCCGCCCCACGTTGAATTCAAGTGCCATGTCGATTACAATACCACATAGCGTTTCTCATTTGTTGCAGAAAGAGAAATTTACAATGTCAGTAGCCGCCCAGTCTGGTCCAAGTTTTCAGTTGCGAGTCTCGGAAGGTTTTTGTCGAGAGATCAACAAACTCGACATTTCCGCCAGATTGCACGCCATCGAATTGATTGTCAACTCTCTGAAGAATCAGGAGGAACATTCGGTTTCAGGGAGCGATGTTCCGCATTTGACCGATTTGCGAGGCATCGGTCGCGGCACTTGGGGCAATAAGGAAGCAATCGACGAATTCATACGAAACGAACGGGAATCATGGGACTTGTAGAATCGCTCAATGGCGATATGGTGTATCTCGACACTGCACCGATTATCTATTATGTCGAAGACATACCGCCTTACGCCGACATTCTTGAACCGGTGTTTCAAGCGGTGAAGTCGGGAACTCTTCGGGTTTGTACTGCGACTCTCACGCTGGCGGAAGTGCTTGTCGTTCCTTATCGCAAAAAGAATGAAGCACTGCTTGAAAAGTTTGAAGCATTGCTGACAAAAACTCCCGACTTGACCCTATTACCTTTGACACCGGACATTGCACGGGAAACGGCGAAAATCCGAGCGGAGTTCTCCATCAAAATACCGGATGCCATTCAGTTAGCAACCGCTCGCGTCAATGGTATTGACCACTTTCTGACGAACGATAAAGGGTTGAAACTCTTTTCGCCTCTGCGGGTTGTTGTTTTGGATGATTTTGTATGATAACTTGCCCCGACTCGCCGAAAGGGTAAAATGATGGGATACGAAACGCGGTTGTTTTTCGTTACGTTGGACAATCCCAAAACGGCAATTCACCGGGTTGCTCGTCGCAAGATTGCGCTTTTGTCACTTTCGTTTCGGCAAATGGGGCGGATACAGCCACCAAGAGGCAAGAACAGCAACTCCGAAAAGACAATAGGCAACCACGAATACAATCGGCGGAAAATCGAAAAACATCACCTGATGAATCAGCCGGGCAACGAACGACGCATCCGAAACATTCTGCTGTCCTCCCGCGACACGGAGGTCGTACTCCCAAGTTGTCAGCGGACACACGATTCCGAGCAGTGCTTCAACAACGACGATCACGTCTATAAAACACACTGTCCGCATACGAGGGGGTGGTCTATTTTCGCATTTTTTGCCGCCAACTTGAACTCGAACGTCGAGTTGCCACAAGCGGGACACACCGCCGCCTCCAACTGTTCCGCCAACGGATTCCACACCAACTCCATCGATTCGGTCAGTCCGCCCCATTTTTGTTGTCCGGTGGCAACGGCGCGGACGCATATCTTCGGCTGCTGCACGATCAACAATGTTGCCAGCCGAAGCGTGACCTTGAGCGCACTCTTTTGCCGCAATTCCGTGATGCGCTGCATCTCTTCCCGATTGATCGTTTCGAGACGTTGGGTGAATTTTTCCTGAAGGTCATCGGCGGCAGCCTCTGCCGCAACGTCCACTTGCTTTGTCGGACGACCGGTTTTTCTGTTTTCTTGTTCGGAAAGTTCTTTCCGCAGATCGCTGTAATAAAGCTGCATTCTGCCGACCTGTTTGTCGAGACGTGTGTCCAACTCCCGGCGGCGGAGATTGCTGAGTGTGGAAATCGTCCGCACCGCTTCTTGTCTTGCTTTGAGATAAATTTCGGTCAGATCAGCATGGTTTGCCTCGATCAACGATTGCATCGGTCGTTGTTCTAATCGCTCAAAATCGAGTAGTTGATCCAATCGCCGAACTTCACGTTTTGTTGCCAAGTCGAACGCCACCGGCAAGATTTCCTGCTCTTTGACGTCGCTCGAAAAAGTTGCTTCAAACCAGAAGACCGCCTGCGGATAGTGCAGAAAACGTACTTGCTCGAATGTCCAATCAAAATGTTCCGGTAATTTGATTGTCCGTTTGATTTTCGTGGGAAGGTCACGTGCTTGCAGGTTTAGTCCAGTGATGTATGCCGTTGCCGTTCGCCCGCGCCGGACGGCATCGGTCAGCATCGCATCGACCAGCGGCGTGCCGAAACTCACGAGTTGCGAGCCGGGATGTTCGGGGACCGCTTCAGGATCGTAAGTCACCCGCAACACGCCGCGTTTTGCGAGTTCTTGGAGCGATGGCAACGAGGCATTTTCCGTCTTCGCGAGTTCATCGGGAAACAGAATATCATAGACCTGCGGCTCGACCTCCTCGCAATCGCCGCCGATGGTCTCAATGTAGTCCGTTACAAATTCTTGAAGGGTGGGCATAAGTGATACAATAGGGGAGTTTCGTTTTTGATCGATGGGAGAGTAGTCTTTTGAATCTGCCGGGCAATATTACTGTGCTTGTAAAACCTAATCCTTCGGAGCAAAGCGATTGCCGAAAAGTTTGTCGTCGCGGCTGCGTTGGGCAAGGTACGCTTCTTTGGCAGCAATGAGACGATTGCCGAGTTCATCGATTCGCTTCGCAAAGTCGGTCGTGTCTTGTGACTCTGTCCACAGATCAGCAATGACATCCTCGAACTCTCGTTCGTCTTCCATGTTGCCGAGGATCATGTCAATTTCGCCGATCACCAGTTCAAACATACTCAACTTGGCATCAAGCAGATGCAAGACCGCCGCCTCTACCGTGTCCGCTGCGACGAGGTTGTACACGTGAACGTCGTGCATCTGTCCGATGCGACTCAAGCGACCGATCCGCTGCTCGATTTTCATCGGATTCCAAGGCAAATCAAAATTGCACAAAACATGAGCGAATTGCAAGTTGCGTCCTTCACTGCCCGATTCGGTCGCCAGCAGAATTCGTGCGGGTCCGCGAAACGCCTCAATCGCACGTTCCTTCTCCAGACGATTCAAACCGCCGTGAAAGACCGAAACAGAATGTCCCGCCTCTTCAAGTCGCTGCGTGAGTATCCGCTGCGTGGCGAGAAACTTTGTGAAGATCACAATCTTGTCCGGGAACTCGTCCAAGAGTGCCAAGAGCCGAGTCATCTTTGCATTGTCACGAATGGCATCGGCGCGTTCAGCAAGAGCGATGAGTTCTTGCTGTTGTTTCTTTTCGAGTTTCGGCTGTTCGGAAAGTTTTCGCAAGGTTCCCGCTGCCGCTTGCGGAGAACTGCCGAGTGCCATCTGAAGCGAGATGAGTGCCATCCGGTTGAGTCCCTTTGTTCCTTGCTCTTCGTGCAGACGATGGCGGATGAGTGACGTGACATCGTGATAAAGTTCGCGTTCCGCTTCGGTCGGAGCCACCGATTCCGTCTTTGCCCAGCGTCGGGTGAAGCGTAAACCGACGGTGCTGCGCCGGTTGCGCACCATCACTTCCGCGAGCAGATCGTGAAGTTGTTCCACATTCTTCGGCGTGAGTTTGTCCTTCTTGTCCACGAAGCGGTTCTGAAATTGTTTCGAGGTACTCAACAAACCCGGCTCAAGCAGCGTGACAAGATTGAAGAGTTCGTCGAGATTATTCTGCACTGGCGTTGCCGTGAGGAGCAGAATGTACTGCTTGCGAATTTCGGCGGCGAACTTCCACGTCATCGTGTTGCGGTTTCGCAGATGATGGGCTTCATCGACGATAATCATGTCCCACTTTCGGGAGAGGATCGCCGATTTGTGCGGTTCACGTTTTGCCGTGTGGATCGAAGAAATGATTCGACAATGTTCCGCCCAGCCCTGCTTGCCGAAGGCGGGATCATCGTAAGAGAGAAAGTCGAGCGAAAATTTTCGGCGGAGTTCCCCTTGCCACTGTTCGACCAGCGAGGGGGGAGTCAGGATCAAGACCGACTGGGCAAGCCCTCGCATGACCAGTTCGGAGAGGATCATTCCGGCTTCGACGGTCTTTCCCAAACCGACCTCATCGCAAAGCATGGCGCGACCGCGAAATTGTCCGAGTACCATTTTGGCGGTGCGAGTTTGATGTTCGAGGATTTCCATGTCGCGCACCAGCGGCAGTGAAATGAGCCGGTCGAATCCGCCGTGCGTGGCGAGTCCCGTTGCTGCGAGTGCCAGCGAAAATTCCCGCAAGTTGCCCGCCTGCCGCCGAGGACCAAGAAGAAACGACCAGTCCGCCGCGTCGATGTGAATCGTGTGTCCCCCTTCGGTTTGAAGTTGTTCGTTCTCGTCTTGTGAAGAAAATGGCGATGGTTTTTTGACAATGTTGAGTCGAAAAGTATCGGGACGCACCGCTTCGAGATCAATCGAGAACCATTGATTGCCCAGTCGGTCGGATAGATGCGGAACAGAGAGAGTCGATTCGAGCGGATCAAAAATTGCGTCGGTGGAGTTGTCGTTCTCGTCGAGCAGCACCAGCGAAGAGGTGTCGTTCCAAAATGGTTCGGTCGCCTCCCAAAAGTATTGCGGCAACATCAGAAGATCAGGGATAGCAGTGATGTCAGGGATAATTTTATCGCCCGCTTCAAACTGCGGTGTTTCGGGGAGTGATTCAAAGATGTTTTGAGTCGTGCGTTTTCCCATCGGAGAAATAGCAGCACGAGAATCAGCAAGAACAGAGACCAAAATTTTCTCCATGAAAGAATGACAAAAACGACGCGCCAATTCTACACCATCATTGCCCTGTTCGCAAGGCACGGGAAACCGTGTCGGTTTTTTTGTGCCGCGATCCCGCGCAAGAGCGACATACGCAAGTATGCCGATTTCAATCGGGGGAGTCGGATGCGTTTCTGATCAGTATTATTGCCCGGGCGGTAAAATTTTGACACATGGGTCGAATTTCCCTACGCAGGGAACAATCGAGGAAAAGATCGTGCGTTTGCACCACGAAAAACGCGACCGCGCCGACAAGTTACTCGAAGGCACCGACCAAGCACCAGTAAAAATTACACTGGCTGCGAAACTTGCGGGTGCGGTAACGTGTATTCGCCCCGTACCCGCAAGTTTCGGCGAGTACGCCTATACCCCGCGACTCTTTGGTATGATACGCGGGAATGATGAGAAAACTTGCAGTTCGCGTGGCGTTTGGGATCAATTCGTCACGAGCGGCGTTTTCGCATTAGAAAACCATTTTGTTTTTCCGAAAATGGCTGCTTTCCTTTTCACGTTTTCAGCTCTGTGCCCTTGTACAGCTTTCGTTCAATGGCGGGGATGTAATTCGTCCAAAGGCTGCCCACGTTGGGATCGTCGAGCATGTACTTTCGGAACTCGGAGATTTTGGAATCGATGGAATCAATAAAGTGCAACGCCATCGCCTCCAAAGACATTGGCAATTTTGTGCTCTGATTTTCGTACGTCCCGTGATGCGAAATCAACATGTGTTTCAAGAGCATGGCGGTTTCCGCATTGAAGGGTTCCCCGGCAAGTTTTTCCGCTTCGGCAATTTTTTCATCCAAGATTTCCACGCCAATAAAAGGATGACCAAGCAACTGCCCCTGATCGGTGTAATACATATCGTTTCCGAACGCCAGTTCTTTCGTTTTGCCGATGTCGTGCAAAAACGCCCCCATCAGGAGTAAATCCCTGTTCAGCACCGGGTAAAGATCGGCAAGACGAACGGCAACTTCCATCATTTGAAGCGAGTGTTCCAGCAAGCCACCGAGATAGGCATGATGCAGTTTGATCCCCGCAGGTGTTTTGCTGAAAAGTTCGACAAACGCATCGTCGATCAAAAAGCAGTCCGCCAGATTGCGCAAATGGGGATCCGTCACGGACTGCAAAAGCTCCCGAAGCCGGTGTTGCAACTTGGGCACATCCAACGCCTGAATACGGACAAATTCCGTCGGATCGACAGTAGCGGCATCAATTTTCGTGACCCGTGTGGCGATAAATTGCAGCGTTCCTTGAAACCGTTGCGTGGTTCCTTCGGCACGGACATAATCGCCATTTTCAAAATCGTATGCGGCCGCATCGGTGACACTCCAGATAAATCCGCAGAGAGCCCCCGTTTTGTCGCACAGGTTGAACTGCAAATAGAGGTTCCCTTTTTTGTTGGGACGCAGTTGTTTGTCCGAAACGATGTAGATTTCGGATATTTTTTCGTTTTCTTTGAGTTGGTTGATGTATTGACGCATTCAAAATTTCGGGTGGAAAACCACTATCATATATGTTCTGACAGAGAAATCAAGGGTCAGGGACAACGTACCACGCGACCAGCGTCCGCCTCGGCGCAGACGTGAGTGCCCGAATGGCAAATGTGGTCGGGCGGATCAATTATGATTATGAAAAGTATAACCACACGTCGATTAGCGTTCTTGGGCTGTCGCTAGGGATGCGATGGTAGACCCAAAGGAACTGTCCGTAAATTAAACCGCCATTTGTAGAGACGCGGGTGCATTGCGTCTCGCGTTACGTGTTTTATTCCGCCAATGCGTGTCCGCTCGTTACATTGCACACACTGGCGAGACGCAAAGCACCCGCGTCTCTACGTTTCCGTGTATGGCAATGGCATCGGGGAAAAATGCCGACATTATTCGCGGACTGTTCCGAAGCGGGTCTATCCAACTATTTAACGACATTCCCCTTCCGATATTCCGCCCAGACATTTTCGAACCAGTGATCGTTCTGCGGGAGCGGACGCACCGGTTTCCATTCGCAGTGGCACTCCATCGTGGCGGCGTTCAATGCCACTTCGCACACGCTACTGAGCAGGTTGCCGTCGTCGAGCGAGAACCGGAAATCTTCCGGCAACGACTCAATTGGAAGATCGCCATTTTTATCCTGAACAAGATACGACCCGCGACTGCCACCCCCTTTGCGGATATATTCCCGAATCGCACAGAGAAAAACGTACTGCGTCACCAAAATGCCCCGATTCCTGAACGCTTGCGGTATCTCGTTGTCCGAGGCGATCTTGGTGTCCGACACAAACGATTTTATTTCTTCAAGACATTCGCGGATGGCTTGTTCGATTTTGTCCAGCGAACGTATGTGCGCTCCGCAGCCGGTCATGCGGCGTTGCATCGCTCCACGACGTTCGGCAATGTTGGACTTTGCCCCTTTATTTTCCGCAAGAGAATTGACGAAGGAAAACCTTTTGGCGAACTGCTGCTTGACGGACTCGGTAAACGCCTCGATATTCATTGGTGCATCGGTGTAGTTGGCAGCGATAAACTGGGCGGCTCGCAAACTGCTGACCTGCGTCGAGTTGAGGGCACTGCCGCCGGGGCGATAGACACCAAAAACGCCGTTCGCCTCTCCCACCGGAAAGAAGTGCCGAATATTGCTCTCCGACCAAATATTGCCGAGCAAGCCGCCGTTGTTGTGCTGGGCACAGACCGCTATTTCCAACATTTCCGAATACAGATCAATGCCGTTGTCCTTGTACAACTGAATGGCAAGCGGATTCATGTGAGCCAGCCGATCAATCGGCATTCCGAACAGTGCATTCGATTTTTCCAAGTAGGTACGAGTTTCTTCGCTGCACAGACTGAAATCAAGTCCGTCGTCACCGTTGCAACAGCGGGTCGGATTGTGGCGAAAATCGATCCACACTCGCCGACCCTTGATTTGCGTTTCGTGGTACACCAAGATGTCGATGAAGGACGATCCCCGACCAGCGACTTTACGAGGATCGAAGGGCCATTGATAACCTTTCAGGAAAATAGCATCCATCATTTGTCCCGGCGAAGCAAAGTATTCGTCCAGAAATTCTTGTGGGTCATTCCCCTCTTGGTCGGTCGAAACATAGCGAGGAATCACTTGTTGATAGGTGCCGGAGAGATTCCATCGGAATTGGATCGAAGCCAGTCCGTACTGCGACTCGGTCAGGTTGATGCCCAATGCTCCGGCATCGTATGCCGTTCCCGAGGTGCCGATTTGGCTTTCAGGATAGACGGAAGTGGCGTACATTCCCGCCGGTCCGCCGACTGCCCAAACGACGTTGGTGCAGTTGAAGAGCGTAAAACCCTTGTTGGTTTCTTCCGTTTTTGCCAAGTCAATCGCCAGCAGACCGATGGCTCTTTTCTCGCGGTTTGTCGGCGTGTGCGTCAAGAGGGCAATGACGAGATAGCCGTCGAAGATGGTGATCCCTTTGGCGGCGACCTGCTTTTCCAGTTTTTCTGTCATGAACTTGGAGGTGAGTGGTCCTGCGGAGGTGGCACGTTGCCTCGGATCGTGATCGGTTTTGTAGCCGACGTATTCTCCATATTGGTTATGCGGAAAGGGGACGCCGATGCTTGCCAACTTGCTGAAACATCTTGCGGAGAGTGCCGCCTCAATGAGGGCGATGTCACCGTGCATCGAGCCACCCGCGAAATAGGTCTTTGCCATTTCTCCGACGGAATCGGGGGCATCACCGCTCAGTGTGAGTTTGTAGTAGGTTTGCTTGTCGGAACCGGTATTTCGGGACGTTCCCATGTGTACCCCTTCGGTCACAAGGGCAATGTCCCGCTGACCAAGATCGTAGAGACTGTCCGCTGCATTGAACCCCGCACAGCCCGTCCCAACAACGACGGTGTTGAGGCTGTAAACGTTGACGGTGATGCTATTGATCTGAATCGTATTTGTTTTCATGGGTGGTTTTTCGTGTTGCGTGATGTACCTTGCAAGCAACGGTTCATATCACAAAGCCCAAGCGGGGCAACATCATGCCATTTTTTCAAAATTTTCCAACAAAAGTGCAAAAATGTCAACGGACGTTAAAATAGGTAAGATTTGCTTTCTCGCCGATGACAAAAAAATTGCTGCTCAAACTCTTGCTCAAACGATTGTTGTAACAACAATCGTCAAAAAAAGGCAACTCAAGTATAGCCCAACTTGTAACCCATTGCTACTACTCCAGCGCAATCAATCCGGGACAAGGCACTAGGCGGCGAAACGACCACATGGCGGCACGGGCGCATGCGAACAATGACCCGCTCCGGGTCTATATGGGGCTAATGTTTTCTGTTCCAAACTTTGCGAACCGCGTCATACGCGGGTTTTTCTTGCCCCTCCGTTGTGATCAGCCCCCACCGTGTTTCGATGGGACAGTCGCTCTGACCACAGACGTAACAGCGCGTTGAATCGCCGTAACAGTAGATAAATGCTCCCAGCAGATAGGGTGTCCGCATCAACCGAGGCAAAATGTCCCGGTAAAACGCGGTTTGTCCTTCGGGTGTGTGCGGGTAATCGGGGATCACGGTCCCCGCAGAAAGTTCCGTATAAAGATGGTCACGGAAATCGGAGAGAAACACAAAGTTGCCCAAGTCGCCGGAAGCATTGCGACGAACATAATCACGCATTTGCTGTGGGAGTCGATCCACGAACGTCTCGATGTTTTTTCTCGCTTCGGCTTCACTGGAAACACCGTAACGTTCAAGGATCGCCCGTCGTTCTTCGGGTGTCTTGGCAACGCCTCCGCTCATGTAACCGAATTCGCAGAGAATCACCGGTTTGCCGGTAAAACTCCACAGATAGGCTAACATGACATCGAACATCCAAAGGTAATTGCCGAACGTCGTAAAACAACCGATGTACACGTCAATACCCACATAATCGCAGTATTGATGATAGGGTCGCATCGAGAGATGCACGTCGACCTGCGGACCGGCGGTATTGTAACCAATGAGCACATCTCCGCGTACCGGATAAATGGCTTCGAGTTGAATACCCATGAACCGAACGGCTTCTTCCGTGGTCAGGGGTAACGTAAACCGGGGTACGCCCATCTCGTTGGTGATTTGGAGTACGCCCATAAGTCCCTGGAGGTCCTGCAATAGAAAAACGGCAATCTCTTTCACACGAGCCTCATTTTCCGGCAGCCGGGGATCAATGCCCCATGCGATAAACTCACGCGGGTAAGGCGTTACCGCCATCATTTTCATGCCGTTGTCAATGTATTCCTGGAGTTTTTTCTTGAAATTGACGTAGTCTTCCCGTAAGTTGCCGGATGCGTCGAAGGGAAAAGGAATATCGCAACGATTCCATTCGATGCCTGCCGCTTTCATTTGCTCATAGTTCGTGTTGCCGTGACAGACACCTTTGATAAATCCGCCCGCTTTCTGTCGTCCCGCTTCGACCTCCTCCGATGTCTTCGACTTGAATGGGTAAGCAAGGAGCGAGGGGGGCACATGAGTCAGCGTCGGTCCAAACTGACGATAAACGAACTCTTCCAGACCCATCGCCCTTCCGATCGCATGACCAATCCTGTCCAGCGGCGTTTCCGCCATTGCTGATGGCGGTTGTCCGAAACAACCGAAACATGCGACACCCATCGCCACACAAAGGGGCAAGCGTCTATTGGAAGGAAGACACCGCAAACGACATGTTACTACTACGATGCCTCTACAAAGCAAGAAGATGGAAAAACATTGATAGCAAAGAAAATACAAGCTATATAGCAAACAAGTGAAATACCTACAAAGGGCAATCGCTCCCCGCTCGCCACCGGAGCGGGGCTGAAAGTACCCCATCCATTGGATCGACTGTCCATCACGGACAACGTTCACGTCGATTTCGATAGTCGCCATGATGAAACATCACCGGTTTCGGTTACAGACACAATACAGCATTTTTCTAGCGGAAGGAACAACAGCATGGACGGCATCACCATCAAAGGACATGTTGGTTCCGATCTTTTTGAATCTCGTTACCAACGGTGGGTGTACCCGAGATTTCCCGTATGAATTGACATCCGCTTCCACAAGTCGGTATCGTAACCGAGGTGGACCGACATCGACCGTTTCCGATTCAAATAATACTCGCCGCCAATACCGATGTTCAGGTGATCCCGACCAATACTGCTACCCCTGATATTCGCAATGGGGGCACCGCCAACCATGGCGTTGACAAAGTGAGTGCCGCTACGTGGATACTCCTTGTAGTTCAACTGCGTCGCATACTGTATTCGTGCGTGCAAGTCGAATCGGTTGCTCACAAAGACCTTCGTATTGATTCCGAACCGCGACATCAGGCGTTCGAGCGAAGAACTCCCGTACCGCAGTGCCGTCAGTCCGCCCGATTCCGAATAACCTTTTTGCCAGACATACTCATAATCCAATGCCATCAACGGTGCGATGGTCACATAGTCGTTGTAGTCCATCGGGCGAAGCAGTTCAAAACTCATTGCAAACGAATCGCCTCTGGTCGTATTTCGATAGGAATCATACACAGCATCGTATCTCGCACCTGCCGGAATGAAAACGTGTCGGCGCAAATCGTACTCCTGATGTGAATAACCGAAGTACGATTTCAAATCGACGGTTCCCGTAATTTTCGTCAAGTTGTAAATGCCGATTTCGTAGTCATCCGCTTCGGCTCGACCTGTCTCTTGATGCAATACTGGTTTCGAATAATTGAACACGGTACCGAACAGTGAATATTCGCAAATCCGTTGATCAAAACCGACCGCCATTCCCAGTCGGCGGACCGTATTGGCATAGGCATTCCCATCAAATCGGGTATTGCTAAAACTACCGTATCCCTCTGCCCAAAATTCTCTTGTGTACTTGTATTCCGGGCGACAAGTAATCGGCTGGCAGGGATCAAACGGT
>Ga0123353_10013252_pt1 | contig 11798 bp, 8 predicted proteins | sample TergutLab28metaG_3_FD_92763 | JGI IMG/M metagenome (GOLD analysis project Ga0123353, IMG submission 92763) | Labiotermes labralis P3 segment gut microbial communities from Petit-Saut dam, French Guiana - Lab288 P3 | ecosystem: Host-associated > Arthropoda: Insects > Digestive system > Gut ... | reverse complement strand
CACCTTTACTTTTAACCCCCTACCCCCTCCTCACATTTTCCTTTTAACCCCCTCCCCCCTCTTCCCATTTACATTTGAACCCCCTACCCCCTCTTCACATTTACATTTGAGCTCCCTGCCCCCTCTTCACATTTACATTTGAACCCCTACCCCCTCTTCACATTTACATTTGAACCCCCTACCCCCTCTTCACATTTATATCTTACGTACTGTTGATGCCTCATTACTACATGTTACAATTTCACAAGATGTAGGTAATGACATAATTTTAATGTTACTCTATGGATATTTTGTTAAACTTAAGTTATGTTTCTCACCCTTCCATTGGTGAGACGTTAGTCAATATGGAAACTAGGCTACGGCCTGAATGATCAGGACGTCGGGAATTTTGGAATGGGCGCAGGTCATTTTTCTAGCCACAAATTTCAGAATGGCTCTGAGGCTTACTCAGCCACCTATTCAGAGAGAAAGTAGGCATATTAGAGGCTCTTTCCTTTAGGGCAAAGTGGCCGGCGCGTGATGCTAACCACCACTTCCACCTACGCGTTTAATTCTAAGAAAGTCTAGCAACAAAGTCAATAATTCAAAATTCTCACCAATTCCATTAAAAAAAAACTGAATGAAGCGATGAGACTTCTGGTTTCTCAAATTTCGACAGGGGTACCGACTATGCTGAATGAGATTTTTCGTGTTCTTCCTCAGTACTTTCAGGAAAATGCCAGTGTAATATGTCAAGTTGGATTATGACCGTTTCCTTCCGCGTCCTCTCTATTTTGTTATTCACTAAGCATCTTAAAATTTGACAGTGTTTAGCCTTGGTAGATAGCGTTACTAAATAAACAATAAAATAATGTATAATACGTATATCATATGTTATGCGTAAAGAAGTGACAAAGTTCCCAGTACATAAAGAATGTGAAGCGAATAAGTGTGACTGTGTGATACGCCTCTGTTGTTCGCCACTGTGCTGCACGTGACTGTGTATGGTTTCCTACTAGAGCCGCCCTCCAGCTGAGTCTCAACGGCCCACAATCAGTTGGCACGCGACGGCATGCAGTGACGGTGTTGGTGTTGTCTGCGTCGCAAGTTACGGTAAGCCAGTGTTTCTGCTGTTGGCACTATTGTTAGGCTAGTGACAGAAATGTCATCGCGTTCCGAACCAGGGTCTTTCTGAGGACGAAGAAGTCAGCAATTGTGATTCAATCGCGGTAACTTCTATGAATATTGTGTAACTTTTATTGATGTTCGTCCGTGTACTTAACGCAACCAGTGTCTGCATATTAACTCAAAGGGTGTGCTGGAACATACACAGGCCTATATTCAGGTTATGTTAGTTGAAAAGACAAGTCCTAGTTAACAAACTGACACTGTGGTAGCAAAAATAGATAATTTATTACCACTAATAACATAACGTCATATTACACACGATCCTGAGCCAGTTCCATCCATATTCTATCCACAAAACCCGAACTTTTGCACACCACACCTAACCCAATTCTACCAACATCCGCTTTCCGAGAATTCTTCAAACTGCAATTTGGAATATTTATTACCACTACATAACCAAATATTACACACGATCCCGAGTCAGTTCTATCCACATCCTGTCCACAAAACCCGAACATTTGGCACTCCACACCTAGCAAAATTCTACCAAAATCTGCTTTCCGAGAATTCTTCAAACTGTAATTTCGAATATACCCTTTGTTTCTGCTGTTGTACTTTCGCTTTCAGCCCCGAATTTCTAATTTTACAGCATTAACAGATCACCAGGTTATTTCCGCCAATTTTCTCCCCATTTTTCTTGTGTTAGGTTCATTAGTAAGGTTAGTGTTTTTTTTAATCAACAAATAAATTCCATGAGCCAAGTTATTTTTCAGAATATCACAGCCGGTGAGCTGGTCAAGACGGTCCTTGTCTTTTTGAAGACCGAAGATTCATCACCGTGTTCACAAGAGCCTACCACTAGTCCTTGCCCTACGCCAAATATGTCCAGTACACATTATCATTTTGTGTGCATTTTAATATTATCCTCCAATCTACATTTGGTACTGGATGTCATACTGTGTGATTGGCAAAACTGTTTCCGTCCACCAGGTTCCGGTTCCAAACCTCGGCCCTGTAATAGGCTTCTCTAACGGAAGCTTTTTTGTTTCCTTCAGTACAATCAAATTCCGGTAAGGAAACACCAGTTACATCACGACAGATTCTTCTCACAACCATTGCATCGATTATTCTCTGTCACTCTAACATTCAACGTCATAAACGCACACAGTGCGGTCCAAAAGTTTTAGGACTGATTTTTTTTAAATCGAAGACACATGAGGAAGACACATTCCTTTTTTTATTCAAAATAAGTTCCACTGACATATATACAGGATTTTGCGCGGTCGTACAGTTTCTGAAAAGCTGCCGAAATTCCTCTTTTTGGACCTTTTTTAATTTATCAGTTACGGCTTCTTGGATCTCAGCAACATCCTCAAATTGGAGTCCTTTTAACTTCATTTTCAACTTGGGGAACAGAAAATAGTCTGGCGGAGATAAATCTGGAGAGTACTGGGGGTGATAAAGGGTTGTAACATTTTGGAGGGTCCAAAATTGGCAAACACTTGCAGGTTTGTGGCCTGGTGCATTATCGTGCAACAACAACAAAATCTCGACAGCAGAACGCAGCTGGACGAACCCGCTGAATACGCTTCAGGAGGCGATCCATTACACCTTTATAAAATTCTGCATTTACTGTTTTCCCCTCTGGTATGAATTCTTTGTGCACCACGCCTTGAGAGTCGGAAAAAATTGTCACCATGTTCTTGATGCGGGACCGTTGGAATTTCAGTTTCTTCGGCTGAGGGGATTTCTCAACAACCCATTCAGAACTGTCACTTTGTTTCGGGGACATGGGCAAAACACCAGGTCTCACCTCCCATAATAATTTGTTAAAAAAAATTTTGTCTGCATCGGCCATCGCATTAATGTCTTGGCAAGATGTGACTCGATCTTCCCTTTGCTTTGGTGTCAAGGAGTGTGGAACAAAACGTGCACACAACTTTCTCTTTCCCAAATCCTCTTTCAGAATCCGAAGAACTACAGCCTTGGGGGTGTTCAAAGTTTCTGCTATCATTCTTGATGCGATTCGACTGTCATTTTCGACCAAATCAGCAGCAGGAGCAGCAATGTTTACCTCATTTCGAGTCGATTTTGGACTGCCACGTCTCTCTCCATCTTCTACCTGCTCCTTTCCGTCTCAAAATCGAGAATACCACCTAAAAACACTTGATCGCTTCAAAGCCTCATTCCCACAAGACTTTTTGTTTCTGTCGCAGATAGACCGGCTTTGAAACAAAATTTTATGGCAACTCTCTGTTCATTTCCGCCATCCATGACGTATAAAGAAAACTGACTTTACAAGACACGTTATAACTCGTACACTGTTGAAGATAAACAAACGAAACTCGGTGTGTGAACGGATGTTGGTTGATAGTATTTAGTTAGTGGGTTGGCCGATAGATCGCTCTAGTTGTGTTATTAAAAAAAAATCAGCTCTAAAACTTATATATCGCACTGTGTACACTTACATTTCCAAGTAAATGAAAGAAAAAGACTGCTTCTCCATTACAAATGTGAAACTTTTGATTTTGTTTGGGGAAGTAAATGTTCTTTTTATGAGAGTCATAAGAATACAAATACAGTGTGACAGAATGTTGTTACAGGAGATGATACCTTGAACTGTAAACTGCTATCATCTGTCGTCAGACTAACCGGCCACTTATAACAATCAAACAAAACATCGGCCTATTTAAGTTCCTCTTCACACTGTCTATGAGAATTCCTGGATAGAAACTTAAACCATTCTGCAGGTGCCATATTCCTCCCAGTCCTTCCCAATTTAGCATTCAGCGTCATGTTCCATTTCATACCACAACATGTGACGAATTTCAGGCCATTGTGAGGTAGATTGTGTTAGGTAGGGTTAAGTTAGGTAAGGTAAGGTAAGGTTAGGTTAGGTTAGGCTAGGTTATGTAAGGTTTCGTTACGTTTAAAGGTTTAGTTACGTTAGGTTGGGTTAAGTCAGATCAAGTTTATTTAATGCAAACCACGATGCAAAGTTAGTTTGATTTAGTTTAAATGAGGTTACGGAAGTAAATGTAAGCACTTTTGAAACCTTTTTATTCTAAATTTTCTAACGGAAGTGTCAAACAGACCACAACATTCGATATGTAATGTAAGTTTTGAGCTGCAAAGAACGATCAACTGCACTTACCTTACGTAATGCCTATCGAATTCATCAATCCCTCCGTCATACTGTATAAAACAAAATTATGTGCTTTCTGTTGTCTATGTTCTCTGCAAAAAACGCCGCTCGTTGCGGTCACTTCGTTTGTGATTCATTGAATTATTCTCCGAATGAAGTGGAAAAATCGTTACAGTTTTGCCAGCGATTATCCGTTGCTTATGATCAGCTACTGTGCCAACTCATCTGCGTAAAATTAAAGTGTGTGTTCCGGGATATTTGCTCTGGACCTTATGTGTATGAATCAGAATTTTGTGTCACTTTTGTTATCCTAAGTACATTTACGCAACCCACAAATCAATAATATTGTGGACAGATGTCTCAGTAAGACAGACGCATAGTTAGTGTCAAAATGAAGATCCTACGACAGATGTTCTCTGGTTCGGAGTCAGCACGGCCAGTCCGCAAGAGGAGACGATCACATGCTGGCACTCTGAAGTCCAGTCACCAGGACCAACGTCATTCCCGACGTCGCCGCACCCGTACGGTATGTTATTGTCATATCACTGCCCCAGTCTTCTAGAGTTGCACATTTCAGTACATGAAATAAGAAGGTTAGTGTTTTCTGGGACGTCACACCGTGGAGTTCGGAGACGTTGATGTCCGTGCTTCAAACTGCACATCTTCAAAAACACTAAGCTTCTTTGTCAGTATAGTAAAAACTTCAAATCTTACAGAATAAACACCAACATGAAAACAGTGGCCACTAATTTTAGGTAGTTCTATCTACCGATCCATTAACAAGCGTGCTATCAAGAAACGAGGTAACGTTCTCAGATAAGTGACTAGTTATGGGTTGGAATATCAAACAATGAGTGTAACATGGGCAAGGGTTTTTTCTTTTCGCCACCTCATTCATACTAGCCCGAGGGCGTTTGAAAAGAGGGTGCTGAGGAGGATATTTTGGTCTAAATGGGACTAGGTAACAGGGGAATGGAGAAGACTGCATAATGAGGAGCTTAATTATCTGTACTCCCATCCAATATTGTAAGGGTGATCAAATCGAGAAGAATGATATGGGCGGGGCATGTAGAACGCATGGAGGAGGGTGTGGTGTAGCAGGGTTTGGTGGGGAAACGTGAGGGAAAGAGACCACTTGGGAAACCCAGGCATAGATGAGAGGACAATATTAAGATGAATCTTCAATAAGTAGAATGTGGTGTCATGGACTGAATCGAACTGGCCACGGGCGCTTGTGAATGCGGGAATGAACCTTCGGGTTCCACGAAAAGCGGGATCAGGTTAGCTTCTCAAGAAAGACTCTGCTCCATGGAGTAAGTATTAATTAAGTAAGTATGCATTTATGTTCTTTACAACGACCTGATGATGTCTTACACTCAAGATCGAAGCTAGCTGCCATACAATAAATATTCGCGCAAGATTGAGTTGTGTGTAATGGAAGAGAGCGTTTACATTTATACCCACCGAAGCTTTTCTCGGTCGTTCGTGGTGAATTCCAGGATATTACCCGAATTACGTCATTGCTTCCTGTCACGCTCTTTCCAATACAATATTAATTAACGCTTGCATCACAAGGAACGAAGAGCGCGGAGAGACACCAATCGGCGAATTACTACCAACATTTTTGTGTAAATTGCTTCCTAATAAGACGATCGATTCAGGTCGGCGAGGTAGTTTTACAGTCTATTTAAGACGCATTCGGCGCCCCCAGAAGCCTTGAGAACTGCAAGAAGTTAGTTAGAAATATGACATTTCTTTCGACTCGGCGCACATTAGGACGAACCGAAGCGGAAAGAGATGCAGCAGCACATAGCGGAATTCTAGCAGAATGATTTTGTCAGTGCGGTTCGATCTGGTGCGGTGCTGCGGTATTTATCTGTTATGTAACGAACTGCAGCGTAGGCACAGGGATCGCATGAAAGCGGCGCTTCCGTTGACTGCTAGGGAAGTGGAACATGCTATTGTAAACCTATTATTCAAATGAACTGGTGAATGTCAGTCTACGGAAAGATATTTGTAAAATTAACGAGAGAGGCACTGTACGTCTAACGCAACACTGAAGAGCGTTTGTGCAACCATTGTTGCAGTGGAAAAGCAATAAATTTTACATATCTCAGTATCTGTTTGTAGCCTCAGGTATCCAGCATGCAAAGCGAATGCGCCGTATTATATTGTCATCTATGATCTGTCTGGTTGTAACATATTTTTCCACTTTATCTCATGAACGCCGCGATTTAAAAAAAAAAGTTATTGAAAATGTAGTTTTGTTTTGATTTTATCAACAAAATTGCCTGAAATATTTTTCTTTCTAAGAAGAACTGTTTAAGATATGCTAAGAAATTTATGTTCATAATTATGTAAAGTACCCGCTGTTCTTGTCAGATTTTAATGAAATTTGAATTCTCTCGACGGATTTTGGAAAAATACTCAAATATCAAACTTAAAGCAAACCTGTCCATTAGCAGCCGAGTTGTTCCTTGCGGACTGTTGCACAGAGAGACAGGCGGACAAGGCTGACAGTCGCTTTTCGTAATTTTTTTTAGCGTGCCTGAAAATATCTACTAAATTATAATGTAACATACATGTGATTGAGAATAACCAAACATTGCTTTTGATTGTTTTTTTGGACCCACAACTTTGTTGGCCTGTAATGAAGGCAGATCATGTGTCCTTGAAGTTAGAGGTCCTTGTCGAAGTGGCGATGTGTGAGCCCGAACAAGGTTATAGGTATAATTTTTATCTGCCATTGAAAATTAGACTGTCCTGACACGTTCTGTTCTTTCCTTTGTCGCCCACATTGCCTCTGCTCGATCTATTTACTTTACGGTTCTCCAGTACTTGCAGTTTCGTGTCTTCTGCGGGAGACAAATCTCACGTCTGAGAGTGGTGCAGGTTTTGGTACAGTCACAGGATTTGTATACAGCTCTTCCATCCTTAAGAGATTTTTTTAAACAAAATCATATTAAACATCTCATCTAATTTCATCTTTCGCCACCGACGGCAACAATGACCAAATCGATCTCCTTTCCACTCCCTGAGGATAGCCTGGGTGTGGTTTGCATAACACGTGACCCCGCGCTGTTTAAGCTTTGCACACGCGAATAAATCGATTGCTTTTCATATGTGTTCCACCAGGCTGACGGGTGAATAACCTGCCATTTTGAATCAGAAGGTGAATTTGTTTATTTTATTCGTTGTCACGACAGGCTGTTTTGAAATAATGAAGAGTTTATATTATTTATTACGTTAACATATGATGTTCTAAGGGTAGAGGGTTGTGTTGTTCATCAATAAGACTGGCGTATGCTGCCTGTGCAAAGGAACAAGTTTAGGCATCAGCAAGAACGTGGATGAAGAAAATTAAAGAAGTAAAGAATAGAATAGAATGATAAGTAGGTTCGGGCCTTCGGTCCTGATGCACATAGGCCTTTTGGACAGGCCCTTTATGCCCCTAATCTGATGTCCAGGTCATGGCAGCTCCGTTCCTCTACTGAAGTTCTAGATTGCCCCAGACCCATACTTCTAACATCCTCGGAGCCCAAGAAAGAGGAACCGAAATAGGTGTATCTGAGTGTCGCCAAGTCTTTACACTCACACAAAACGTGTGCTGAGGCTTTCTCCTCTGCTCCACACCTCCTTCATAAGGGACTATTAAACAGGCCCTTGAAGTACAGATGTATTCTCAGGGTGTTATGTCCATTAAGGAGGCCGATAACAAACCTGGAATACATCCTACTAAAGGACAGTATTCTAGTGCAATAAAGGTATTGGATGAGCCCTTTCCTCACTAACTGCCTTAGGTTCTCCTTATGCAGCCCTATAAGATTGCTCCGTTTCCAGGGACTTCCGTTATATGTCTCTCAGGGTCCTCAATACAGCAGCTGTCCCTCTAAGTCCTCTTCACGGAGCCTCTTGACACGTCTTACATAGCTTTTAGAGTTCCCAGTAAAGCAGCCCTCCCTCCAAGCTCTCCTCACAGCGAGAGACGCTCTTTTACAGGGCGCTCTTCGATTGTATATCAAAGTCCTCCCCCTCCAAGTTGCCCAAATTCCTTTGGGGAACTACGGAGAGAGATGCCCGTTTCCAGAGCCTTCCTTGACATATTCTTCAAGGTTCCCAGTACAGAAGCCCTCCGTCCAGGTTCCCCTCGCAGAGCTCCCATGGACAGAAAGACGCTCCGTTTCCAGAACTCTTCTTCATTTGTCTCTGAACGTCCCCTGTAAAATGGGCCCCATTCTGTTTCTCCACTGGAACCCCTATAGTGAGAGTTGCCCGTTTCCAGATCTTTCTTTTAAATATCTCTAGAATTCTCCAATAAACAAGGTCTCTTGATGAAACAAAATCTCGCCTTTCTCTCAAATTCCCCGTAAAGCAAACCCCCTTCCATGGTTCCCCGACGGTACCCCTATGGAAAAAAATGCCCAGCTTCCAGAGCCAGTGGTTTATTTATTCATTCATTCGTACCTCTCTGGAGTCCCCAGTTAAGGAGCTCTTCCACGGAACGGAAAAATATATGGTCAGGTCCACGGATACCCACGCGGACGGAAGATCTACATACAACGGGGTGCGGCCTGGTTCCCCAGAGGGATTTCTGACACCACTGCTATCGCTACACCAGTCCCATACAGACTTCAGCACGATACCTTCCACCTTGGCCTGAGTAGACCAGCGCCCCGTTCGCCAGCTTTTACCGCCTCCACTCGCGACCCAAGTTACGGATCCACTTAACCCTGAGGTAAGGCGGAGTGGTCGGATTTATGGGAGGCAAAGAAGTAAAGAACTTACGAGAGATATACTTATTGAAATATTGAAAAAATTATAAATAGTCGGTTTAGCACACTGTATGAAATATGTTACGTGTTTAATGACCCAGGAATGGGGGTTCGATGTTTACTGTGACAACAGGCATACCGGCTCTGAAATTCAACCAGCTTTCCACCCAACAGGAATTTAGGGCTTTTTCCTTAGGGTTACGGCGGTCAAGGCATGAAGCTGAGCTTCCTTCTTCATTAATACCAAAGTTAAAAATGCGTAGCGCTATATTTAACCCCCTGGTACGTCTTCATATCGCGACGCTCAATTAAACACAAGGAAAACTTGAACTTTTTATCAGAGTACTTAATTTTGCATTCAATAATCAAAATCAGAACACAAGCAGGAAATCAGAGCTTTAATGACAGCCTCTTGTATGAAGAAAGTTTGTTTTCATCCGACCAGACAGCAGTGGCTTTCCCCTTATACAAACTTAACTGGACTGTTCTAGGCTTGAGTTGCCTTGCGGCTGCAACTTCTCCGTCAAAAGTGTTTAGCGGGATGCAAGATCGGAAGGCGCAACGCATCAAAGTAATGTCGTGTTTTTATGACACCCTTTTTAAGTTGCGGGGTCTGTTGAGTGTGGTATGTGATAAAATGAAAAAGAAGTTCCAGAACTGAAGAAAACCAAAACAAACAATTGATTAATAAAACAAGTATCAAGCAAAACGTCTTTATTCTATAACAATGTCCCTGTAAAAATAAGTTCCAAGTTTTGGCTCAAGAAGACCATTACGAGGCTCTGCATACTATTAAAATATAGAAGTAAATAAAAAGCTGTGTTTGTAGTATAAGATCTTACAGTTACAAGTATATAATTCATTTCATTTTTCTCAACTTTCTCTGTGGAAAAGAAAATTTTGTATTACATCTAAATCAGATCCTCTCCAAATATACATAAGAAACCTTTTCGTCATTTTTCGTGTCATTTACCAATAGCCCCAACAGACCTCGCCGATAACCTATCAAACTTTCGTACATAGTCACCAAAATAGTACACTAGTAACCCAACAAGCATTCGTCCATCAATACCCCCCATCATACTTAACCATATTCCAGCAGAACACCTAAAGTAACAAAATGAATACCCAACCTAACCTACTTACCCTAACCTAACCTACGTTACCGTAACCTAACCTGCTTTTGGTGTGGCACGGAAGGCTACAAGATATGGCGCAGAAGATATACTGACGTGGCTGATTCGCGGAAGAATATATCGGCAGAAACTGTACGCCGCGCATGGAGAATTTATAGATAAAGAGGATATTATGTAAACTTGAATTGCAAGGTAAAAAATATGCAGTTGTAAACTGCTTACTGGAGTACGTATGTGTAGGAAAGAAATGGAGAAAGAAAGAAAAATAACGTGAAGAAGAAGCAAAATATTTAAGCCCGATTAAAATGTAATATATCTTTAGTCAAAATCAGACCTATTGTTTCTCACTCTAAATAGTTTTACGTTTCAGATTGAACAATCCATCATCGGGCTGATACAAGACTTAATTATAGGTAAAATGCAGTTCATACCGAAAACGTAACATATCGCAGTGTTTATTGTGCGGTTCCACATCACATAAATGTCAAAACAATAAAATTGTAATAGTACGTAATGTAAAACATATAGTAAAAAAATGGGTAAATTATTGAAGAAGTATTCAAATACGGTACAGTCTGTGGGTTGTTGCGTAAGAAGTAGGGTGGTTTTTATTTTCATGGCTGACGTTTCGGAAGATATGGAGCAAACAATTTATATTATTATGTTTTCATCCTAAGTATTTTCGGTCTCGAATGTTTCGTGAATAAGAATAATTTTTAATTTTCTATTCATTTGTTCCTTATATTGACATGAAATCTTAGTCTTGTCCGCTGCATAACATTTTAAAAGCGAACTACTTAATGTCGTAGTGCTGTACTGTCACACCAAGCTACACAAGACAAGTCGTGGGTTGCTGCTGGGATACTCAGCGGTGTTGGTTAGTGGAATGTTACTGAAGTTCTGAGATAACTTGTATATCCGGACTACTGGGCTCTTCAAGATGGGACCGACATGTTTTCCTGAAACATCGGCAACTAAGCACCAACTAACGCCAAACCACATCCCAGAAAAAAAAACAACAACCTGAACTGCACGGCCACGGAGCCTAAAATTTTTTTCCGAGAAGTTTGTATTTGTTGTTTTTTAATGACATCAGTCTGTGTGGTGGAGGTGTAAAAATTACTTTGAGGTATTTTTCAACTCAGCAGTTCTGAAAATGTTATTCTATTCAGCAACGTCACTTTATATTTTAATTGATATGGAGCTTCATATCACTGGACAACAAATTTCAAAACTTTTTTTTTATCTGTGATGAATAAATTATTTATTTATTTATTTGCATCTATGAACTTAGAAAGGGACATAAAAATAACTTGGCTCTAGTTTTAAAATTATACTACACTATGATATTTTACGACATAGGTTGAAATATTATACGGAACGGTGGATTAAATAAAAAAAACTAAATACTATTCAGTGGAAAAGAATGTGTTTAGTAGACTTACTCTGTTTAGGGATAATGTTTACAACGTAAACTGAACATCTGCACAGTCTTTTTTATGTAAGTTCATTATTTAACACTTCCCCCCCCCCCCCTATTTTTTTTTTTTTCTTTTTTTCCCCTCCAGGGGCCCCCCTTTCCCCATCCCCCCCATTGTCTTCGCGGGCCAAAAAGTTCCACTTCCCTTTTTTTTTCTT
>Ga0123353_10013250_pt1 | contig 11798 bp, 12 predicted proteins | sample TergutLab28metaG_3_FD_92763 | JGI IMG/M metagenome (GOLD analysis project Ga0123353, IMG submission 92763) | Labiotermes labralis P3 segment gut microbial communities from Petit-Saut dam, French Guiana - Lab288 P3 | ecosystem: Host-associated > Arthropoda: Insects > Digestive system > Gut ... | reverse complement strand
TTCCCCCCCCATTTGTTTTCCCCCCCAAAAAAAAATTTTTGTCCCCAAACCCCCGGGGAAAAAGGGGGGGACCCCCTTTTTTTTCCGCAAAAAAAGGGGGGGGGGGGGGGGGTAAGTTCTTGTAAATCAAGGACTTATGACTTGTTTTTTGCGCTTTTTCTGATTACCCCTTTTGACCGCACACCCGATAGCCCGACCCTGACAAACCGCTTTTCAATTTCAACGCCCACACGGCGACGTGCGCCGTGTGGGCGTTGCCGTGCATACGCACAACCACACACGTCTTTTTGTTTCCGCAGTGGATGTTTTTGCCTATGTGGGCATATCCTCGGCGGGCAGACTGACAGGTGAGAAAGAGGAGAGAGAATATGATAAAGTTGTTTAGAATCGTCGTCGCGATAATTATAGTTGGTGTTCTTTTTGTTTCTTTTCCTCCATTCCTGGTCTTACCAGGAATCCTCTTAATCGTACGAGCTTTCCGCAAAGGGAAGTTTCTGCCATGAGTATTTTTTTTCCGCATAAGTGGGTCGTTAAAATGGTTAAAACGTTGATTTGCAAAACGGGTAACGCACTTTTAATCATAAAAGATGTAATCTGGGTTATATTGGGATTGGGTGGTATTATTGGCATAACCGCATTTTCAATACTCTTTGTCCCGACCAAACTTCTTGCGGTAATGCTTTCAACGGGCATCAGTTGCATTTTTGCGGTAATTGTCTTTTTGGCATCCAAGCGTCTTATTGCAAGGGAAGTCCGAAGTGACAAGGTGAATGAAGCGACTGCCCTAATCGAACTTGACATTGTAAAAAAAACGGCAGAGCTTGAACGGAGTGTTGACCAAAACAAAATCAAAAGTCTGGAAACAGAAAACGAAGAACAAAAAATCAAGATTAACCGTCTGTCAGATAAAGTAAAGTTGCTTGAAAACGCTCAGTTGAGTGTTCAAAAGTTTGAACAAATATTAAAAGTGGCTTTACTCGAAACAAAGTTCAAGACAACGTTGGTAGAGAAAAATGATTTGGGTGAAAAAAAAACCGTAAAGAATCTGTTTGGCTTTGAGAAGAAGGGGGAATATACTCAAGATGAAGTCTTGGTCATTCAGACTTGCGAGATAGATGCCGTTTTTGGGATTGACCTCAAAAAAATTAAAGTGTCAAAAGATGAAAATGCGGTCGTGTTTTCTGGGTTTAGTCCTGAACCCATTGGAACACCTAATTGTAACTTTGACAGGGTATTAGAGGAAACAAGAACCCAATATTTTAAAGGAGGCATGAAAAAGCCAGACAAAGTTATCCCCAAATATGATAGAGACGGTGAGAGGGAAGCTCACGAGCAGGCAGAATTGTTTAAAAGTAAGTTTCAAGCCAAAGTAAAAGAAAGTAAAGAGATTTCCTGCATGGATGATGCGGTAATCAAATTGGCGCAAAACTTTATAAGCGTAATGTTTGCGCCATTGTATGGAAACGACATAAGATTTGAGAAGGAAGAGATACCAGGCGCATTACCCATTATAGAGCATATTGAGAGTGAAATTAAAAAGAACAATGAACTAATTGAAGAAAACAATGAACTAATTGAAAAAAACAACGCACTAATAGAAGACGCACAAATGGCTGAATAAAAAGGTAGCGCATAGCGTCTCGCCATGTTCGAAAAAGCACGGCGTCCCCGCCGTGCGCTACCTCTTTATTCGGCCTTGACTGATATTGTCGCATGGGTAGGGCGGTTTCTCCGAAACCGCCGCTATCGTTGCCGTGCTACGGACGGCTCGGAGATCCGTCCCTACCCCTTTAGAACTTCTTCTCTTTCCATTGCCGCATAGGGGCGCCCCGCGACCGCGTTCATGCAGCGGTGGACGCATCCTGCGGATGAATGAGGAATGCCTCCAGCGTCCCTTGTGAAAAAAAATAGCCGATGCTTTTCGGTTGCGTAAATGTGGGGTTTATCCTATACTCTATCCCCATGTTTAACCAACGCATTTTCAGTTTTGGACGCGCGACCGTGGCCGTGTTGCTGTGTGCGTCCGTTTGCGGTCTCGCGCGGGCGCAAGACGTGGTTAGGGTTATCAAGAATAGCGCGAAGAAGGATGTGGTGTCGCTGTCGGGGCTGAGCGCGCCCGGGGCGAACGGGCAACTGTTCGTCCAGACCTTGCGGCGCGACCTGGAGCTTTCGGGATGGTTCAGGGTCGCGGCGGCCGGCGCGGACGGGCCGATCACGGTGAGCGGCGTCATCGCGGACTCGGGCAACAGCATCCAGAGCAATTGCAGGGTCGCGTGGTCGGGCAAGTCGTTCGCGTGGGCGCGCGCGTCGCTGGGCAAGGCGGAGGTGCGCCAGCAGGCGCATGAGCTTGCGGACGAGATGGTGCGGCTGATCCGAAACGAGAAGGGCATCGCGACATCCAAGATCACGTTCGTGAACCGCAAGGGCAGCAACAACGCGGAGCTTTATGTGTGCGATGCGGATGGCCAGGGGATGATACAGGTTACGCAGGACAATGTCGCCGTCGTCGGGCCGCGCTGGGCGACGAACAAGAAGGACATCCTCTACACGAGTTTCATCAAAGGCTACCCGACGGTCCAGCTTCACACCATCGGCGGGACGCGCAAGACGGTCGCGGGGTTCAAGGGGCTGAACACGGGCGGCGCGATGTCGCCCGACGGCAAGCGCGTGGCGCTGATCCTCTCTTATGAGGGCAACCCCGAATTGTACATCCTCGACTACGCGACCTCGCGCATCTCGCGCATGACGAACACGCCGCACGGGGTCGAGGCCAGCCCCTGCTGGTCGCCGGACGGGCGCAGCATCGTCTATGTCAGCGACCGGGCGAAGACCCCTCAGCTCTACCTGCTGGACGTGGCCACCCGCCAGTCGAGGCGCCTCACCTACAGGGGCAGCGAGAACGTGAGCCCGGACTGGAGCGCGGCCGGGAAAATCGTGTACGCGACGCGGCGGGGCGGCGAATACCAGCTCGCGGTGATGGACCCGAAGGGGGACGACTCGACGGCCGAGCTGATCGCGAACGCGCCGCCCAACTGCGAGTCGCCCTCATGGGCGCCCAACAGCCGCCATATCGTCTGCTCCAGCGGCTCGACGCTTTACATTCTTGACACGCTGGGGGATCCTGCGGTACGCTTAATCAACATTGCCGGGAATTGGATATCACCGGATTGGTCAAGGTGAAACAAGGTTTGTTAAAAACAAAAAAAGGAGAATGAGTGATGAAGATGCGTTTCATGGTTGCGGTGAACGTCGCATTGGCGTGCGTTCTGTTGGGGTTGAGCACGGGGTGTGGGTCAGACAAGCCCACGAACAACACGATTGGCACAACGCCTTGGGATAATGAGTCCCCGGGCTGGACGGATGACGCCGGCAACCGGCTGGCTACGGGCCGTTTCGACGACGGGTCGTTGCCGCGCGTGCAGGGCGTCAATTTCGTGCCCGTCTATTTCGCGTTCGACAGTTACGCGCTCGCGCCGCAGGAGCTGGCGAAGATTGAGCAGGTGGCGCGTCACTTGCAGTCGAACAGCCGCCATGTCCTGGTCATCGAGGGGCACTGCGACATCCGCGGCAGCAACGAGTATAACCTCGGGCTGGGCGAGAACCGCGCGCTGACCGTCCGCCGGCACCTCGTCGGCCTCGGCGTGAGCGAGAACCGTATCCAGACCCGCAGCTACGGCTCGGAGAAGCCGGCCGTCTCCGGCACGGGCGAAGCGGTCTGGCGCCAGAACCGCCGCGGCGAGTTCGCGCTGTACCAGCAGTGAGCCTGAGCGGTTTCGGGAAGTAGGCTAAAGATGCTGGATATGCCGTATATTGCCGTCCTGGGCTTCGAGTCGGCGGGCTGGAGCGAAGTGCTCGTCCTGTTTGTGGTCATCCTGATTGTGGTCGGTCCGAAGCGGCTTCCTTCGGTGGCCCGCAAACTCGGCCGCATGATGGAGACGTTCCGTCGTGCGGCTGACGAGTTCAAGGCGCAGGTCATGACGATGGACCAGGAGCCGGCGCCGGAGCAGCCGGCGCCGTATCCGAGCGACTACGCGCCGACGGAGCAGGACGGCGCTCCGCTGTCGTCCGCCGAGTCCTCTTCCGGCGACGCCTACAACCCGCCCCCTCAGGATTCCCCCTATCCCGGCAACGAGCAATATGCCGAGGCGCTCAACCCAGGCAGCGCCGACACCCCTGTCGGCGAACCGCCCCCCAGCCCCATGGCGGGCGAGCCTGCGCGTGAGCCGTCGCCCGAGCCTGCGCAACCGGAGGAGCCCTCCGTATGAAAGTGGGCCGGTTCGCTTTCGGGAAAAACGACGGCAAGGACGAGTACAACGACCCGCCGCGCCCGTTCCTTGAGCACCTGCTGGATCTGCGCGCCTGCGTGATTTATTGCGCGATCTCGTGGCTGTGCTGCGAGGTTGTGATGGCGTTCTTTGCCAAGTCCGTGCTGGCCTGGCTGAAAGCCCCCGCGGGGGAATACGCGGAGAAGATCTCCACGCTTGGCGTGGTTGACGGCTTCAACCAGTTCCTCCAAATCACGCTGTGGGGCGGCACGGCGCTGAGTTTCCCGTTCCTGATGTTCTTCGTCATGCGGTTTGTGTTCCCCGGGCTGAAACGCAGCGAACGCTCGCTGATCACCTTCTGCCTGGGCGCCTCAACGGTGTTCTTTGTCGGCGGCGTATGGATGGCGTATGCGCGGGTGCTTGGCGTGGCGATCCGTTTCCTGATGTCGTTTAACAAATGGTTCGGAGTGGAAGCGGAAATCATCAGCCTGGAAACGATCGTCAAGTTCGCGATGAAGATGATTGTCGCGTTCGGGCTGGCGTTCCAGCTGCCGTTGATTCTGCTTGCGCTGGGCTGGATGGGAATCATCTCCGCCCAGGCCCTGCGGGACAAACGCCGCATCGCCATTGTCGTCATCTTCTTCCTTGCGATGGTGCTGACACCGCCCGACCCGATGTCGCAAATCATCATGGCCATCCCGATGTGCATCCTGTACGAGATCTGCATCTGGATTGTCCGCATGCGCGAGCTCACGAAGCGGAAAGCGAAAGAGGGGCCGAACGCAACAGAGGGCTCAAAACCCGAGGGGAATTCGTAGTGAACCGTTTGTGGTTTTTCGGGATGAGCCTCGCCGCGCGGCATCGAACAACGAAAAACGATCAACGACAAAAAGGAGGATAACGCTATGGCACGCACCGCAGCACGCACGCGCACGACACGCGAGACCGACATCACCGTCAACATCAATCTGGACGGCACAGGCACTTCATCAATCACCACAGGCATCGGCTTCCTCGACCATATGCTAGAGGTCTTCGCCCGCCACGCCTTGCTCGACCTCGAGGTCAAGGCCAAGGGCGACGTGCAGGTGGACTTCCACCACACGGTCGAGGACATCGGCCTCGTGCTGGGCAGCTGCATCAACCAGGCCTTGGGCGACCGCCGCGGCATCCGCCGCTTCGGATTCTGCACCTTGCCGATGGACGAGACACTCGCCGAGGTTTCGATTGACCTAGGCGGGCGCCCCTTCCTCGTGTTCGCCAGCGCGATGAAACACCTCCGCGCCGGCGACTTCGACGTGAAACTGCTGGAAGAGTTTTTCCGCGCGTTATCCGTCGAGGCCCGCATGAACATCCACGCCCGCCAAATCTACGGCGACGAGACCCACCACGTCTGCGAGGCCATCGTCAAGGCCTTCGCCCGCGCCCTCCGCACAGCCGCCGAACCCGACCCCCGCGAAACGGGCATCCCTTCGAGCAAAGGAGTGTTATGAAATTCAGCCTTTGTGTTTATCCTGTTGCTTTCGTAAATAAAAGTTGGTAATATTTTTTACAAACAGGAGGAGTTGGTATGTCTCAACAGGTAGAACAGATTGACCGTGAGGTGTTAGAAGGATTTGAATTATTGGAACTGACGGAGCAGTACGAAAAAGAGTTTATAAACCCTGAGGATTACGCTGCCAGAAATTTCACGCGTTGTACGCGTTATTCCGGTGCAACGTTAGTGACATTTTCTTCTATTGAGGAATAATATGCCATCTTGGAATGATGTTTTATCAGAATTACAAAACCTTACGATAGACGAGCTTCGGCGGAAGTATTTAAAAGCATTGTATCAAAAAACACAACGCAATGTTATTGCGTATTATTCTGGATTCCTCAAGAGTGATAGGCGTGGCATTGAACTCACAGACAATGATATCAATGGATTTATGAATGCAATTCATCAGGTGGATTGTTCAAAAGGACTTGACCTTATTTTACATACGCCTGGTGGAGGCATTGCAGCAACGGCGTCAATCGTTAATTATTTACGCTCAAAGTTTGCAACGGATATTCGTTGTTTTGTTCCACAAATTGCCATGTCCGCTGGGACAATGATTGCCTGTGCCTGCAAAGAAATTTACATGGGGAATCAATCAAGCATTGGTCCCATTGATCCGCAATTCGGTGGCATTTCAACGCATGGTGTCATTGAGGAATTTGAGGCGGCCATTCAAGGCGTTAAAGATGACCCGCGAAGTATCCCAATTTGGCAGACGGTGGTGAAAAAATATCATCCCAGCTTTATTGGAGAATGCAAAAAAGCAATTGAATTTTCAAATGAATTAGTCCGCGAATGGCTGAAAACAGGGATGTTTAAGGATGATCCCGAAGCAGATAGTAAAGCTCAAAGAATTTTATCTTATTTGGGCGACCATGCAACAACTAAACAGCATGATCGCCATATTTCCATAAAAGAAGCAACCGAGAATGGACTAAAAATTATCCCATTAGAGAATGACCAAAAACTACAAGATATCGTTCTGACTGTTCATCATGCATTTATGTGTACGTTTTCTAAAGCACCAAACGCTGTTAAAATTATTGAGAATCATCGTGGTAAGGCATGTATTGATATTGTACAAAGTTAAAAATTTTTCAAACAAGATTCCCATTTATGATCATCTTACCAGCGATTGATTTGAAGGACGGCAAGTGTGTGCGGTTGCGTCAGGGCAAGGCGGAGGATGTAACCGTTTATTCGGATGACCCTGTGGCGCAGGCGCGGGTGTGGCTGGAGCAGGGCGCGGAGCAACTGCACGTCGTTGATTTGGATGGCGCGTTTGCAGGTGAGCCGCGTCATGCGGAGGTCATCGGCGCAATCGTGCGCTCGCTCCGTATCCCTGTGGAGGTCGGCGGTGGATTACGCACGGACGCGCACATCGAACGGCTGTTGGCGGAGGGTGTCGCCCGTGCCATCATCGGCACACGCGCGTTGGAAAGCGTGGAGGCGTTGCAAATGTTGGTGCGGCGTTTCGGCGAGCGTATCGCGGTGGGCATTGACGCACGTGACGGGTTCGTGCAGGTCAAAGGCTGGGTCGAGACGACAGGCACAAAGGCGGTTGACCTTGCAAAGCAGGTTGAGGCGGCCGGGGTGAAGACCATCATCTACACCGACACGGCGACGGACGGTATGCTGGGTGGCCCGAACGTGAATGCGATGGAGCAGATGTGTCGTGCGGTCTCGTGCGACATCATCGCGTCGGGCGGTGTGAGTGCGCCTGAACATGTCGTGGCGTTGAAGGCCTTGGGTTGCTCCAACCTCTACGGTGCGATTGTCGGCAAGGCGCTCTACGACGGCAAGACGACGCTTGCTGCCATGATGGCGGCGGCAGGGGATTAACAGTCGGCGAGGTTGCCAGGCGATGGGAATGTCATGCGCTTCGACCGTAACGGCACATGGCGCGGCGCGGCCATGCACACGCAACCACACCACTTTTAACCGAAGGGGGGAACCCGCCGCACTCCATATCATAGCAAGAGGGCTTTCAACTTTTCTTTTAATGGGCATCTGCCAATATCAAGTTAAATTACTATAAAACGGTATTTATCTCAATCCTGCCTTACGTCGGGCAGCGCATCCCTTTTCGGCGTAGAAAGCCCGATCCATGAGCGAAACCGGTTCGGGAGGGTCTTCCCTGCGTCTTCCTCCGCCAACTCATTTACCGCCTCTGTCTTGACGAGCTCCCACGCTTGCGCAAACCCGGCAGCCGCATACATCAGCGTCAGTTTCTCCCTGATGCGCTCATAGACCTCCAGTGTGCGGCGGTCTTGGCCTCCAGACTTATCGCTCAGCTTCTGCACACGGATACGGAGGTTCTCGTTTTCCTTGCGAAGTTTTTCCAGCTCGTCGTTGAGCTTCTTCATCGCCTTGTTCTCCACCTCGACGCGTGTGCCGAGCGCTTTCTCCAGCCTCCTCTTCTCCTTCCATGCGCCGAACGCCATGATCAGCCCCGGCACCAAACCGATTACGATACAGATTAAATAAATCTCCATAGCATTACCCTTTCCTGGCGTTATTCCTCGTTCTCGCGTTTACTGTATTCCCTTGGGGTTTGGACCGTATTTGTTTGTGCCGGGTTGACCATCCGCGTATCCCCATATTATCGTGAAAGGGATACCTATGAGGAAGGCAGCCAAAGAAAAATAAGGAATAAAGCTCATTATAGAGGTGCCAAAAACAATAAGTGCCCTCCAACCGGCAAGCGGTTTGCCTATATCATGTAAGCGGCGGGCTGTTACTGCGACACTAGGCAAGAAAAGAGCTAGACCACACACGATGGTTGGCACAAGAATGGCTAAAGAGAACAATCCAAGCACAACAGTAAAAAGACCAGAGAAAAGCACAAACCCCCAATACTCTTTTCGTCTCGCCCTGCCTTTAAAGTTCGCATAGTTTCCCCCAAAGCATTGCTGAAAATATCCGAATAAGGACAAGTTTTCTTTCGGCTCTAAAGCGCTTGACCCTAATGTCCCGTCTTGTCCCGGCACTTGTGTCCCGCAGCCCGTGCAAAACTTGCTTGCGTCGGGTACCGCTGTCCCGCATTCCGGACAAAACGAGGTTCGGCCTCCTGCCGTGGCAGGAATGCTTTGCTTTGGCATTTGCATTCCACAGGTTGTGCAAAACTTGCTTGTGGAGAGAACATCTGTCCCGCATTGGATACACTTTACCTTCATCTTGACACCAACTCTTTCCCTTAATGATTTACCCTTTTTGCCGTACCCCGCACTGTTTGCAAAAAGCCCACCCGGGGGTCACGGGATGATAACACGTAGGGCATAACGTGCCCACGTCTTTCCCTTCCAGTACCGCTTGCGCTATCCTGAACTGCTCGGTTTCACTCCAGCGCAAAATCTCACGCACACGCACCGCCGAAAAAGGGTGCGTATTCCCACTTGCCGCCAATCCCTGCAACGTCTTGCTCCATGCGCCGTCTTTGCATATCTCGTCATACGCATCGGCTTGTTTCACCCATTCCTGAAGGTTGAAGCCATGCGTGATTGCCTTCGGGCCGCCGGATAGGCGCACACGTGTCCGCACCACCTCGTCAACCCCCATGACCAATGCGGCCGCACGGTCGGCAGAGTGTTCACTCTTGCGTGACCAGTACCAGAATGCGTATTTCATGGGGGTGATTATGGTGTCGGCTAACTGCCCTAGCACACCTAATATATCAATCCCGTTCAGTAACATATCGGCAACAGTCTTGTACAACACATGGCGGCACATGATGTGACCGTACTCGTGGGCAATGACCGAGTTGATTTCGTTGTCGTCCAGATATTCCAGCAACCCCGATGTCACGCAGATAGAGATTTGTGTGTCGCCAAAGGTAGATGCGTTAGGCTGGGAGTTCATTTCAAGATAAAACTCTGGCTCGGCAATTCCCATCTTCTGGCAGATGGGTGGCAGACGCTGGTAGATCTCCGGTAACTGTGTGGGTGAAAGCCGTATCTTCGAGGCCATGTTTATCCCATGGGACATCTTCTCATAGCCAACCTTCAAAAATGCCTTAATAAGCATTGAGAATCCAGGAATCGCCTCTAAGGTGCGTAAAGCCGCCTCATCCTCTGGATGTAGAAAAAGCTTGGGGTCTAACATGATGTTATCCTATCCTCTTTTGTCTGGTGTGTGAATGCCACCGCCCACACAGGCAAAAGCATCCACTGCGGAAAAAAGACGTAGAGGTTGTGCGTGAATGCACGGCAACGTCCACACGGCGCACGTCGCCGTGTGGACGTTGAAAGTGAAAAATGGTAGCGCATGGCGTCCCGCCATGCTCGGATAGCACGGCGGGGACGCCGTGCGCTACCCTGCTATCAAAGGAGGGGTACAGAAAAAGCGCAAAAAATAAGTCATAAGTCCTTGATTCCCAAGAACTTACCCCCCCCCCCCCCCCCCGATTTTTGGGGGTGAAAAGATGCCTCACCTGCGTTTCCGCAGGTGTGTTTTGAAGACACATTTTTTGTCTAATCATAACCATTGTGGAAAGCAGGTTAACACAATCGGGGAAACGTGTCAACGGGATTTGGCGGTTACTCCAGCGCATCACATCTATCTTACAGGCGGAATGCCTGAATCCTTGCAGATTTTCTTGGCAAGAAGATCATTGATTTCTGTGTGCCGTGGAACGGACGAGCGTTTATTCAGGACTGGATTCCCCCACCATGAATGAGATGCGCCCTCGCGAATAAGGGCGCATCCGTTTTCTCGTAAATAACGGAGAAATTCTAGCCTTTTCATGCCAGCACGGTTGCTTGCGTATAGTTTGTCGATGCGGCGGCAAGCGCTTCAAGACGGTTCATCTCAATGGCCTCGCACAACGTCCCCTGTAGGCTTTGCAGCAATTTCGCTTGGGTACGCTCCTGACAGTTCACGCCTTGGATTTCCGCAATCCAGCCAACCCACCAATCCCCGTCTTTTTTGACAATCGCAGTGTAATTATTCATAATACCCCATAGAATTTTTATCATACAAAACGCCGTATGGATTTGTCAACCTCTCTTTATGGCGGGTATGTATTTTTTGAGAATGGGTTGACATTTTGGGCGGAAATGTGTTAAATATTTAACCTTTAATTGGGAAAGGGGGGAATGTGTGATGCGGTTTGTTGCGCTGTGTGGTGTGGTTGCGTGTTCGGGCATGGCGTTGGCGGTTTCGAATGAGTTGGATTATGAGGTAACGTGGGTCGGGAACGATGCCATCGGGAAGCCGGGATGGGTGCTTCACAACATCGAGGCTTATTACGTTACGGAGGAGGGCGACCAGTTCACGAATGTCTTCTGGGAGGAGGGCGGCGGGAATGTTATGCGCTTCGACCGTGACGGCACATGGCGCGGCGCGGCCATGCACACGCACGGGTGGGGGAACAACGGGGGCGAGGCTGTGGCGGTCAACTCGAAGTATGCCTTTCTCGTGTTGCGTATGGAGAACGAGAACGGCGGGCTGAAAGACCTTGGGACGTGGCCTCCGGCAGGTTCGCACTGGATGGGCGTTTCCCGCCGTTTACGCGCGGACTTCACCAAGGGCGCGCCGTTCGAGGGCGGTAAGGGCGGCAAGGGGGATACGTTGCCGAATAGTTTCAAAGTTGTGGTGGAGTATCCCGTCAAGGAGACGATGGCTGTGCGCGGTGTCTATGCGACGGAGACAGAGTTGTTTGTGGCGGTGCGCGAGCAGAACACCGTCTATGTCTATGACACGGAGACGATGGCGGAGAAGCGTTCGTGGACGATGGAGCGTCCTGACCGTATGACGATGGATGCGGAGCGGAAGACGCTGTGGGTGCTTCAAGCGCCGGAGGATTTGAAGACCGGGGCGTGGGCGTTGACCGCGTGTGACCCGCAGGACGGCAAGGTCATACGCCGCACGGAATTGGACAAGGCCATCCGCCCCTCCAGCATTTCCATTGACCCGAAGAACCGTTTGCTGATGTGCGATACGGGCGTGTCGCAGCAGGTGCTGATTTTCGAGGGCATCAAGGACAGGCGGCC
>Ga0123353_10013248_pt1 | contig 11799 bp, 7 predicted proteins | sample TergutLab28metaG_3_FD_92763 | JGI IMG/M metagenome (GOLD analysis project Ga0123353, IMG submission 92763) | Labiotermes labralis P3 segment gut microbial communities from Petit-Saut dam, French Guiana - Lab288 P3 | ecosystem: Host-associated > Arthropoda: Insects > Digestive system > Gut ... | reverse complement strand
TTTAAACGTTCCTTTTGAATTAATCAAAACGGATATAGCCGATGTTGTGTTCAACGTCCGCAAAGAAAAAAATCCCTGCGCGCTGTGTTCAAAGATGCGCAAGGGCGCGTTAAACGACCACGCGAAAAAAATTTTTGCAGGCCGCGTCGCATACGGCCACAACCGCGACGATGTATTGCAAACTTTTTTTTTGTCTCTTTTTTACGAAGGGCGGATCCATACATGCGCGCCGGTCACTTATTTGAGCCGGACGGATCTGCATGTCGTGCGCCCGCTGATGTATGTCCCCGAAGCGGATATAATAAATTTTTCGCGGCGTGAAAGACTGCCCGTGATAAAAAGTCCGTGCCCCGCGGACGGCGGCACGAAACGGGAAGAGATCAAGCTGCAAATGAAAGAATTCAGAAAAAAATACAATTACTTCGACGAGAAGGCGTTCGGCGCGATAAAACGGACGCTGTTCGTTAAAAACAACGACAGGGAGGAATAACAAATGAAAATCGGCGCGATGTTGGAAAGCTTCCACGCCCCCACGCTCCGCCAGGGTTTGGCTGAAGCGGCAAATTTACAGGTGCAGGGAGTACAGGCGTACGCTTCGTTCGGCGAGCTGTCGCCGGAGAACATGAACAGAGAAAATATCAAATTATGGAAAGACCTGCTTGACAGCCGCGGCATGGTTTTTTCCGCGATATGCGGCGATTTCGGCGGCCACGGTTTTGAAGACGAAGAGGAAAATCCGCGCAAGGTTACGGGCAGCAAGCGCGTGATTGACTTGGCCAAAGAACTTGGCTGCAATATCGTGACGACGCACATCGGCTCTGTCCCCGCAAATGAATGTGCAAAAAAAGATGTGATGCGCAAAGCCTGCCGCGAGCTCGCGCTGTACGCGGACTCGATCGGCTCGGCGTTCGCGGTGGAGACGGGCCCCGAAACCGCCTCCGTACTGCTCGAATTTTTGGACAGCCTTGGCGCGGGCGGAGTCCGCGTCAACTACGACCCCGCGAACCTTATCATGTGCGTTGCGGACGATCCGGTCGCTGGCGTTGCTACTCTCGGCAAGTACATAGTCCACACGCACGCGAAAGACGGCGTACAGCTTTCCGCTGACCCGGTAACTTACGAGGAGCTGCCGCTCGGCAAAGGCGGTGTCGATTGGGACGCGTACTTAAAAGCGCTGCACGGCATAAATTTTACGGGGTTTTTGACAATAGAGCGCGAGGTGGGAGAAAACCCCGCGGCGGACATCAGGATGGCAGCAGAATTTTTGCGCAATAAATTAAAAGAGCTCGGCATTTAAACGCCGAGCTTTTTTCATTTTTTATAGACACTTATTTCTGACCGTCCGTTAAAAATATAAAACGGGAATGTTTCGCCGAGATAGACGTCCACTCCGTGCGCCGAGTAATATCCGCCGAGGTTCGCGCCCGTTTCGGCGAACATAATTATTTTTGATCCGCATTGATTGCAATGTTCTATGATCGCGTCGATGGTGCGCGTGGCTACGGTCATGCCGGTAACGACGCACAGATTCGCCTCCTTGACGAGCCCGAGGGTGTCCTTACCGTCGTACACGTCAACCGCGTCGAACATCCTCTTACCTACGATTGCGGCGTCGAAATCCGTACCGCAAACGTCCGCCCCCGATTCTTGAAACACGCGGATTATGTCACCCACAACGCCCACATTGACAACTCGTTTGCCTTTTAAATTTCCGAGTATGCGTTTGGCCTCGGCGATAATTATTTCGCTGCGCCAGCGCATTTTTTTTTCTGAAACGCCGCCCGCCTCAGCGGTGTATGCGGGTTTAACTTCGCATGCGCCGGCATAGCACGAGTCGTACATCGAAACGAGCATCGGAACGTCGGTAATTTTTATGTCCAATATATCGCGGCCGATATATGATTCCAGCATGCCGACCGGATAATCGGTGTGCGTACTGTATGCGCAGCCCAAGCCGGACGTTTGCGTCAGCAATATTTTATAATTAAATATTCGGCCGTTGCCGGCAGGGTTGTACAGGCAGTCGATGCTCCAGATCCCTTTTATTAACCGGTCGCCCGGGTTTGTTTTTTTTTCTATTTCATCTTTTATGTTTTGCAACGAATCCATTTATTCGGCCGCGCCTTTCCGTTTTACTAATCTTTTTAGTTCATTTCACAGCATGATTTGCTTCGGCTTGTCGAATGAAATAAATTCGAGCAGGCTCATCGAATATCCGTACGCGCCCGCGTTGCCGAATATAATCTTGTCTCCCGGCGAAGGGTCGGACAGCGTTTCGTCTTCGTAAAAAACATCGAGCGGAGTGCAGGTGTTTCCCGTAAGCACTACCGGAACCTTTTCCGCGTAAGGTTTGATCGGATGCTGCCAAACCTGATGTTTTTGCCCGGTAAATTTCGGGCGGAAAAACGAGTTCATTCCGCCGTCCAGTATGACGAACGTTTTTCCGCCCGATCTTTTTACGTCGGCAACCGACGAAATAAAATATCCGGCCTGCGCCGTCAAATAACGGCCGAGCTCTATGTTCGCCCTTATTCCCGCGTTTAGCACGGACTTCGTTTCGGCGTCGTTTTTTAAATACAGCGCAAGCAGGTTAAGCTCCGGCCTGCCCTGCTCGTCGCCGCGGTAGGGCACGCCAAAGCCGCCGCCGTAATTTACATATTCAAGCGGAAATATTTTTTTTATTTGCAATGCGCAGCGGCTTATAACGTTAAAATTATTAGCTATCAGCTTTTCGTCTGCCAATTGGCTTCCGAAATAAACATGCAATCCGTTAATGCGTATATTTTTCATTTGCGCCAATTTTTCGGCTTCCGCGAAAAAAACTTCCGACTCTATTCCGAATTTGCTTGCCGTGCCGCCCATGACCTCGAAGCGGCTTTTGCGCATTTCGCTGCTCGGCAGGTTGATGCGCACGCCCACTCTCGCCGTTTCGCCTTTTTCTTTCGCTGTTTCGTTTATCAAAGATAATTCGTTTAACGAATCCGCAATTATTTTGCACTTTCCCCAAGCACCCAATATACATTTGCGCGATTTGCCGGGCGCGGAAAAATATATGTTTTCGGGGTAGTGCCCCGCCTTTATCGAATCAAGCGCTTCATTTTTGCTTCCGGCGTCTATGCCCACGCCGTTGTCGCTCATAAGGCGAAGGATCGAAATGAAAGGGTTCGCCTTGACGGAATATATCAAGTTAAAACCCGCGATTGATGTTTTCACTTTGTTCACCGCTTTTAAAATCGCCTCGGCGTCGTACACGTAAAGCGGTGTCCCGTGTTTATCCGCGAGCTTAATCGCCCGGATTACTTTGTCTTCCGTCATACCGGCTTAAAAGAGCTTTTAAGCGTAACTATCCGGTTAAAAACGGGTTTGTCCGATTCGGCCGTATATGCTTCGTCAAGGCAAAAATAACCGTTGCGCATAAATTGAAAGCGGTCGTTCGCGTCCGCACCGGCGACGCACGGTTCACCGCACGCTTCCGGCATTATTATCAGCGAGTCGGGATTGAGCCGCGTCGTTCCCCAGCTGCTCGTAAACATATTTTCGTCCGTTTCGTTTTCGTCATCTGTAGCCGCGTCGCCGTCCGTCACCAATGTATCGTACAGACGCGCAATAATCGGCACGGCATGCGCCGCCGAAACCCAGTGCAGCGTCCCCTTGACCTTGCGTCCGTCAAAGCCGGAGCCGCTTTTTGTTTCAGGATCGTGAGTGCAGATAAGCCGCGTGATTTTTCCGTTTCCGTCCTTAATTGCTTCTTTGCACGTTATGTAGTACGCGCCTTTTAAACGCACCTCTTTGCCCGGCGAAAGCCTGAAAAATTTACCGGGCGGGTTTTCCATAAAGTCCGCGCGCTCTATAAAAAGCTCGCGGGTAAACGGAACTTCGCGGCTGCCCATACATTCGTTTTCCGGGTTGTTTTCAATCTTAAGCCATTCCGTTTTATTTTCCGGATAATTTTCGATAATAATTTTTAACGGGTCGAGCACCGCCATAACTACTTTGGAATCCGCTTTTAACGATTCTCTGACGCAATGCTCAAGCAAAGAAAACTCGATTTTACTTTGCGCTTTAGAAACGCCTGTTATACCGGCAAACTTTCTGATTGCCGCGGGCGGATAGCCGCGCCGTTTCATGCCGCGGAGCGTTACCATCCTCGGGTCGTCCCAGCCGTCCACCCTGCCCTCTTCGACCAGCTTCGTCAAATAGCGTTTGCCCATCACCGTATGCGAAACCGCAGACTTTGCAAACTCGATTTGCCTCGGGCGCGCTTCAAAGTCCAAATGATCCAAATACCAATCGTAAAGCGGTCTGTTGTCTTCAAACTCAATGGAGCACATCGAATGCGTAATGCCTTCGATCGCATCTTCAAGAGGATGGGCGAAATCGTACATCGGATAAATGCACCACTTGTCTCCCGTATTGTAATGCGCGCGGTGCATTATTCTGTAGACAACCGGGTCGCGCATGTTCATGTTCGGCGAAGCCATATCTATCTTTGCGCGCAGCGTCATCGCTCCGTCCGGAAACTCGCCGCTTTTCATACGCCCAAACAACGCGAGGCTTTCGTCCGCAGGCCTGCTGCGGAATGGGCTCTCGCGTCCCGGCTCGCCGACGGCTCCTCTCGCGGCTCTCACTTCATCCTGCGAAAGCTCGCAAACGTAAGCGAAACCCTTCTTTATCAATTTAACTGCACATTCGTAAAAAATATCGAAATAGTCTGACGCAAAAAAAAGCCTGTCTTCCCAATCGTAACCGAGCCACTTGATGTCTTCCTTAATCGCTTCGACAAACCTCGTCTCTTCTTTTAACGGATTGGTGTCGTCAAACCGCAGATTGCATTTTCCGCCGTAAAGCTTGGCCATTTCAAAATTTATGTAGACCGCTTTCGCGCTGCCGATGTGCAGATAACCGTTAGGCTCGGGCGGGAAGCGCGTGTGCAATTCGTCAAGGCGTCCCTTTAAATCTTCTTGAATGAATTGGCGAATAAAATTTCCGGTTTCTTGCAGCATGGCCGATTAGCCCCCTTTGTGCTAAAATAAAATATATATACATTATCTTTCAAACAATAACAAGCGCGGCGGGGCGGAGAATAATGCTAAAACATGTAGACAGTTCCAATGTGGAAATTTGCGCAAAAATTTATACGGACGTTTTTAACGGAGACGATTGGCAGTACGATTGGGTGACGCTCGACGGCACTCTTCGATATTTTTCCGATTTGATTGCCACGCCGGGTTTCGTCGGTTTCGTTTTTTTTGAAGACGGCGAAAGCGTCGGCTGCTGCATGGGATGCGTGAGCGATTATTACGCCGCGCCTGCGTACGACATAAAAGAATTTTGCGTAAAAACAAACCGCCAGCATTCGGGCGTGGGCACACGTATGCTGGCGGAAATCGAAAATTTTTTAATCGCGCGCGCAGTAACATGCGTCACGCTTATGACCGATAAAAATATCCCCGCGTATAATTTTTATTTGAAAAATAATTATTCGCTTACGGAAGCGAACGTGCATTTGCATAAAATGTTATCTGTTTAAATTATCCACCGCGAAATTTTCGTGCAGCGGGAAACCGCCGAAATTATAAAGCCCGTCCAAATAACTTGTCACGTCTACGACCACGTCGCCTTCTTTGAGCAGCCCGTTTCGGAACATCAGCGCAAAAGCCGGAAACTGACCGATCACCGAAGGCACGAACAACGGCCACTTGTTTGAAACGTTCGTCTCCCAATCCGTATCGCTCATATGGAAAATAAATATTCCGTCCATACCCTGAAGCTGGCCGTACATCGCCCACATGGGAACGGACTCCGCCTTGTAGCGGTTGGGCTGCGGCCATGCCGTCTCTGTAATAATGTGCGGAAACCCTTTTACCGCGTTTATTTGCAAAATGCACGCGTCCGGATTTTTTACCGCGCTTATGTCCATAAATGTATGTCCGGGTAAAATTCGCCAGCCGGCCGTTTCTCCCTTGTGGTTGTATTCAAAATAGCCGTGGCGGTCTATCACGTCGCCCGCCGTATACACGTAACGTTCGAGTCCTTCCATGAGACGCGCGTCCGCTACCGTCCAGTTGCTCGGTGAAACGAGAGCCTTTGTTTTTATTTTGTTTTTATAAAATCCCGTCATGTCCGCGTAAAAATCCCGCATAAATTCCGTGTAAAACTGCAGCAGATCCGCGCCGCGTTTTTTTCGGCCGGGATCGCCGTCGTAATTTTCTTTTCCGAGGTCGTATCCGGTCAGCACCGCCGTGTCCATAACCCCAAACAAACTGTCCGTGTCGTGTTCGGTTTTAAACCCGCCCCACGCCTCGAGCGCTTTTTCGTGCGAGCCGTATTTTCCGAGCGCGAAAGCGGTAAAATATCCGTCTATGCGGCGCATATATTTTTCGGGCAGCAGCTCACGAGTAAAACTCCACCATAAAAAGCTGTCCTCGTTTTGAATTTCGACGATCGCAACCGCAGGATCCTGAGCGAGAGTCAGGCCTGTATACGGGTTTTTGGTAAGCATCAAGCGTTCGCACCATTTTTTATATATCGCCTGAAGCTTTTCGTCGAAGAAGAACAGGCAGCCCGCTCCTTTATTTTCGTACTTGCCTGTAAATCCATCAAAACCGTATTCATTTTTCATGGGCAGCCAAGCCGTCCAATAGATGCTCAGTTTTACATAAATGCCCTGCTTTTTCATCGCGTTTACAAAATAATGGAAGCTGTCCAAATATTCGTCCGTTATTACCGACGGGTCGGACGACTTGCGGTCGTATACCGGCCCGTGCATGCGCACCATGTTAACTCCCATTTTCGCGAGCTTCTTTGCGACGAAATCGATTTTGTCTTTAGGCTGGGCGATCAGTCCCGGCCCGCAGCAAGTGGCCCAAAATTTAACCGGCGCGCCGTTTCCCAACCGGAAAAATTCGCCGTCTTTAGTAACGAATCCGCTTTGTCCAGCCTCGTCTTCGTTGAGGTATCTTAAATCGATTGGCGAATCTAAAAAACAGTCCGCTTCCGACGGAAAAATCCATTCGCCTTCAATAGATTCCTTTTTTATGTGCTGCTTTACATGGCCCTGCGCTTTTTCCGCCGTTACGAGGGTATAAAACCCGTCCGCGGCAAGATCGATCACAATGTTTTCGCCGTCCGCCTCTTCCTGCCTGACGATATACCCGAGTTCGTCAAGAAAAGCGACATGCCGCGCAACAAAATTTTTTAACGTAATTTTTGCTTTTATGTCCAACACCATGTGCGGCGGCTCGCCCGTCGATAAAATTTTGTCGCCCTCAGTTGCGTAACCCTTGTAGTGGCAGCGCGTCATTGCCTGCAGCAAAATTTTTTCCGACAGTTTAAGCGGCTTGCCGTCCATCGAAACCGCGGCGAACGTAAAATATTCGTTGTCCGTTTCTATTATGATGTCCGAAAGCTCAGTTTTTACGCCTGCAAAAAAACCGAGCGCGCCTTGAAAATACGGCGTGTCATATTTGACGGCGCCGCTGCCGTAATCCCACTTAAGCTCGCCGGTCGAGCTTGTTATCGTCTGCGCGCTCCTGTCTATGTAACGCGAAAGGTCTGCGGTTTTTATTTCTTGTTCGCCGCTTCCGTTCACGAAACTCTGAACGACCCGCCCGGTATAGAACGCATACATGTCCACCGTTTTGTTCGGCATGGATATCCCCCTTAATTAAAAGAAGCCTCATCGGCTTCTTTATGTTTAATGCTCAAGCTCTTCCCTGTATTTTTTACACATCTCAATGCCTTCGTCTTTTGTGCCGCAATTCATCTCGCGTATAAGCCGCATGCGTCCTGCGAGCCCTGTTTTTTCCTGCTCCGGATGAATATGGCAAAAGCCGGAGAAAAAATTCATCGCTTCGGTGACGATATCAAGCGGCATGTTTATGTTCAGCACTGTCAATTTGTCTAACGCCTTAAAATTGTCCCATTGGTGTTTTGCATTCGCGCAGCAATGTATTCCCATCCGCCCGTAACGCGCGGCGAGACGGTTCAAGCCGGGTGCGCAAAATTCCGTAAACATATCGGCGCTTATCGAGCCCGCTTCGTCTTCAGACAACGTGATGCCGTCCGGCATATAATATGTCGGATAATGCGCGATAAAGTTTTTTCCGTAACGCTCAAACCAAAGGTCCAAAAAATTAACGAGCAGTTCTTCGGTCATTGATACGAGTTCTTTGACTGCGTTCGGTTCTTCGTACATCGCCGTAAAAAAATCTGTTTTTTCCCAAACGAGCGCGGCAATGTCAAACGGGCTTTGGATGTCCGGCAAGCGCATTAAAGCGCCGGGCTCTGCACCGCGCAATTTGTCGGCCATTTCAATTACCGCAGACAGCGGCGAGCTTTCAATTTTAGGCACCCTGATGTTTTTCAATTCTTTATGGCTTTTTATCTTCGGCAGGGCAAACGGCATGTCGTTGCCGGGCAAATGAACCGGGCAGCCGAACGCCTCGGCTAAAATTTCTGTTCCTGTGAAGGGTTCCAAAAAAGGGATCCAATCGTCGTCCATCCACCGGACTGTTTCGGTCTGCCTCCTGAACATGGCAAGCGACCATTCATAGCGCTCTTTCATTAAGTTCGGATAAGGGAGCGGTCTCTGCGGGTAATCGTCCCCCCAGTAGTGGACAAGCAAAACGCTTTTGCTTTTGCCGTCGTAAAAATCGCGCCACCTCTGCGCTCGTTCCTCAAACATTTTTCGCATCAGTCCCATTTTTTTTGTAAGCCGATATCGCGTCCTTTATTTTTTCCGATATCGATTCTATTTCGTTCAACAATTGCTGCATATTGCCGCGAATAAAATCCGTATCGTCGCGTTTGCCCGCCAACTCGAACATCCTCGCCGTTTCCGAAAGCGACTGCGCCCCTATGTACGCTGACGCGCTTTTTATTCCGTGAACGTTCGTGATAAAAACCGACAAATCGTTTGTCGTATCAAACTCTTTTATCTGTTCGATTTTCATTTGCATGTCTTCGGAAAAAATTTCGAGCATGTCGAAATACATTTCTTCGGTTCCCCCGGACAACTCGATCCCCTTAGTCGTATCAAGCCCGGGAATCATCGTCGTTCTCGTTTCTTCCGCGTCGGTCACCGCGCTTTTTTCGACCTGCTCATGACGCCGGCCCGTCGAGCTCTTTTTTATTTGCTTTGATTTCGGTATCCACTTTTCCAACGTGAGATTGAGTTTCATCGTGTCAATCGGCTTAGACATATAATCGTTAAAGCCGTTTGCCAAATACATTTCTTTCATTCCGGCTATTGCGTTTGCCGTAAGCGCGACAATCGGCACCTCGGCAAAAAAACTGTCAGCGGAAGCCATGCCTCTTATGTGGGCCGTCGTTTCGACGCCGTCCATGTCCGGCATACGGTGATCCATAAAAATTAAGTCGTAACGTTTTTCTTTGACCATATCGAGCGAGCTTTTTCCGCTTCTGCATAAATCAACCTGCATTTTATACGGCAGAAGCAACCCCTCAGCCACTTTTAAATTTGTTCCGATATCGTCCACGACCAGCACGAGAGCTTCGGGCGCTTCAAACCTGCCTACAAACGTTTCGCTTGTTGTTCCGTATGCGAAGCTGTCCGTTTCGCCGTTAAGGACATTGGCGATGGGCAGCGCGTGCGCGGGCATGGGCAGCGTGTTTATTTTTATATCCGGAATAGCTTCGCCGAACTCTGTTAATAAAACCAAAGTTGTGTTTGCGCTGTATGCCGAGATCGTGTCTTTATTTTCTTCAAACATTTTGTACGAAATAAATACGTACGCATATGTTCCTTCTTTGAGTTTTTGCTCAAAATCCGCTCCGTTTAAAGCGAGCGTGCATTTTACGCCGAGGTTTTCGATCCCGTACAAGACAGAATTTCCGTAAACCCCTCTGCGTTCGTACAGCAAAACATTTATATCGCCCGGGTTAATTACTTCGGCAAGCTTGTTTCGGTTAACCGCCTTTTGCGGCAGTGTAACCGTGAAAAGGCTGCCGGCGCCGTACTCCGACGCGACAGAAATGTTCCCGCCCATCGCGCTGATGATGTTGTACGTAATTACAAGGCCGAGCCCCGCTCCTTCTATCCCTCGGTTGCTTTCCAAATCAACCTGGGAATAGTCGATGAACAGTTTGTCCATGTCTTCGCGCCTTATGCCCCTGCCGCTGTCCAAAACTTCAATGTGCAATACGACTTCGCTTTCTGAGGGAAACTCTCCGTATATGTTGAGCGAAACAAATCCTTTGTCTGTATATTTTACCGCGTTGCTTAAAAGGTTGATTAAAATTTGGCGTATCCGAGTTTCGTCGCCCATGAGCGTATTTGGAATATTTGAATCGATGTTGACCACGAATCTGATCTGCGAATCCACTACCTTCATTCTAATTATGCTGATGACATCGTTTATCAATGACGAGAACATATAATTTGCGGGCACGATCTCAAGCTTGCCCTGCTCAATTTTTGAAAAATCCAAAATGTCATTAATGATCGACAATAAATTGATTCCCGCCTGCTTAACAGTCCGTATATGCTCTATTGCAGTATCCAAACTTTCTTCGCGCATCGCCAATTCGGTAAGCCCGATAATTGCGTTCATCGGCGTCCGTATTTCGTGGCTCATCCGCGCAAGAAAAATACTCTTGGCTTTGTTCGCGTCATTCGCGTTAGTTATCGCCTCTTCAAGTTTTTGCTGCAGGCGGACCATTTCGGTTATGTCGTCGAAACTTCCGGCCATGCTTAAGAACCGTCCGTTTTCGTTGCATATCAAAGCCGCGCGGCCGTGGAAAACACGCTCGTTCATTTCCGTTATCCACTCGCGCAGTCCTTCTGTGTAAGCCATTTTTATGTTTTTGATGTTTTCCGCGTGAAGCGGGTCGCTTGCCAAATCGTCCAGTTTATGGCCGGTAATATCTTCCGATTTGATGCCGATTTTTGCCAGATCGCTTCCGTCGAAAATTTCTATCGTCTCGTCCGCGCCCAAATACCATATAACGCCCGGATAATTGGTTATCACCGTTTTTAATTTTGTCGCTGTCGATTCGGCGAGCAGCACGGTTTCGTTCCGCATGATCGCGTTGGCTATTATCAACCCGATTGATGTAAAAGCAGACGTTTCATTTTTATTGAACGTCCGTTCTTTTACATAATCGTCAAGCCTTACGAACCCCCAAAAATTTTCGTTGATAATAATTGGCGTCATCAAAACCGATAAAATGCCGAACGGCGAAAGCGCTTCCCTCTCTGCTTCGTCAAACGAAACCACCGGCCCGTTTACCAACTCTCTCCGTGACAGCTTGACCTTCCAGGCCGCCAATATTTCGCTGTGCCCGTTGCCGCCGCATTCGTCCGGCCAGTCATAAAACAATCTGCACGCAGCTTCGTTGGCATTGTGCCTGTATATATAAATCTTTTCTACGTCCGCCGCTTCCGCCATCAACTCGATCGATTCGCGCAAGCCCTTTCCGAAATTATCCGCTTCGGTATTAAGCAATATTTCCGCTATACGGTTTAATGTGTGCATTAACCTGATTTGTTCTTTTTTTTCGCTTATGTCCCTCGATATTCCGAATGTTCCGATTACTTTGCCGTTTTGCACGAGCGGCGCTTTTATTGTTTCCATAATCCTGAAGCCGCCGCTTAAATCGGTATGGTAGTTTTCGTGCGTATGAATAATGTTTTCGCTCATGATGCGTTTGTCTTCTTCGAAAAAACGCTTCGCCATTTCGGCGTCGTTGCTGTACACATCGGCGGCGGTCTTACCCATGATTTCTGCCGGGGTTTTACCGACAAATTGCTGGAAACTTTTGTTGAAACTTGTAAAC
>Ga0123353_10013247_pt1 | contig 11800 bp, 11 predicted proteins | sample TergutLab28metaG_3_FD_92763 | JGI IMG/M metagenome (GOLD analysis project Ga0123353, IMG submission 92763) | Labiotermes labralis P3 segment gut microbial communities from Petit-Saut dam, French Guiana - Lab288 P3 | ecosystem: Host-associated > Arthropoda: Insects > Digestive system > Gut ... | reverse complement strand
CCCGCGGGTTTCCATACATCCCAACTGCCCATCCGCCAACAAGTAAATAATCAACATCATTTGAGTTTAAACATTGTACAAACTCTTTGAATTCTTCCGGTAGTCGCCTCTTCGCCATAAAAACATTCCCTTAAATAAGTTATAGCCTGTATTTTTTCTTCTACAGAAAAAGATGAATTAAAATAAATCTGCCCATATTTATCTTTCTTGATTGAGTCCAGAAATATTTTAAAAAAATTCTCTTTAAAAATATCTTCGCTGTTATCTCTTATCCTGAGAGTACCGCTGCCAGGACTAAAAACAGTTTCAACATTTATTAACATTTCCCCTTTGCCCCAATCGACAATCGAGTAATAATCAAATTCAACACCTTGTGCATAAAGGGCGGTAAATGAGAAAATAAAAATAATTATCAAAACAAAATAACGCAGCATATATTAGCTCCTTATCTTAACTATCTGTTTCAGGCACTCTGAGCTTCATCCCTATTGAAAGAATGCCATCCATTTGAATTCCATTATGATACGCAATATTGTAAGGATCTGTTTTAAACATTCTGGCAATAGACCATAACGTATCGCCTGATTTCACAATATAACTTCCTCTATATGTTTCCGGATCATCAATAACCATGGGTTTATTTGTTTCCGCAGATACTTTTCTTCCTGTATATGGAGAAACATCTTTTAATGCCGGAATAATGACCTTCTGTCCTATATGAAGAAAAGAAGAATCCATCCCTTTATTATAACTCACAATCATGTTGATCGAAACACCATAATGGCGTGAAATATCATAAAGAGTATCCCCTTTTTTTATTTGATAAAAATGAAACTTCATAAGTTTATTGTCAAGCGATGTCATTTCTTTTAATACAACATTACCATATCCTTCCGGAACTTTTAAAAAATACTCTCTTCCTGAAGGGGTTATATCATAATTTAATTCTGCATTTCCTTTTTTGATTATATCAACAGGAATTGATGTTACTTCTGAAAGTTTTGATATGCTTACAGAGTGGCTTAGTTTCACCTTTTCCCAGCGAAATGGAGGGCGCCAGTACACAGGCACTCCGTTTCTTCCCCTGTGGGAAAGTATTTTCGATATCGCAAGAAATCTTGGTATATAGTGGATCGTTTCATTTGGCAGAAGCCCTTTTTCGCACAACTTCCAATAATCTGCTATTCCTGTTGCATCAATTGTTTTCTTTACCCTGTTGAGTCCACAGTTATACGCAGCAAGAGCAAGCATCCAGTCTCCATCAAGCATATCATAATTATACTTTAGCTTGGCAATAGCGCCTTCGGTGGCTTTCCAGAAATCACGCCTTTCATCGGTAAAATCATCTATTCTCATATCATAAGGTGAAATACTGTTTTTCATAAATTGCCACATCCCCATTGCGCCGGAGCGGGAAACCGCATTTTGCCTGTATGCAGATTCTATTACAGGAAGATAAAGAATTTCAGGCGGCATATTATTTTTATGAATAAGATCATCAATAAAATCAATGTAAACATCTGCCCGCTGCATTACTGTATCAAGCCATCTTATCTGTTCAGGGGAACTATATTTTTCCAGATAAAGATCATAAAGCTCATTAGGCGGGTATTTAAAAGTAGATAATTCTTTTCCCAAATGGGTTTGGCTGGAATCAAGCCAGTTGTGTTTTTCTGTAATACTTTTTACTGTATAAATGTTTATAGCTTTATTATTTATCTCACCGCAAAAAGGAAGGGGACTTGAAAACAACAGAGAGGGGAAAATAATTAAAATTATAATAAAAATATTGTCTTTCATTTGTAATCTTTTATATACAGCTTGCAGTGTTCCTATGAACACTGCATAACAACGCTCGCAAAGTAAAGCGAACATTGTTATCGCTCATCTGACACTGCAAAAGGTTTCTCACCAAAATATATACCTGCCCATTCCCAATTTCCATGGATCTCCGAATCTGCAGGAAAATTTATCTTTTTGAAATATAGATACCAGGTACTTATTCTGTATGACCAGCCTGTTGTTTTAAGATACGCTTCCTGCTGGTTAGAAGCTTTATCAAGAATTTTACTTACATAGATCCTCGGAGAAAGGAATATACCCAAATTTGCAATAAATTCCGGGTCTGCTGTTGTTTCTCCTTCTTCCCATGATATGGCAAAAAAATTAACCTTAGACATATTTGCCCTAAGCAATCTGCCATCGTTCCTGAATTTAGCTTCATTAATATTATTTACTACCTTATCGACAAGTAGATCAAGAGACTCAAATGTCCAGTTTTTATCTGTACTGTAATAAGCCAAAAGTTCCATTATTCTTTCTTTTGCGTATGAATCAGCGCTGGCAGAACTGTCATAAGTATCGAGGAATTTACGATATGTCTGGATTGCCTGATCCCACTCACCTACCCGCGCGTATGTATCTCCAAGATGATAATAAGTTTCATTAACATTTATATAGTCGCTAAACCTTGTAATCATATCTTTATAATATAAAATTCTTACTTCATCTTCTTCGATCATATCCAGAAGATCGCGCAGGCACAGGAAATGGATAGAATTACCCATATATTGGAGATCATTATGATTTTTTAAAATTCGTTCATAGTAATTTATTGCAAATGGGTATGCCATATCTTCACGATAATTGCGGGCAACAACCATAAGATAATAGGCGCTAAAAGGGTCATCCTGATTTTTTTCAACATAAGTTGTAAGAAAAAGGTTTATCTCTCCATTACTTGCCTTTCCCGAGAGGAATTCAAGTATCTGTCTCATTATTATGAACTTTTTTTCATAAGATAATTCTGTTTCAAGCTGTCTGTGAAGTTTATTGAACCTGACTCTATCATTACTTTTTAAAGAAAGAAAATAGCCATCTTTATAACATCCTGATATTGAGAGTAATAGTGCTATAATTAATATAAAAAGTATGATTCTTATTTTCATTTGATCAGCGCCTTACATTTTTTGTACAAATCAGAAGTATCATTGATTATGATTGCCCATCATTATGCAGTATAAGAATGAAAAGAGTGTCTGTCAAGAAATACATTGCCCTTTAAATAGCAACACCCCATGGAGAAGCTTCAGTCTATGTAGTCTCCTATATGAATAAAATCCAGCGCACACAGACCCTCAACCTCTTTAGTAACATTTGCTTTATTTGTATATACTTCTTGTCATGATTGGAATGAATTGCTAAACTATTGGCATAGTGGGGGTCAAGTTAATGGGTGATAAAATAATAATGAAAGATGGAAAACTTCTGGTTCCCGATAATCCTGTTATTCCATTTATAGAGGGTGATGGAACAGGTCCGGATATATGGAAAGCAACAAAAATAGTTCTTGATGCTGCTGTAAAAAAAGCATATGGTGGGAAAAAAAGCGTTCAATGGAAAGAAGTTGCTGCAGGCGAAAAATCTTATAAAGAAACCGGAGAATATCTTCCAAGTGAAACAATACAATTTTTTATTGATTATCGCATAGGAATAAAAGGACCTCTTACAACACCTGTTGGCGGTGGCATAAGAAGCTTAAATGTTACACTAAGACAAAAACTTGATCTTTATGTATGCTTAAGACCTGTAAAATATTTTGAAGGAGTTCCTTCTCCGGTAAAACATCCTGAAGATGTGAATATGGTTGTTTTCAGAGAAAATACAGAAGATGTTTATGCAGGATTTGAAACACGCTATGATAATGATAAAACAGAAAGACTTGCCTCTTTTCTTAAAACAGAATTCGGCTGGTCTATTAATAAAAATACAGGCATTGGAATCAAACCAATAAGTAAAGCATATACAGAAAGACTTGTAAGAGCTGCAATCGAATATGCCATTGAAAACAAAAGAAAAAGTATCACTCTTGTGCATAAGGGCAATATCATGAAATTTACAGAGGGAGCTTTTAGAGAATGGGGATACGAGCTCGCCAAAAATGAGTTCCGCGACCATGTTGTAACATGGGATGAAATAAAGGATGACAAAATTCCAGAAGGGAAAATTTTAATAAAAGATGCCATTGCAGATGCCTTTCTGCAGCAGATTCTTACAAGACCTTCTGAGTATGATATAATCGCAACAACAAATCTTAATGGAGACTATATATCAGATGCTCTTGCTGCACAGGTCGGAGGCATTGGAATAGCTCCAGGTGGAAATATAAATTTTGCAAATGGTATAGGGATATTTGAGGCAACGCATGGAACTGCGCCAAAGTATGCTGGGAAAAATATGGTTAACCCAGGCTCTCTTATCCTTTCAGGAGAGATGATGTTTACTTATATTGGATGGAAAGAAGCTGCTGAACTGATCAACAAGGGAATTACAAGCACGATAAAGCAGAAAAAAGTAACTTATGATTTTGCCAGAGGTATGGATGGAGCAGAAAAAGTCTCTACCAGTGATTTCGGCCAGCTTATAGCTGATAACATGTAAAAATTAAATTTATGAATAAAAAAAACTTTAGCAGAGAAAAACTACTTTCCTTTGGAATTATCTTTATTTTTCTTGGTATTATATTTCTTCTTATAACAACAGGAAAATTTACAGGCAGGGAATTGATCTGGCCGATTATACCACTCTCTTTGGGACTTCTCCTGCTGTATAGAAGTTTTTTTAAATCAGGAAAAGATATATATCTTCTTATTGGAATGTTTCTATCTCTTACAGGCGTGTATTTGCTTTTAAGGATCACAATTCTTGACAGATATGGAATAGAAAAAGTATGGCCTTTCTTTATGCTATTTACAGGAATTTCACTTTTACTATATGGGTTTAAAAAGAAAAAAGATAACAGACTAAAAATCTTTGTTCCTGCAATTGCAATAATTGCCCTCTCACTATTTTTTCTTCCATTTAGCCTTAAACTTTTTACAACGAAATTTCTCACATTTGCTGTTATATGGTGGCCTGTTATTTTTATAGCAATGGGTATAATTTTAATAATTCTTTTTATAGCAAAACGGCATGAACAAAAAATCAAAGATCTATAATTTCCCGGCAATAGCAATAATTATTTTTCTTTTTTCTCTTTTACCGCTGCACAGCCAAAGCAGGGACAACGCTGATTTACAACTACAGGTGGAAAATCTTTTAGGGCTTGCACCAGCAGAAGTATTTGCAAAACTCGGAGCGCCTGAATCTATTTATCCTTTAAGAGGAAAAGCTCATTGGCAGGATGATGTAATATTTTATTATGACTCAAACATATATCTTTTTTTCTTTGATAACCGCGTGTGGCAGATAAGATGCGATCACAGATCGAAGCAAACAATTTTAGGCATTACTCCTGGAATGAAAAAAGCAAAAGTACGAGGGCTTCTTGGTAAACCTTATCACTCAGAAGATATTGAAGATATATATCTTAACCCTGCGGGAATTACAAGAATTGAAAAGGGTTTTCCTGTCAGGCTAAGGTTGATTTACGATAAAGACAATAATCTTTTTGACATATATCTCTACCGCGGTGATTACTAACAACACGGACTGCGCCATGGATGGCTGCGTCTCGCGCTAGCCATGGATGGCGATCAGCGCGAGTCGTTGTACACCGCGCTGCGACAGGGACTGCGCCACGGATGACTGCGTCTCGCGCTAGCCACGGATGGCGATCAGCGCGAGTCGTTGTACACCGCGCTGCGACAGGGACTGCGCCACGGATGACTGCGTCTCGCGCTAGCCACGGATGGCGATCAGCGCGAGTCGTCGCTATAGAGCGCGGGGTAGCAGCACGGCGTACAATATATCAACTTGCAACTAAGGATGTTTTTATTTTCCTTATAAGACTTATTTTGCTTATGCTGATAGTTACATCACTATCATCCAACAAAAGAGAACCTTTCAGATAAATATTATTTCCATCTTTTTCAATCCTCTCTGCTTTAATAAGCCGTCTGATAGATTCTCCTTCTGAATTATTTTCCATTACTTCTGCCAAATAACCTGAATTCCCTGCTATTTCTTCTGCTATTCTTATCTTGCCATTATAATCAAGCCCTCTGGCCTCTGTCTTTTCAATACGCGCGCTTCCCTTTCTGATCTGTTCCGGAGAAAGAATAAGTTTTCTCTCTATGCGATCAAAAACTACCTCTCTTTGTTCAGCAGTAAAATTCAAGCTCTCAATTTTTTCTCTTATAGCAACAGAATCAGCATCTGTTTCTTCCGGAACATGATAATTTTTTTTACTATAATCAAGATCAAAACCATCTATATTCTTCATTGACATAAGTTCATTTTTAAATACGTGCATATTGGATTTTTCTATTTCAACATAATCTGCAATCGCTGATTGCGGAAAAGATATGCTATCAACCCCTGCTTTGCTAAAAGCTTCAGAGAGAACAGGCATATCTTTTTCATCAATAAGATAAATGCCAGCGCCAAGTTTCCTGCATAAATCAGAAGAGAAATATCCCGAGTTATCTATTATATTGCTTTTCTTTTCATCAGCAATAAGAACTATCCCTTTATGGAATTCAATACTCTTATATTCTTTTTCCCAGCTTTCCATTGAGAACTTTACATTTTGAGAAACAGGATATCCTGCAAGCCGATCAAAAAAATCAATAATATCTTTTCCTTCATATCCCATTTTTAAGGCACGCAGAAAACTTTCTTTTGATAACGTAAAAAATATAATATCTGAATATTTTTTAATATTTGCGGCAAAAGCAAGCATAAGTCCATCATGAAAATTGATATATTTTGAAACATGGATATCAAAATTAGGCTGAAGTATAAAATGGTCTAATTCTTTATTATTTTCAGGAACAGAACTATTTTTATCTTTTATAATTGAAAAATAAGCAGCATTTGGATAATAACAATCATCAACTTTTTTAAGATATCCAAGACCTGTCAATATTTTTATAATATCATCGCGCCATTCTTCCTGAGGCAAAGAGTTCTTAATAAATAAAAGATCGATTATTTTCAACAGAGAACTCTTGGAAAATCCTTTTCCTGTGCTGCAAATTATTTTCATAAATTTGTTCACGAGAGAAAAGTACAATATATAATTTGAAGAAAAAAAAGCTCCTGTGCAAAGAGTTTGTCTTTCTGAAAAAGAGAGTCCCATAAACTCTTTCCATCTTTCAATCATAGGTTTAAAAACATCAGCTTCCCGTCTGACTAAATTAAGCCTTTTTAAAACCTTTCTCATAATATCAATTTTTAGTTCAGCATCTGTACTCATTCTGTCAGGGAATATTTCTATTATTTCATCCTTTATTCTTTTTTTAAAGCTGCCATCAAGTTTAAAAATCTGCTCCCGTCCAAAGAGATATGACAATACTGAAAAAAGAATGGATTCTGAATACCATGTTTCCATCCCATTTTTATGATCATCGCTAACGTCAACTACAGGAATAACAAGAGAAGGGTCTATTATTTTCTCTTTAAGAATATCTTCAAGAATAGGCGATATTATCAATAATGGAGATTCGCATGCTTCTTTATTTATGCAAATAAGCATTCTCTCTTCAAGATTTTGCAAGTGAAGATAAAAATCATAATAACTTTTTTTGTTTGAAAAAAACGAATATAGCGATTTGATGTCTACAGGGCCAAGAAGATCAAGTACAGTAAGAACAGTTGCGTCTTGCTTGTCAATTAATGAAATTATTTTATTGATATTTTTTTCTTTACGCAGAAATACCGCAAATTTTTCAATAAGATCATGCTTATTAAAAGGTGTTTTTACATCGCCTAAATAATTTCTTATTAAATCAAAAAAAATATGTTCGGGAAGCGATATAATTATTTTTTTCCATCTTTCGATATCTGCCATATATTTACTTCCAGTTATCAAAACAAGATTTAATAAAAGCAACTATCTGTTCGTGTTCTTTCTTGCCTGCTCCATCAATTTTTACAGGAGCCCCAAACTCGATATGAACAGTTCTGCCTGGGTACACATTTCCAATAGTACTTATCAATTTACCGTTTTCCCAAAAATCTGTTTTTAAAGCAATGGGGAGTACGGGAACTCCAGCTCTTTTTGCAAGCTTTATGCCAAGAGAATTAAATTTATCAGGTTCAAAAATAGTTGTTCTTGTTGCCTGTGGAAAAATAAGAACAGAGTGGCCTCCGGAAAGAAGCTCTACCCCTTTTGTTAAAACAAGATCAAGATCTTTTTTAGGATCTTTTCTTTCTACAGCAATTGGGTTCCGCGTTCTCATTATAGGGCCAAATATAAAATCTTTTGTAAGGCTTTGTTTTACAACATAGGTTACATCTATTATAGAACCTATAACAGCAGGAAATATAACTGTCTCAAGAGTACTCATATGGTTACCAACAAAAACAAAAGGGCCAGGTTCTTTTCTAAGATTATCAAGTCCTTTTATTTCAAATCTTCCACCGAATCTCTCCACAATCTTCATAACTTGATAGCAGCATTGTATAAAAAGTTCCTGTGTCCATTTTTCTTTTAAAATAGTATTGCGTAAAAAAGTTACCACTCTTAAAAAATTCATATAAAAAGAAAAAGTTTTGGGAAAGGACAATTTTTTTTCAGGATCAATATCTGCTCCCTGAGCAGTCTCTGTGATAAAATTATCTGAAGAAAACTTTTTTATTATTTCAGCATAATCAGTTAATTCTTTTTTCATTTATATAATATATACAAAAATGAAAAAATTTTCTACAATGCCCTGTTTTATTTTTGGAAATTTTGTTATTCAATTTTTATTTTTAATAATAATAAAAAAGGGTTTTTCTATTTTGTTTTTTGCCTTATGATATCCATGTTTTTATTTAATATATGAAATATATGGAGATACATTATTTTGAATATTTTCTACATATTGGGAATTGCTTTTGCCCTTTCTATTGATGCTCTTGCGGTCTCTGTTGTTCATGGTGTTACTGCAAAAAATCTGAAATTCAAAGAAGCTTTTATTATTTCATTTTCATTTGGCAGCTTCCAGGCTATTATGCCTTTTATTGGATGGAGTGCAGGACTTCTTTTTAAAGAACGTATTGAAAAAATAGACCACTGGATAGCATTTATACTTCTTGCAGTAATTGGCAGCAAAATGATATATGAATCAATTTTTAAAAAAGAAGAAAAAGATATTCAGCCTGAAAAAAACAAACTAAACATTACCACACTACTGATCCTGTCCATTGCAACAAGCATAGATGCGCTTGCTGTTGGATTAAGCTTCTCACTTATTAATATTAATATATTCTTGCCTGCTATAATAATAGGTTCTGTAACTTTTTTTGTATGCCTTATAGGTGTCTATGTCGGAGACAGAGTTGGTTCCTTGCTTGAAAGAAAACTTGAAATTGCAGGAGGTATTATCCTCATACTTATAGGAGCAAGAATTTTGATTTCTCATATTGTATGAGATCATAATTGAAGTTATAGTAATAGGATATTTTCTTCATGCGGAGGAATCAGGGTGGGTAGGATAAAATGCGCTCTATGCTTGTTATTATTCATTCAAATCCAATTTGTTTTTTCTCTAGATGAAGAATGGGATAGACCCGGACCAAGAAATGCCGGGGATATCGCAAAAAACGGGCTTGTCGCAACCGGGGAAACCATGCTAAGCAACGGGTTCCTTATGTTGGTCAACAGGATATTCGGATTTCGCTGGGGTTCTCCATCGTTTAAATATATCAAAGGAAATTTCACTACTCCCTGGGAATGGGAAGCTGCAGATGGTTTTATAGTAAATCAGATAGGACATACATATCAGGGTTCCACTTATTTTAATGCAGGACGGGTCAATGGATTCAGTTTTTATGAATCTGTATTTTTCAATGCTCTTGGAAGTTTTACATGGGAAGCTTTTTGTGAATCACAACTTGCTTCTATCAATGATTTTATAACAACAGTTACCGGTTCCATGGCTCTTGGAGAAATGCTATACAGACTGCATCTGGAAGCCTACGCATCTGGCGCCCCCCTCCCTCTAACCTTTTTTATTAGCCCCACTGGAGGCTTTCACATTTTAGTAAAACGCGGGAAAGCGACTGATCCTGGAAAAAATCTTTATCAGCTTGAAAGTTATTTGGGAGGAGGATACACCAAAACTTCCTATTCTCTCCAGGATGATAAGGAGGATATTTTTTCTTATACAGGGACATTCGGAGATATAGGCTTTAAGCTCATCTATGGAGATCCTTTTGAACAGGATACCATGATCCCTTATCGCCATTTTGAACTTGCCTTGTCCTTTGGTATGAAGTTCAGAAAATATCAGGATTATCGAGTAATTTCCGATGGATATCTTTTTTCATTTTCACCAGTTTGCAATGATACCAATGCATTGAGTACAGGTCTTTCGATGCACTTTGACTTTGTATCTCTGGGAAAATCTGATATGTATGCCAGCACTATAGATCTGTATAGTCATGCTCTGGACTGGACACTAAAGTATCAGCATCTTTTTTCGGAAAATACTGTTATGGAAATAAAGTCTCATGCAGGTTTTACTTTCTGGGGAGTATCGAATTATTATTCTCCGGATGGAGTATTCAATGACAATGCTAACAGAGTTGTGAATGACTTAAAAAACTATGGATATGGTCCTAATTCAAAACTCTTTTTTAATCTGGAAAACAAAAAGATGGGAAAACTTGAGGCAGACATGCTTTGTTATGCTTTGTGGTCATATCCTGGAACTTCAGACCTTTCAAGTGGAATGGTTTTTTGCATATTTACAGATATTACTTATTCCCACTTTATTTCAAAACGATTTTCCATAGGGATAACAGGTTCTTCTGCAATTGAGTGGGGAAGATTTAGTGAGTATCCCAATACAAAAAAAAGAGTAGATGCGATAAAGTGGTTTACTGCATGGAATTTTTAGTCCCGCGCTTCATCGCTTGGCAGTGTCCCCGATGGACACTGCACACCTGCTGCGTAAGGAAAACCGCACGCAGATGTCCCTGTCGCTTTATCGCGATCCCTACCTTTTTATCCTATCAAAACCTGTATATGGAGTGAGTTTTTCAGGAATAAGTATTGAACCATCTTCCTGCTGGTAATTCTCAAATATACACACAAGAGCCCGGGATAAGCGAAGCTGTCTATGTACCCCGCAGGTTTTATTCATCATTTTATTGCAGAGTGGAATCCATCGCCCTGTAAGCTTGTTCGGGGTAATCCCGTAGATTTATTAACATATTTACTTTTGTTCTATAAGTTCATATAAGAGGTTTACTACTTATCTTATCAAAACCAGCATATGGAATGAGTTTCTCAGGAATAAGTATTGAACCATCTTCCTGCTGGTAATTCTCAAATATGCATACAAGAGCCCGGGAAAGAGCCATCGCAGTACCATTCAACATATGCACAAATTTATTGCCGTTATCTGTCTTATATCTTATTCCAAGACGCCTTGACTGAAAATCTGTACAGTTGGAAGTGCTGGTAACTTCTCCCCAATCTCCGCCATTTTCGCGGCCAGGCATCCATGCTTCAATGTCAAACTTTCTGTATGCAGATGCGCCAAGGTCGCCGGTGCATGTGTCTACAACCCTGTATGGAAGACCAAGTCCCTGAAAAATTTCTTCCTCTGTTTCAAGAAGATACTGATGAAAAGAATCAGATTCTTCCGGCAGACAATAGACAAACATTTCCACTTTTGTAAACTGATGCACTCTGTAAAGCCCTTTTGAGTGCTTGCCTGCAGCTCCTGCTTCCCGTCTGAAGCAATTAGAAATACCAGCCATCTTTATAGGGAGATTTGATTTATCAAATATTTTATCTGCATAATAACCGCCCAGAGTTATTTCTGCTGTTCCAATAAGACATGTGCCTGTCCCTTCAACTGTG
>Ga0123353_10013243_pt1 | contig 11801 bp, 10 predicted proteins | sample TergutLab28metaG_3_FD_92763 | JGI IMG/M metagenome (GOLD analysis project Ga0123353, IMG submission 92763) | Labiotermes labralis P3 segment gut microbial communities from Petit-Saut dam, French Guiana - Lab288 P3 | ecosystem: Host-associated > Arthropoda: Insects > Digestive system > Gut ... | reverse complement strand
CACTACTATGCCCATCATCAGGAGCTCGCGACTATGATGTTGATTACCACATTGGTCGTTTCGTTCTTGGTTTGCTGTATGTTGGAGGTTAGGTGTGGTTAGGGTGGAGTAGTGTTCGGGCTGCAGGCTGCAGCCCGGACACCACTCCACCCTAACAGCATCTAACTTCCAACCTACGGCAACCCAAGAACGAAACGACCAATGTGGTAATCAACATCATAGTCGCGAGCTCCTGATGATGGGCATAGTAGTGCCCGAAACATGTTGAGCCTATAAGAAGTGCAATAAAATAATAAGTGGCATCTAGTTGGCATTTTTATTCTTCAGTTGTCACAATGATGCACGGTCTAATAAACATCAGATTTTACTCGCATCTTTAATCATTAGATGATTTTAACAAATCTTTGCGTCGTCAACCCCATCATTATATTTTTTTAAATTTCATTCCTTCAGTAACACCAGCATGGTGCGTAAGCAACTCTGAGGTCGGAGCAGCGTTAACATTAGTGGAGAGAAAATTCGTTTGGTTGTACGTATGCAAATATAAAGTTTGTATAGAAAATAAACAAAAGTGTGGTTGCCACCGGAATTCTATAGTCCGCTTTTATAACCAGCTGCTGTTATAACCAACAGCAGTTGCAAACAGTATGTACATTTAATTTGGAAAGGGTATGTAGTCAAACAAAACTATGTCATAGTTGTGTTTGAGTACATACCCCTTCCAATTTTCACACACACACACACACACACACAACCGGGATGACACACTTCCTAGATGCACATTTAATGTACAGACTCGTGTTCCTTTATTAGGCGAAAGCAGCATTCTACATCTAGTAATATTCACTGGGCTTGTAATTATTCGGTAACTTCTCAGAAATGAACGCAACTTTTGTTTAATTTTTACTCATTCTATAGAAATATGACACGTGTATATTAAAGCACTGCCGTTTTCTACTTCACACCATCGGCTTGTTCCGTACTTTTTAATTATGCCAACCAATTTCAGGTATACTTTAGGTTCATATAAAATAACAAACCGATGCCGGTGGGCGCGCGGTTTAAAGCGTTGGTCTGCAGTCGTTCGATTGCTGGAATTGTGAGTTCGAATTCCGCCGAAGTCATGGATGTCTGTCTGGTGCGAGTGTTGTGTGTTGCCTGGTAGAAGTCTCTGCAACGGGCCAATCCCTCGTACAGAGGAGTCGTGTCGACAGCGAATGTGTCATTGAGTGTGATAGAGTGCAGCAGTAACCCTCTACACCGAAGCAGAGGGTTATTGTTGCAGGTAGATTAAGACAGAAAGACAGATAAAATGACAGGATAATTATTTACGGTGTATTAGAATGCCAGGGAAATAGAAATATCGTGGCAGCTGTATAGGAGAAATTCCAGCATCCAAATGTATATGGCCAGTTAAAGGCAGGCACTAAGTATTCTAGTCGAGAATTTAGCATATTCATGTTTTTTTTTATATGTCATTCGCTCGAATTTTATTGGGCTAATTTTCTGCAATTTCACTAGGATAATACTGCATTAGTACGGTGAAACATTCAACTCCAAGTACCATATTTACTTGCGTCTCATCCGGCTTTCAACTCGTCGTATTATGTTGTCTGTGCGAAAAAGAAGGCACCACTGAGTGCAATACAAACAGGTACTCGCTCGCCTATTGGTTGTGTAGGGTCGAGGCGGGACGAGAGGTGCAGCAACTGGGGCGGAAGAGTGCAGGGGACTGCAAAATTGGCGGCGAAATGAATAATTTAATTTAAAATAACTTACCATCTTTCCACGTCCACAAACTTATTTTCGAGCCAAATTACAGGAAATTCGATAAATAATTTTGAATATTTTACATTCATAATATATCAGTTTCGGGTTGTAATTGTGATTTAGGTCTATTCGCCCCGGGCGCTGAAAGCCTAGCCAAGCCAACGCTTTGTACCAGAGTCGTGACGGAAATAGTTACAAGTGAATTTCAGGGTTTACTGTCAGATACATTAAGTTTCGAGATTATCGTTTGCATTTCGTAGTTTCCTATCTCTTATGACCGTGCATGCAGATAAGGTAAAGCAGTCCCATTACAGGCCTGGAGTGGCCCAGAGGGTTCCAGGAAGTTAAGGTTCCCAGATTTCGTGACAAAGGCACAGGATGGTGGTAGGTTGTCAGCCTTACTCACCGGCCGCCTTTACCTCCAGGAAATACTCCTGGTACTCATTTCTGTTAGAAGCTGATTCGACCCCAGGGCCATAGTGCGATCGGAAGGATTTTATGTCAATGAAAAATCCACTGACACTAGCAGGAATCGAACCAGCGACCTTCCGATTTGTAGCACAACACCTTAACCACTGTGCTACCGCAGTCCCCGTGCATGCAAATGCACTTGCAATTCAAAGGAATCCGTAGTAAAACGGCTGTTTACTGTAATTGAAACAATTTCGTAAATTCTTCGCATTTTCATCTTGCTTCTAACAGAAGGCCAGAAAGGAAATTACATGTTAGGTGACGCGAAAGTGACTGCGGCTTTACTAGTGCCTTCAGCTGCCAGTTTCACAATTGGAAATGTAACTAAGCAATAATGTACGCAAGTAAAAGGGATGTTTTAATTGGGCGCAGAACTGATTTAATCACGGCGAAATAATTTATCAGCGGATATGGATTGATGAGTGCATTGACGTGAAATGTGTAATGGGGAAATTGAATTTTGATGGACTGCTAACTGGTGTGATTCTAAGACGAGGAGGGCGTGTGGATTCGTAAGTGGCTTAATTTCAGTAATTTCTGCTGCTGGATGTATTGAGCTCTATAAACTCACCATTTTTGGGCGTATTCGCAGAATTACGAAAAGCGACTATGTCTGTCCGTCTGTCCGTCAATTCATATGGAATAACTCGGCCCCCTCTTGACGTATTTTGGTGAAATTTGATATTTGAGGATTTTAAAAAATCTGTGAAGAAAATTCGAGTTTAATTAAAATCAGACAAGAATAGCGGGTACTGTACTTGCATACCGATACACATTTATTATCACATCTCGCTCATTTCTTATTAGAATGAGAAATGTTTCAGACGGAAGTTGTAGAGAAAATCAAAACACACATTTCGTTTTTACTAAACGTTATTTTCGAAAATCGTGCCTTTTATGAGAAAATGTGAAAAAATATTGTAGAATCGGGCAGGCCGCACATGACAATATGGAGCCTGCGCGTTGCATTCTGGTTACCTAAGGCTACAAATACACACACAGGTTGTGTAATACTCATTGCTTTTCCACTGCAACAATGGTTGCACGAACGCGCATCAGTGTTACGTTATATGTACATTAGCTGTCTTGTTAATACATCTTTTTGCAGTAGACTGAATTTATTTCAGCGTCTTTTTTACCGATGCTACAGTTACATGCAGTTCTACGCATCCCCTAAAGATTTGTCCTTTGTGACATGACGCCGTATAGTTTGGTAGAAAGCTACGAATGTTTTGTATGAGCCTGCTGCCGTAATCTTCAGGGCATATGAGTGTAAATTTACGTTTTATTTGATTGGGGCCTTCTCTCACAGAAATAAGTGAGAATTAATCCTTCGGAATCCTGATTCATACCACATCAGCTGGGAATGCTTTAGGTATGTACTTTCTCTTACCTTCTCGTTGGTAGCTGTGTACTATGCACTGCTTCATATTCATTGTGTACAAATTGCTCGTTCTGCTGAGTGCAGAAATCGAGGATGTGTGCAGTTATATTGTTGTGTCGCCTGTGTGTGTGTGTGTGTGTGTGTGTGTGTGTGTGTGTGTGTGCGCTGAAGTAAAGCGGCAAATATATGGGTGAATTTGTGTGATATCTGGCCTCTGCGGTGGATATGTCATAAACCACTTGCATTTCTCTCTTTCTGGAGGAAGAGTGCATTGACCTCAGACACATAACCTGTGTTGCTATATCCAGTGGACATGAAACGAATATCAGAGTCTAGAGGAATAGGCTTCTTTTTTGTGACGTATTTCCATATGGCAATACCAAGCAATGTGATTTACTGGCTACATTTCACGCTTTTTCGTAAAGTATGTTTGGATTTCAATCTCCAAATATAGCAGTCCTCTGAATTCTCGAAAAGGAACGGAAGAAAGTTCGGGTAGTGGAACGAAAGAGAAAAGAAAGAAATAAACTTACCCCTTGGAGCAGATTCCTTCGTAAGATGCTAACAGACCCTCAGGTGCCCTAGAAATTTCTTGCATTCCACAGAATCTGGAGGATAATTACCGCATTCACAAAATCCCGGCACCTATCCCTATCCTGAGCCAGGTCAATCGAGTCCATGCCCCTCCATCCCACTTACTGAAGATCCATTTTAATATTATTTTTTATGTACAACTAGGTCTTCCAAGTGATCTCTTTCCCTCAGGCTTTCCCAACAAAACCGTATATGTTGCTCCCCCATACGTACTACGTGCTCCGTCCATTCTTCTTGGTTTGATCACCTGACTGTTTGCGACGAGTGGATTTGTACGTCTTAGTGATGAACGGAGCGTTCCTTTTTCAATTTGAGTGGTTATTTTTCCGTTTAGATATTCAAAAGTATTATTTGTATATTTCAGAGAAGTTTATATCGCGTAAGATATCAGTTTGTATTAAGAGCACAAGTGTTATCCATCTATATATCCTTTTTGTATCCACTTTGCTGACTGCAGTGTCTCAGAATGAAGTGGCTGGATCAGAGGTGAGAGAAGTGGATGTAATTAATGGAACATCGTATTGGTCATATCAGTAATAGGATACAAGTCTGGGAAGGCATTATATAAAAAGAAAACACTCTTCGTACAAAGGTTGAAAAATCCTTGAAAAACAATGCAAGGACGACCAGCGTTTAAACAGTGGAGAGTTTCAAGAGAAGGTAAGCAAGTGGTGGTGCAGTGGGTGTTGTGCTGCTGCATGGAACTGGGAGACATGTCGGTGTCATCTGTTTTGATTGTAACGACAGTAATGATGGTCGTAAAGTACTATTATTTGCTGTTCGTCTTGTACATCGTAAATGTTCAGGGGTGAGAAGAAAGAAATCGACAACGAGTAATGAAAAGTGCTGTATAGCTCTGCAACATTGCTGTGTGGCCCCAGAATTTGGACTGCCTTGTACTGGGAGCACGGCTTAAAATCTTGATCAGCTTATGTGTTTATGAACGATATTTTCTATTGTAATGTCCTGTAATGAGCTGTTCTTGATTCCAGGTATTATTTTATATGAAAGAAAAAATCGTTCTTTCAAAATGATAACTTAAAGCGCCGCTTTTACCATGAATGTGAAAGGTAAAGCAATCCTTGTACAGGCCGGGAAAGGCCCTGAGGGTTCCAGGGGGTTGAGGCTCCCAGATTTCAATACAATCGGCACATGAAGGTGGTGAGGTTGTAAGCCCTACATACCGGCCACCTTTACGGTACCATTTCTGTTAGAGGCTAAGTCGAAGCCAGGGTCAGGGTTTACCATGAATGTAGCTGGGCTGAATGTTACATACCAGCTGTGCTGCTTTAGACTGAAACAAACTTCGTGACTGAATATTGCTGTGTTAAAAGGTGCATTAAGTAAGCAAATAATTTGAAAGTGGTTCAAAGTTCAATTTAAAACTACTACAGTAAATAAAAATGACGTTCACTTAGAAACAAACGGCAGATTATATATATATATATATATATATATATATATACACACACACGTACAGGGTTATTCAAAATGATTGTCGGGGTCATACACAGTACACTCCAGATGCAACCCCATGTGATTTCTTTCTGGGGGGTTACGTCAAGGATCAGGATTATGTTCCTCCTCTTCCCGCAAGTATCCCGGAACTGAAGGTAATAATCAGAACCGCCATTGAAACCATCACCGCTGACATGCGGAACGAACTCCATTATCGTGTTGATGTTTGTAGAATCACAAAGGGTGCGCATATAGAACACCTGTAAGGTATGTAACAAAAACTTGGAGTGTTGTTCTATTAAATAAAAAAAATACATATACACCTATCTCAAGTGTATTATGTATGACACGTTGTTAAAACCCCGACAATCATTTTGAATAACCCTGTATATATATATATATATATGGCCGTGGGCTGCCTAACAAGCTCTCAGGCCGCAGTTTGGACACCCCCAAGTTATCAAATAGATAGGGGCTGTTAGAGAACAAGGTGCTTAGGAGAATGTTTACATCACATTGGTGTTTCCATTGGAAGCTGTTCTAAGAGCAGTTTGTATTTTACTGATTTGCTGTCCCAGTATCTTCTCGTTGGTCAAAAAGCTGGACGAGCTTCTTCTTTCGCTGCTGGTGTCAGCCCTTGTCCTGTTTTTTCAGCCGTTGAGTCACAACCGTTCCCACCTCAAAACCGCCTTGAAATCTCCGCTCACCAAAGTTACATGTACTTCAGTAATGTAAACAGATGGTACTCGTTTGGCCATGATTTTCCGGTTGTAATCATAATCATTGTACTAGTCTTAAATGAGTGGAGTGGGAGATTGTACTGGCTTTGTTTGATGTTCGTGTGGCCGTGCATCCTTAATATGAAATGGTTTTTAAGTGCTGAAGACCGTATGCAGTAGTGTACAGTGTTGCACTCCTGAAGATGGGCACAGTGGTGCCCGAAACATGTTGAGTCATCGGTTTATCAGTAAATCATAATTGTTGCATCAAGTTGGTCTAACAAATCATTTAATTGCTTTGTTTGCTTTCACATATGGACCTGTGGCCCGTTGTTTAATGCCGTAGTGAAATTTCGGATTTCGTAAATTTGTTTTAAATACTTTAGTAGCTGAATAAATGTCGGATTCTCAAAATTGACTCTGCTCCATGAGTTTTCTAATCTCTTTTTCTCATCGATAACACCGTTGGCAGCGTTACAAATTTCAAGGTTGCTAGGCGTAAGCAGTTCTGGAGACGAGACTGTGTTTGTTTTGTTCGCTGATTATCTGGGTTGAAGTATCGGACCGTTGACTGGAAGTCTACGATTTGCGCGCTCTTGCCGAATTCATTTCTGTGCGTTACGTACAAACTGCTTGAATCTGTGCCATCTGAAGGTTGAAGATGTAATTTAATCCACCGCTTTAACGAAAAACAGGCCAGCTATAGGAAGGAAGTGGTGAGAAGTACGGAAAGAACAAGCGAAGAATAGAAATGGGTCGATCGATGAAGATTCTAAAAGATATGGTAACCCCATTGAATTTCAAAGGACCTTTGCTGCTAGTGTTAAAAATGTTTACACATAAGGATCGCTGCTATGCTGTGCAACTTTACGTGCGAGACACGAAGTACTTCAATCTTGCTGTCATCAGTCGAATCGGCGCGGCCTGTAGTTGTAGACCGACCTCTAGGTGCATTAGAATTCGCTGTGATAAATTTACGGTTTGACTTACGTAATCTAGACTTAATCTTCTGTCATCCTAACACTATTTCCTTCTTCCTCACCGGTGGAGTAGAAATCTGAGACTTTCATTCTATTTATACGCTTGTTTTTATATTATTATAAGGCTTAAAACTATTTTATTCTGCGTTTTACCTAAACAACAGTTGGCTGTCACACATAAATACTATTCAGGGTCTTGCAACCAGTGTTTCCATATTTTCTTATCAAATAAAACATCGTCCTGCCTCCGTATTTCTCCTGTCCACTTTGTCTGATGGTTGCTAGGAGACTGTATACCGTATAATATGTATAAAGCGATTTACATTCCCGGTTGCTTCGTTGCTGTGCAACTAAAGAATGTAGAATGCACACAAATATTTATTTTTATTTACACTATACGATATTTGCTTCACAAGAAAGACCCTGCTGAATATATTTGATGTTTATCAATTTTGGATCTACGTAAAAGTTATTCTGTTGGATAAGTAGTGAGGATACTTGTGAGTGCTAGCTAGATTGAAAGGGATGAATGTGGAGGAAACTGCTGTAGGCTGCTTCTCGGATACGGAATACTCGCAAGCCAAGACATGATCCGAGTAGTGTAAGAATATAAATCACCTATGATGAGATGGACGAGACCAGCTGTGTCAGTAGCTAATAAAGAGTTATTTTCGGTGGACAGCGCTTTTAACTGGGTATGGTTGGTACATCGTAGCTGCGCGTTCATTACAGCTAATACTGCCTGCGCCACTACCCTGTGTCACTAAAGTGTAGGCTAACACTGTGTAAACAAACTTCAACATCTCACGCCTTCCTGTGCATGAAACTTTTCGCTATCGGGTGATTAAAGAGCCGTTCTTCTTCTTCTTCTTCTTCTGTTTTAGGAATTTCAAGGTGGGTGTTCATATTTTGGGTTTTCACAACGTTTAGGACTATAAATATGTCTCGTGGTTCCGGAGAAGGCTGCCGCCTCCGTCTTGAGGGCGACGGAATTATGTTCAGGCGGATTTTCAAGACCAGCCTTAACCTAACAATCCGGAAAACTCTCAATAGTAATGGAAGTACTTGTCCCATAAAGTGCCGGGTATTTATTCACCAGCTCAATAATTATCATCTTGTCAATCAGGTCTCTGCTGCATGGATTTAGTCAACTTTAGACACGTTTTGTTGTGAACAAACGGACACAATTTGTCTAGTTAGTAAAGGTTACTGTAGATGTGGCGGAGGAGTTGAATTCTACGCGACCTGTCTCGGGTGTTTACATTGCCTGGTATGTATTCATGCATATTCGAGGATCCCATTACGCTGTGTGTACCATTAAAATGTGCACAACCTTAGAATGGGGTGCGCAGGAGATTGTGGTTGTCGGTTTTGAGAGGCTTACATAGGATTACCGCTTCAACAAATGCATGCAACAGTATTCTGCAGCGGCGGTGTAAGAGACTCCGTCTGCATGTTATTTGTTTGCTGTGTACATCTTTAATGTGGTGGAGTCTCAGAAATTGCGCGCCTGGGTCGTGTTACTGCAGACATTCCGACTCGGGCGGTGGTAGCAATTAAGAACGAGCAGAATTGTTCCGGCCGCTATAACTTTGGGACGAAGGTCGTGATGATATTAACATTTTATTAAGCGTGTTTAATTAAAGAAAACTGGAAACATAATGAAGCTCAGCGATACGTGGTAGGAGGGATTCTTCAATCAATGAATCGAATTTCTAGGGGTTGAAGTTGGAAGTTCAATTTTTGGAGGGGTCAGCAGTACATATTTCTGTTTGACACTGTACGGACTTGGGCAAGCTGCTAACTTCCATTGGGTACAGAATTCTATTTACTGGATTCAAGGGATAGGAGTGCGAAGCTGGCCTTTTACTTTCTTCTGATTTCGAGATTAATTTTTTTTATTTATCCTAATGCAGTCGTGGGTTTGGAATGAAAATATGTGGGAAAATATTTCTTCTGTTCTTATTTTACTGCTGCTAGTACTACCACTACTACTACTACTACTGCTACTACTACTACCACTACTACTACTACTACTGCTACTACTACTACTACTACTACTACTACTACTACTACTACTATCACCATCACCACAACTACCAATACTACTACTACTGCTGGTGCTATTACTGCTACTACTACTGTGCTGCTGCTGCTGCTACTACTACTACTACTACTACTATTGCTGCTGCTGCTACTCCTGCTACTACTGCTACTGCTTCTATTACTGTTTGGTGTTCTGTCTTGTTACGTTACTGTAGCAGTGACGTGAGAAATATCACTGCCCGAGCTTCTACGGTTTTTGTCCCTTTCACTCTATTTTGAGAAGCAGTTTTCCGTTTCAATGTACGAGGACTGTCTTAAGAGAACACTGCACAGATTGTAGGCTGGATTCTGGGAAGAGTCAGTGTGTCGTCTTTTGGTGTGTAAAGACAAAGTGAACAGTGGGACCTAGGAAACAAGTTTTGTTCTGCGGAATAATGACCGACCTTGAACCACTCAAACAGTGGGGGTGCGTATTCAAGTCCTGCTGAGGGTATGGATGTGTCTGCAGTTTTCTCTAATGTGTTCTGATAGTAGAGGTGTTGCAATTGGTAGTTGTCCCACACAGCGGTTTCTAGCACGTATCTTGCAAATTGATTTAATTTAAGCAGCAGCACCTGTGACTGAAATGCTAGAAGATCTACATAGGAAGAAAGAAAAAGTGTAAACGGACGGAAGTAAATAGAAAGATGGGAAAGAAAGAGAGGCAGAAAGAGGAAGAAAAGGAAATGTAGAAGCAAGGAGATAGAAAAAAATAGTGGTGGGAAGAAGAGGGGAGAAAAACACTTATAATATAGAAAGAAAGAAAGGAAGGAAAATATATACAATAAAACGAATGATAGAAGAAGAAGATCAGTGTGAAGAACAGTGAAAGGGAAAAGAATATGAAAATGAAGCACGTACGTTTATATAGGAGAGGAGGAGAAAGAAAATGGTAGATGGAAGAAAAAGAGGAGAAATATAAACGTTGAAGCTGAAAAAGAAGAAGTAATTAATAACCAGCAGTATAAGTAAATACATATATAGTTAATATACTAAAGAACAAGACTGTCATTTACTTAAATAAAGGAAAATAAATACCTACAATTGTAGCTAATTAAATATCAGCAAAAATATAAAAGTATTTTGGATATTGGACACTAACATTGGGTATTGTTTCTTGTTTCAGGTAAGTGTGCACCGAGTTCTCACCTTCTGGTCAGTGTCTTGCTTCATAGTAAAGGTGAATATGAGTTTCATGATTTCACACTCTCCAAAAAGTGAGCTGTGATCGGTCCTCATTAAAATGAAAACTGTAGTTAGTTAAACTGTTATTTCGTTAGATATATTCTTGTACTAACTATGTAGTTCTTCTGGTAGTTACTTAGCTGTATACGAACGTATTTGGCTAACGTGATAGATAGCTATATAATATATATGATTCAATTATCTTAATGATAATCGTGACCATGGCTCGTTCTGTAGTCAGCTGTGTCGTTTCTTTATCGTTATTTGTCGGCATACTCGTCAGCATCACCCTGAGCCAGATTTCAGTTGCTGTAGACCTTTAGTTATTACAGTGCCCTATGAGGACAATCTCGCAAATTGCCAACCCGGTCGTAGAAGAAGTAGGCGTGTTGTCTATGGACACTGCAGTGCTGTGCGGAATATCTGCCACTGAGTGTCTCCTACCAAACTTGAGGCAGGAAATTGTCATATTGCTCAACCAACTCCGAGATAATGGCTGTCGTCTGAATGACCAGTTTGTTCCTGCACTCAAGAGGGAAGTGGTCCCTACACAACCCCAGATATACACATTTATCCCTGACTACTTAAGGGTTGACATGCCTTCTGTTACAGTGTTTTCCGTGCTAGAATGTCTTTAGTTCTGCTAGTGAGATGGTGTTTAATCTCTCGTTCGTTTATGGCAGCTGCAATGAACTGTATTTTTGTATGTGTTATTTTAACGACTTCTATGCAAACTCCTCGTATTATAAGTGCTCGTTTGTGGATTTTGGCGATAGCAACTTGAAGTATTAATGACGTGTATGTTGTTCAGGTGAACTTTATTTCCACATCCCTTATACGACTCAATGCATTTATGTTAAGGAGTGGGAATGTCAACCTTTATTGTGTCATTTTCGATGTTCGTTATGAACTGCACACCCAGTCACGCATATTTCTAACTCAGCCCATGAAGTAGCCACCCGCACCTCTTACAGGCTGTCGCAGATTTTGCGTTACGTTTGTTGCATACCGAAACACAGCACTATACATTTGCGTGCGTGCTTGTGTGTGCGTGTGTGTGTGTGTGGGGGGGGGGGGGCCAAAAATGCTCTTTTCAGCGACGCTCTCAATTGCCAGGATTATACGGCGTTGGGGGGGGTTGAATGAAATATGTTT
>Ga0123353_10013242_pt1 | contig 11801 bp, 9 predicted proteins | sample TergutLab28metaG_3_FD_92763 | JGI IMG/M metagenome (GOLD analysis project Ga0123353, IMG submission 92763) | Labiotermes labralis P3 segment gut microbial communities from Petit-Saut dam, French Guiana - Lab288 P3 | ecosystem: Host-associated > Arthropoda: Insects > Digestive system > Gut ... | reverse complement strand
TCGAGAGCCTTGCCAGAACAATACTTCCAGACGTGCAAGAGTATTTTTCAAAAGAGGAAAACCAAATCGCGTATGAAAAGTGGAAGGCAGAGCGCGACCAAGAGAAGTAGTTCCACATAAGCAAACAGCCCATCACCGAGTTTTCTTGGTGATGGGCTGTCGTTTCTATTTCAGATATAAACCTCTACCGTGATGTCCTGCCACTGATTTTCCCGCAGGTAGCCCCCGGCAGCCTTGCGGAACGCTCTCGCCATCCCGCTGTCGATGGTAAACTCGAAGTAGAGCCTACGCCTCCCTTGTGCTAATGGCCGCCTGGGCCGCGGCCAGCCTTGCGATGGGCACGCGGAAGGGCGAGCAGGAGACATATTCCAGGCCAACATTATGGCAGAACTTGACGCTGCTGGGGTCGCCGCCGTGTTCGCCGCAAATGCCGAGCTTGATGTCCGGGCGGGTGGATTTTCCGCCGGCGACGGCCATTTCCACGAGCTTGCCCACGCCGCTCTGGTCCAGGCGGGCGAAGGGATCGCTCTCGTAAATCTTGGCGGCATAGTAGGCGTCCAGGAAGGCGCCCGCGTCGTCGCGGCTGAAGCCGAAGGCCATCTGGGTCAGGTCGTTGGTGCCGAAGCTGAAGAACTCGGCCTCCTTGGCGATTTCGTCGGCCAGCAGGCACGCCCGGGGAATCTCGATCATGGTGCCCACTTTATACTTCAGCGCGACGCCGGAATCCGCGATGATTTTATCGGCGGTCTTCACCACGATGTCCTTGACGAACTTGAGCTCTTTGACCTCGCCCACGAGGGGGATCATGATCTCCGGCACGGTGTCGGCGCTGACCGCCAGGGCCGCGTTGATGACGGCGGTGGTCTGCATCTCGGCGATTTCCGGGTAGCTCACGGCCAGGCGGCAGCCGCGGTGGCCCATCATGGGGTTGAACTCATGCAGGCTCTCGACTTTTTCCTTGAGCTCTTCGCTGGTGATGCCAAGCTCCGCGGCGATTTCCGCGATCTCCTCGTCCTTTTGCGGCAGGAACTCGTGCAAAGGCGGGTCCAGGAAGCGGATGGTCATGGGGCGGCCTTCCAGGGCCTCAAACATGGCGGTGAAGTCGCTTTGCTGATAGGGCAAAAGCTCCGCCAGCGCCGCCTTGCGGGCCTCCACATCCTTGGCGACGATCATTTTGCGCATGGACTTGATGCGGTCGCCCTCGAAGAACATGTGCTCCGTGCGGCAAAGGCCGATGCCCTCCGCGCCGAATTTTACGCCCTGCCTGGTGTCGCGGGGGTTGTCCGCGTTGGTGCGGACTTTCAGTGTGCGCCGGGCGTCGGCCCAGGCCATGAAGATTTCGAAGTCGCCGGAGATGGCGGCCTCCGTGGTGGGGACGGCGCCCGCGTAAATCCTGCCGGTGGAGCCGTCCAGGGAGATATAATCGCCTTCGCTGTAAATGTTCCCGCCGAGCTTGAAGCTTTTATCGGCGTAGCTGATGACGATTTCGCCGCAGCCGGAAACGCAGCAGGTGCCCATGCCTCTTGCTACAACAGCAGCATGAGAGGTCATGCCGCCGCGAACGGTCAAAATGCCCTCGGCGGCCTGCATGCCCTCGATGTCGTCCGGCGAGGTTTCGAGCCGCACGAGGATGACCTTCTCGCCCTTGTCCGCCCATTCCTTCGCGGTTTTCGCGTCGAATACCACGCGGCCGCAGGCGGCGCCGGGGGAGGCCGCAAGGCCCGTGCCGATGCAGTTGGCGGCCCCCAGGGCTTTCGCGTCGAACTGCGGGTGCAGCAGGGCGTCGAGCTGCCCCGGCTCCACGCGCAGCACGGCCTCTTCCTCGGTGATCATGCCCTCGGCCACCTGCTCCACGGCGATGCGGAGGGCCGCCGCCGCCGTGCGCTTGCCGTTGCGGGTCTGGAGCATGTAAAGCTTCTTGTTCTCGATGGTGAATTCCATGTCCTGCATGTCGCGGTAATGGGTTTCCAGCTTGTTGACGATTTCCACGAACTGGCCGTAGACCTCCGGCATATCCTGCTGGAGCTGGGCGATGGGGCTGGGCGTACGAACGCCAGCGACGACGTCCTCGCCCTGGGCGTTGATCAGGTATTCGCCGTAGAGCTTTTTCAGCCCGGTGGCGGGGTCGCGGGAAAACGCCACGCCCGTGCCGGAATTGTTGTTCAGGTTGCCGTACACCATGGGCTGCACATTCACGGCGGTGCCCCAGCTATAGGGAATTTCGTGCATGCGGCGGTAGACATTGGCGCGGGGGTTGTCCCAGGAACGGAACACGGCCTGGATGGCCTCGAGCAGCTGGGTTTTGGGGTCGGCGGGGAAGTCCTCGCCCTTTTCGTTCTTATAGAACGCCTTGAAGAGCCCCACAAGCTCCTTCATGTCCGCCGTGGTGAGCTCGATGTCGTCCCTGACGCCCCTGCGCTCCTTGAGCCCATCGATGATTTCCTCGAAGAGCTTCTTGCTGACTTCCATGACCACGTCGCTGAACATCTGGATGAAGCGCCTGTAGCTATCGTAAACAAAGCGCTCGAAGGCGGGGTCGGGGTTCCCGGCGATCATGCCGGCGGCCACCTCGTCGTTGAGACCCAGGTTCAGGATGGTGTCCATCATGCCCGGCATGGAAGCGCGGGCCCCGGACCGGACAGATACCAGCAGGGGGTTGCTCGGATCCCCAAATTTCTTGCCGTTGATCTCCTCGATCCTCAGCAGGAACTCGTCGATTTGCGCCAGGATGTCGCCGCCGATGACCTTGCCGTCGTCGTAGTAACGCGTACACGCTTCAGTCGTGACAGTGAAACCCTGGGGCACGGGCATGCCCAGGCGCACCATTTCGGCCAGGTTCGCGCCCTTGCCGCCCAGCAGCTCCCGCATGGAGCCGTTGCCCTCGGAAAACAGATACACATACTTCTTTGCCATTGATGATAATCCTCCTAATAATTTCTTAACCCTTCTATTATATCAAAAATCACGCAAATTGCAAGAAGAATGGCGAAAAAATTTCCTGCCCGGCCCGGGGTAATTTTTATGGAAATTGCCGGATACACTTGCTTCCCCCGGCCCTTCGGGCCACCCACCTCCCCATTGAAGAGGGCTTTTTAGGCGCTTCTGGTACAAAAGACTTGCATCTTGCTTCTGAATGAGGTATAATAACAGCGCAAGCACATATCAAAATATTTTGAAAGGACTTTGCTTTCATGAAAACGATACGATACGCTTTGATCGCCCTGCTGCTTATGGCCCTGCTGGCCGTGCCCGCCTTCGCCGAACCCGAGGGGGACGCCACGGTTCCCGTGCAAACTGTGTTCGACGGTGAAATCGAACCGGAAGAATCGACTGACGCGGATGACATTCAGCCGGCGAGTGCGCCTGACGTCACCTATGGGATCGTGGCCATCAACGAAACCCTGGACGACGAATTCCTCGAAAAAGAACCCCGGGACGATTTGCTGGACGGCGATGGATTGCCGGACTTTGAGAGCACAAAGCCCACGCCCCTGGAGTATGTCGAGGCCAACGCGATTTCGTATGCCGCATTGGCCATTGGCGCGCTCGCGCTGCTGCTTTCCGTGATCGCGCTGGCGAAATCCCAAAAGCAGTCCGGCCGCCGCAAGATGAAAAACTACTTTTAGCCGCTGCGCTGTGACGGCATTCAGGCGCATTGAAATTGCGAACGAGGCTTGTATGAGATTTGCTTCCCCGGCGCTGGAACCCATTGCGGATCTATTGGCCGCTATGCTGGAATCCAATACCTTGCCGCATGCCCTTCTCCTGGAGGGGGCAAGCGAAGCGCTGCGAAAAGAGGCCGCCGCCGCGCTTGCCAGAGCGCTGCTCTGCGGCAAGGAATCAGGAATCAGGAATCAGGGATCAGGGGATTACGGGGTTTCGCTGTTTGGGGAGGAAGTATTCGCTGCGCCGCAGGATGCTTCATTGCCGTGCGAAAACTGCTCGCATTGCAAAAAAAGCGCGCAGGGGATTCACCCGGATCTGTTCCTGCTGGAAGGCGGCGGCGGGTCGCGGAGCTTTCACATCGACGCGGTGCGGGGCATGCGGCAAAGCGCTTATACGTTGCCCAATGAGGCGGAATATAAAATTTATGTGCTGATCGCCGCGCATACGATGACCGTGGAAGCCCAGAACGCGCTGCTCAAGCTCCTGGAGGAGCCGCCGGATTACGTGCGCATCATCCTCACCGCGCCGAATCAGCGGCAGCTTTTGCCGACCGTCATTTCCCGGGCGACGGCGCTTTCGCTTGGAGAGCTTTTCAGCGAGAATGCTGACGCGGAGCGGGAGGCGCTGGTCACAGCCGCCGCGCGCCATCTTGCCGCCGCGCTGCTTGCCAAAAAAACGCCTTATGCCCTGCTGGAAGCGACGGCGCCATTCGAAGGCGACAAGGAGCTTTTACGTGAAACGCTGCCCGCGTTAAAGAAAGAACTCCACGGCGCTGTGGTGAAAAACCCGGGCTTGGCGGCACGCGCGCTCAAGCTGATCGACGGCCTTGCCTCCCTGGAATACGCGCTGGAGCGCAACGCGAACCTGAATCTGACGATTACGCAGCTGGCGTACCTGGGGGTGAGATAATGCAATCAAGCGTTGGTTTTTTGCTGCACGGCGAATCATATTCGCCGCCTATAAGAACGAAAGGGCAGTGCCCAAATAATATTCGGGCGGCGGCAGCGGAAAGCAAGCGGTGAACGCATCCTCTATAATACGCCAGAAAACAAAAAAGTTTTTTGGAAGAACGGGCGAGTATTACCCGCACCCCAAATCCTTATTCGTATAGGCGTTGAATATCATTCAACGTATCCCTTAAAACACACATTCAACTAACCGAAAGGATTCTTATGGCAGTTATCATCGGCGTGCGGTTCCGCGAGGCGGGACGCGTGTATTATTTCAACCCCGGCAAACGCGACATCAAAAAGGGCGACCGGGTAATCGTGGAAACCTCCCGCGGGGTGGAGTGCGGCGAGGTGGCGCAGGAGCCTACGGAGCTTCCTGAGGAACAAATCAAGCATCCCCTCAAAGAGGTGATCCGCCTGGCCACGGCGCAGGACCTCAGGACCGTGGAGGGCAAGGCCGAAAAAGAGGCCGAAGCGTTCCGTATCTGCGAGGAAAAGATCGACAAGCACGGCCTGGACATGAAGCTCGTGAACGTGGAAATGAACTTCGACGGCAGCAAGATCATCTTTCATTTTACCGCCGACCAGCGCGTGGATTTTCGCGCGCTTGTGCGGGACCTGGCGGGCGTGTTCCGCACGCGCATCGAGCTGCGGCAGATCGGCGTGCGGGACGAGGCAAAGCTGCTTGGCGGCCTCGGCATCTGCGGGCGGCCCTTCTGCTGCTCCCAGTTCATGGGGGATTTTCACCCTGTTTCCATTAAGATGGCGAAGGAGCAGGGGCTTTCGCTCAATCCCGCGAAGATCAGCGGCACCTGCGGGCGGCTCATGTGCTGCCTGAAATACGAGGAAGCCGCCTACGAGGACGCACTCAAGCGCCTGCCCAAAATCGGCTCGTATATCGATACCCCGGAAGGGCGCGGCATGGTCACGGAGCTCAACGCCGTTTCCGGGAACATCCGGGTGCGGCTGGAAAGCCGCTCGGACGCCACGCCCATGCTCTTCCATTATCATCCTGAGCATGGCGCGCGCAAGCCCGCGCCCTCCACGCGGCTGATGCCGCAGCTGGGCGAAACGCTGGCGGTCCATGACCCGGAGCCCATGCCCGAGCGCGCCCGGCCCGAACGCGCCGACGCCGAGCAGGACGGGGAGCGCGCCGTAGCCGGGCCGCAGTACCAGCAAAAAAACCGGCAGAAGCAGCAGCAAAAGCGCAAGCGCCCGGCCCAGCAAAAACCGCCGCAGCAGCAAGGCCCACCGCAGAAGCCGCAATATAGCCAGCAGCAAAGCCCGCAGCAAAACCAGCAGCAAGGCCGGGGCAAAAAGCCGCCGCAGAAGCCGCAGGACCAGCGTTCCGCCGGCGGGAAAAACAACTGGAGGGACCGCCACGCCGGGCACCAGGCGCGCCAGCAAACGCCGGGGCAGCCCCCCCAGCCCATTTACCGCCAGCAGCCGATTCCCCAGCAGCAGCAGCCCGCGGCGGCGAAGGAAGCGCCCCGGTACAGCGAGATTCCAGCACCCCGCCGCGCCGTGGCCCAAAAACCAGAGCCGCCCGCGCCAAAACCCGGCGGCCGCAGGCCCTGGCCGAAGCGCGGGGACAAGAAATAGGGGGATTTCCTCTTTTTTACCCCCTCTGTCACATCGTGACAGAGGGGGTAAAATGATAGAAACACCCACCCTTTAAATCGTAGCAAAATAGATTCACACGCAGGAATCAAAAAACCCTTGCATTTCCAATTCGTTTGTGCTACAATATGGCTTGTCATCTTAACCAAAGGAGGAGCGACCATGGCCTATACCATCAACAGCGACTGCATTGAGTGCGGCGCGTGCGAGGCGGAATGCCCGGTATCCTGCATTTCGGCGGGGGACGGCATCTATGTCATTGACCCGGATGTCTGCATCGACTGCGGCGCGTGCGCGGCGGTTTGCCCGGTCTCCGCACCGGAAGCGCAATAAGGAGTCAGGAATCAGGCGTCAGGGACCAGGTTTTGCGTTTATCTCCTTAACTCCTAGTCCCTGATTCCTGATCCCTGATTCCTAATACGGGGGGCTGATAATTGGAAAACGGCATTGTCATTGATTTGAAGAATATTTCGGTTGCCTTTGACGGGCAGCCGATTTTGAAGAATCTGAATTTGTATATCCGCAACCGGGAGTTCATCACGCTGCTGGGGCCCAGCGGCTGCGGGAAAACCACCACGCTGCGCATCATCGCCGGGTTTTTGCGGCCCGACGAGGGCGACGTGATTTTCGACGGCGCGAGCTGCCTGGAGCTGCCGCCCCATAAGCGCCAGGTGAATACGATTTTTCAGCGCTACGCGCTGTTCCCCCACCTGAATGTCGCGAAGAACGTGGCCTTCGGGCTTAAGCTCATGGAAAAAGACGGCGGGCGCAAATGGAGCAAGGCGGAAATTGAGGCGCGCGTGGCCGAAATGCTCCGGATGGTGAACCTCGCCGGGTTCGAAAGGCGCACGATCTCCTCCCTTTCCGGCGGGCAGCAGCAAAGAGTCGCCATCGCGAGGGCCTTGGCCGTAAAACCCCGCGTGCTGCTGCTGGACGAGCCCCTGGGCGCCCTTGATCTAAAACTGCGCAAGGACATGCAGGCGGAGCTCAAAAATATCCAGCAGCAGCTGGGCGTCACCTTCATCTATGTGACCCACGACCAGGAGGAGGCCCTTTCCATGTCCGACACGATCGTCGTGATGGACGAGGGGGAAATCCAGCAGATCGGCACGCCCAAGGATATCTACGACGAGCCCAAGAACGCCTTCGTGGCGGATTTCATCGGCGAGAGCAATATCCTGGACGGCGTGATGCTGGGGGATTACCTGGTCCGCTTCGCCTCTATGACGTTTACCTGCGTTGACGCGGGCTTTGAGAAAAACGAAAAAGTCGACGTGGTCATCCGCCCGGAGGATGTGGTTATTGTGCGGCCGGGCGCTGGGATTTTGACCGGGACCGTCACAAGCGCTACCTTCCGCGGGGTGCACTACGAGTTCATCGTGGACGTGCAGGGCTTTAAGTGGCTCATCCAGTCCACCGACGTGCAGCAAGTGGGGGATGTCATCGGCATTGCCATCAAGCCCGAGGAAATCCACATCATGAAAAAATCGAAGTATTCCGATTTAATTGGGGACTACTCGTGCTTTTCGGAGGAGTTCGAGGAGATGTCGAATCCGAATTTGGAGGAAGAGGAAGAGGAAGGGTGAGGTTTTCTGATTATCCACTCGGCTGCGGTAACCGCAACCTGTAGGGGTGGCCTGCGGGCCACCCGCGCCATAATCAACGCACATTAGATTTGCGGGCGGCCCACAGGCCGCCCCTACGCGCCATAATCAACGCACATTAGATTTGCGGGCGGCCCACAGGCCGCCCCTACGCGCCATAATCAACGCACATTAGATTTACGAGCGGCCCACAGGCCGCCCCACCCGCGCCATAATCAACGCACATTAGATTTGCGGGCGGCCCACAGGCCGCCCCTACGAGGGCGCATATTACCGCAAAGGAGGCCATGGACTGAAACGTAACGCATTGATCGACGTGTTCCGCTTTGTGGGCGCGTTTATGGTGGTGACGATCCACATTGGATTCCCGGGGCTATGGATACGCGGGGTTTATTTCCCGCTGACCCGCCTGGCAATCCCGTTCTTTTTTATGGTTTCGGGCTATTTTCTGGCCGATCAGGACATGGAGCGGATGAAACAGCGGCTCACCAAGCAGATCAAAAATATTTTTTGGGTATTGATCGCGGCGCTGCTGGCCTACTTCGTGTTTGACCTGGCATTGACGGCAATACAGAACCCAGGCAAAGTGTATGACCACGTAAAGGTGCTGTGGACCTGGGGGCGCTGGTACCGGCTGATCGCCATCAACGACACAAGGCCCTTTTATGGGCCGCACCTGTGGTATCTTTCGGCGCAGCTTTACGCCATGGTGGCGATACGCCTTGCGCTGGAATACCACAAGCTGCAAAGGCTCGTTTGGGTGGCGGCCCTTGCCCTGCTGGCGGTTCCGCTGCTGATTTGGCAGAAGGGGCAGGCTGTGCCGCTTGCGCTGATCCGCAATTTCCTGCTCGTCGGCATTCCCTGCGTGATGGCCGGGGCGTGGATGAAGCTCAACACGGAGCGTATCCTCAAATGGCCGCGCAAGCTCGTGATTTGCCTGCCCATCGCGTTCACCCTATTGACCCTGGGCGAGCGCTGGTTGTGGTTTCTGTGGCTCGGGCACAGCTCTTTGACGCTGTATGTAAATGGCCTGCTGCTCGCGGCGAGCCTGATCGTGCTCTCGATGCATTTCCCCGCGGCGGGGGAGCGCACGGTGTTCTCGAAGTGGGGCGCGGACCATTCCTTGATGATTTACATCGCGCACATGATGCCTGTCTATCTATTTGGCGCCGTTGCCAAGGCGTGGGGCTTTGCCCGTTCCCCCTGGTACCAATGGACAGCCCCCGTGCTTGTATTCGCGCTATCGCTCGGCATCGCGATGGTTTGGGGATGGGGGAAGGGGAAGTTGAAGTGGCGTAAGCGGGTGAAGGCGGAGGGATGATAGTTTTCTCGCGTCGCGATTTGCTTCCCCAGTCATCGCGCGACAGTTGCGCAATGGGCCAGGTTCAATCGCGATGACAGCCCCCGCGCAAGCGCAGGGGCCGCTCGGGCGGAAAGCCGTTACGTTCTGTTATGGTGTTACAAGGCCCCCTTCGATGGCGAAGGGGGTGCCCCAAAGGGGCGGGGGAAGTTAGATGAAAGAAAGGCGGAAGGCCATTGACAAGCAAACCCAAACTTCATAGTAAAGGATCGTCCCCTTTCCTGAACGCGCCGTATCTTGCCTGGAGCATGCTGTTTATCATCGCGCCATTGGTGATGGTGGCGGTGTACGCGTTTTTGAACGCCGGGGGCGGGCTGAGCCTGGATACCTTTACGGCGCTGTTCGCCACGGCGAGGGAACGGCGCATGTGGGGCCGCGTGTATGGCGACTCCCTGCTTTACGCGCTGGCCGCGACAGTGATCTGCCTGGGGCTGGCGTTCCCCCTCGCGCACTTTATGGCGAGCGCCCGCGCCCGCACCCAGCGCATGCTCATGATGCTCATCATGGTGCCGCTGATGATGAACTTTTTGATTTGCACATACTCATGGCGCACGATTTTGGAGACCCACGGCGTGATCAATACGGTATTGAACACCCTGGGCCTGCCAACCCTAAAATTGCTGAACAGGCCGGGGGCCGTGGTTCTGGGCATGGTATATAATTTTTTGCCCTTCATGATTTTGCCGATCTATACCGTGATGAGCAGGCTCGACCGCTCGCTGGTGGAAGCCGCGCAGGACCTGGGCGCGAGCCGCTGGTCGGTGCTGCGGCGCGTCATTGTGCCGCTGAGCGTGCCGGGCGTCGTTTCCGGCATCACGATGGTGTTCGTGCCAAGTGTCAGCACGTTTTACATCAGCCAGAAGCTGGGCGGCAAGGGCAACCTCATCGGCGACAAAATCGAGGAGCAGTTTTTGCTGGTTTACGACAACAGCCGGGGCGCCGCGCTTTCGCTGATTCTGATGGTGATCATCATCCTGTGCATGCTGATGATGAAGCGCTTCACGGATGGGGAGGAGGGGTCGTTTATTGCGTAAGTCAAAAGGTATTATTTCACGGACGTATACATTTTTGATTCTGGCCTTCCTCTATGCCCCCATGGCGGTGATGATCCTTTTTTCGTTCAACGCGACGAGCTCCACCGCCGTGTTCGGGGGATTCAGCCTTTACTGGTACAATGAATTACGGCAAAACGAGGTGGCCCGGCAGGCGCTGCGCAACACGCTGCTGCTGGCGTTTCTGGCAGCGTCCGCCTCTGTTGTGCTGGGCACCGCCGCCGCTGTGGGCATCGACCGCATGCGCCGCCGCTGGATGAAAACCCTGCTGCTGAACGTGACGAACCTGCCGCTGATGAACCCGGAAATCGTCACCGGCATTTCCATGATGCTGCTGTTCGTGTTCGCGAGCCGCCTGCTGCGCCTGCCGAACCTCTTCGGCTTTGCCTCGCTGCTGATCGCGCATATCACCTTCTGCCTGCCGTATGTAATTTTATCCGTCCTGCCGAAGCTGCGGCAGACGGACCCGCATTTGGCCGAAGCGGCGCAGGACCTGGGCTGCTCGCAGGTGAGGGCGTTTTTTAAAGTGGTGCTGCCGGTGATCGCCAACGGGGTCGTATCGGCCTTCCTCATGGCGTTCACGATTTCCCTGGACGACTTTGTGGTGAGCAACTTCACCAACGGGCCCAGCTACCAGACCCTGCCGCTGTACATCTACAGCATGACGAAAAAGCGGGTGAAGCCGGACATGTACGCTCTTTCGTCGCTGATTTTCGTCGTAATTTTTTTGCTGCTGTTATTGAGCAATCTGGCGCAGGCGCGGGCGGAGAAAAAGCAAAAAGCTTTAAATTGAGAATTCGATGGACCTGTAGGGGCGGCTTGTGAGCCGCCCGCAACCTAGTAGTGGCGGCTTGTGAGCCGTCCGCAACCTAGTAGTGGCGGCTTGTGAGCCGCCCGCAACCTAGTAGGGGCGGCTTGTGAGCCGCCCGCAACCTAGTAGTGGCGGCTTGTGAGCCGTCCGCAACCTAGTAGTGGCGGCTTGTGAGCCGTCCGCAACCTATAAATTATTTCACTTTATTCGCGGGTGGCTCGCAAGCCACCCCTACAATCTCTAAATAAGCGTCATATTCAGGAGGAAAAACATGAAAAAACTCACAACACTATTGATCTCTTTCGCATTCTTGCTACCCCTCGCGGCCTGCGGGGGCGGGGGGGTACAACTCGGCGACCTTGACCTGGTGGGCACGTACCACCGGGAACTTGCGGGCGCGCGCCTGAACGTGTGCAACTGGGGGGAGTATCTCTCCGACGGGGCCGAGGGGAGCCTCGATGTCATCAAGGCCTTCCAGACGCTCACGGGCATTAAGGTGAACTACACCACCTTCGACACCAACGAGGGCCTCTACGCGAAGCTGGCGGCCGGCGGCGCGAATTACGACATCATCTTCCCTTCGGACTATATGATCCAGCGGCTCATCGCGGAGGACCGCCTGCTGCCCCTGGACTTCGGCAATATCCCCAATTATCATTATGTGATGGACGAATACCGGGGGCTTTATTTCGACCCCGATGACGCGTATTCCGTGCCATATACGATTGGTATGGTGGG
>Ga0123353_10013241_pt1 | contig 11801 bp, 10 predicted proteins | sample TergutLab28metaG_3_FD_92763 | JGI IMG/M metagenome (GOLD analysis project Ga0123353, IMG submission 92763) | Labiotermes labralis P3 segment gut microbial communities from Petit-Saut dam, French Guiana - Lab288 P3 | ecosystem: Host-associated > Arthropoda: Insects > Digestive system > Gut ... | reverse complement strand
TACCCATCGCATGTCAAAGGTGCGTGAAGGTACCAGGGGTGCTGATACGTCCCTACCCCGACCAGGATGGAAACAAGCTAATGTTTCTGTAGCAATGTCGCGAATTTCGTCCGGTGCCTTGCCTTGCAAAAAAAAAAAATTGATGACAGCTCACGTCTCGATGTAATTCAAAATCGCGCACATCCCTGACATGCTTCCGAACTTGTTTCCTTCCTGGTCGGGCTAAGGACTTATCAGCACCCTGCTACTAATGGCAGTAGAGGTGTTAATGACATATGTAACACTGACACTGACAGAGAAATCGGAGTATGTCCCCGCATATCCAACAGCTCAGCACCACCTTAGTCATGATGGCGCGGGGCTATTGGAAGGCTGATGCACTGTTTGTGGCACCGTAAAATATAACATAACTGTCATTCCCTATGACATAAATATAGGTGCAGTTTTTGAAACTTCGTCATTACACTCTCCTACATGCTGTATGTTGGTCTATGCACCGAGATTTTCTATAGATGTGGAGTGACTGCCTAGTTCTAAAGAATCGCAACATTTTCTCGTTCCTAAGATTTCTAGCCCTTTGTTCTCACAATGGCAATTTTTCTGGAGGCTTATACACACTGGTCACCAGAACAGTTGCTGTCTTGCAGTGTTCTGCTGCACTGTTAGTGAGTTTCATAATTATCTGTAATTATCCTTATATCCATTCATAGAGAAACTGAAACTAACTTACCATAGCTGCCAGCTCCGTGGCCTCCACTGGAGTACAAATCACCTCCAGAATCTCCACCATGACCTCCAATACTTGCAATGCTATATCCCTTTGCACTTCCACCACTGGAATAACCTCCATGACCACCTCCGAGACCGCCACTACTGTAACTGCTTCCTCCATGGCCACCGAATCCGCCACTGCTGTAGCTACTTCCTCCATACCCACCTCCTAATCCGCTACTGCTGTAACTGCTACCTCCATGGCCACCGAATCCACCACTGCTGTAGCTACTTCCTCCATGGCCACCGAATCCGCCACTGCTGTAGCTACTTCCTCCATGCCCACCCCCAAATCCGCCACTGCTGTAACTGCTTCCACCATGCCCACCTCCAAAGCTTCCAAGACTGTAACCTTTCAAGCTTCCACCACTGGAATGTCCGCCGCCATGACCTCCAGATCCACCACTGCTGTAACCACCTCCACCATGGCCACCCCCAAATCCGCCACTGCTGTAACTGCTTCCTCCATGGCCACCTCCGAGTCCTCCACTGCTGTAACTGTAACCGCCTCCTCCACCGCCAATTCCCTTTAAACCGCCACTGCTGTATCCACCTCCACCATGGCCACCCCCAAATCCACCACTGCTGTATCCACCTCCACCATGGCCACCCCCAAATCCACCACTGCTGTAACTGCTTCCTCCATGGCCACCTCCGAGTCCTCCACTGCTGTAACTGTAACCGCCGCCTCCACTGCTTATTCCTTTGAACCCACCACTGCTGTAACCACCTCCAAGCCCGCCATGGTCACTTCCACCGAAGCTGTAACCTGTAACCAGCGGTACATGATTTTAGTGCACGTCGTTTGCTGGTCCCGTTTTAGTATAGCGGTTTTTTTGATCAGTTGATAGGCCTTGGTCAGTGACGGCTGCAAGCGGGAGGCTGGGAGCGATTCACGTAACTGTTTCAGCGATAGCGGATTGGCGGACGGAACGAAACAAGTACCCCCACCCGCTCGTGACACTACACGTACAGAGTAGGCCCGTCCGCCCGATGCGGGAGGGTCTTCATCTGCCAAACCTCGAACAGATCGCCCGTAATAAACGTCACTTTAATGGTCTGTCGCACGTTCTTTTTGCGTAGATTTTCAATACTTTTAAATTCCTTAGTCACAATCTCGAAGTTAGCTGGTTAGCTATTAATTTTTAAGGTATTAGTTCCTATCTTCCGAAACGTCCATACCGGCTATGGGGGCCTACCCAACCACATTGAATGGGTTGATAAAGTAGCCGGAGCATGAAGCTGACCCCTTAGCTCCATATAGCGCTGACTTTATTGAGTGTAGCTGCAGTCCATTCCCCCCAGATACCGACATGCTGTTTCAATTCTCCGCAGAAATCAACAAAATAAACATTGCGTGTTTTCAGAAGTTTTACATTCGCGACAGCTGGTTGGTTTGTACCCACCTGTTGGCTGGGGATACGTGCCCTCGAGAGTAAACCACTTTGTTTTTTTTGTCAGAGACGTGGATTGAAAGATATTATTAAAATGGGTCTTCAGTTCCGGGGCTTCTGATTGAAATTTTCTACCTGTGGTGGTGGTGGTGAACTACTGAGAACTGAGATTAGAGCATGACTTGCTTGGCGCTGATTTTCACGAAACTTAAACTGACGCAGTAAACTGTTGTGGATATTTGCAGAACTTGATTTCGTATAAATTGGACGCAACATGTGGAAAGTACGCGTGAATTTCATTTACACCTTCGAATAAAGTATGGTTGACAGTAGAATGATTTTCGCGACACTGAGAATGGCACAATGGCAGTTTGATCTTGCGTACCGAATTTCACCGAAATCGACGCAGAAATATGGAGTGTGTGTGTGTGTGCAAGGCTTCATGTGCTTTCTGACGTTAAGTGTGACTGTCACTATGCAATTGTGATCCATCTCACATTTGCTGGACAATTTTCTGCAAAGAACCCCTGTACCAAACTGAATGAAAATCCTTCACACGGTTTAGTCGCTTGTACTGGTTTACAGACGGACGGACGGTCTCCATATCACGTGGTCTTTATTTTTACTCCGTAAAGAACGCGTCGTGTGTTCGAACGTCAGAAATCGCGGAGTAGTGTATAAAAGGCGTCGTATTGCAGTGTACCGTGTGTTATGCACTGAGAAGGTGAGGGTTGTCAGCAGCGCCCAATGGTGGGGTACCCTCGAATACGATTTCCTAACGGTGAAATCATAACGTGGATGGATAAGAAAAGAGCAAAGTTGTGTAGGCGTATGTAGTGAAAAGAAGTGAGTGATTGTTTCCCCAAATAGAAAGGCTTTCACAGGCTTGTGTGGGACGCTAGGTAACTTTCATTCCTGGCCTTGATATGAGTACCGTAATGATATGAAATAACATTAACTGTAGAACACATGGAGTACTAAAAAATGTGCTGCGGGAAGTTGGATGTTGAGTTCTGCTGGGAACTACTGGTTAATTACGTACTTGGGTTGGTTTGACTCGAGCTCCAGTGGATAATACTGGATATGCAAAAATCCGCTTTTACGAACGGGCAGGCAGACATATACTGCAATGTGTTCGGCCTCGTGGTGGTGTGCGATGTGGAGTTCTAACGGCTCTGTCCCGGTATGTGACGCCGTGTGGTCCGATAAACAATTTACCGATATGTCGGGAGTTGGTTAGTGTCTTTATCTTCGAGGTAGAAAAACATAATTACTCGTTAAGATACAGAATTTATTTGCCGACGATTTCACTGATGTTAATACTGCGACTTTCATGAAGGGAACTTGAATTACCAAGCTGAGTCATCACCAGTAGTTTAGCTTTCCGTGAGTTCTGTTTTCTTTTAGACACATTCGTGGTTAGTATCTTAAAATTACCCGCGGCCTTCTTATATGTGTATATTCCACTCACTAAGTGGCCTCTCTTGTTGATAAGTTGTCTTGAAATAACATGCTAATAAAATAAATATATAAATTATGTGACATGTTATCCGTGGTGTACGGATTGATTAAACCAAGTAATTGCCCTGGCTACATGTAACATAGCCGATGGCTGTCAGTAAAAGACAGTCGACATTTCCGACGCTCATTTGTTTTTCGTGCTTCTCTCTCTCTCTCTCTCTCTCTCTTTAAATATGGTGACAGTTTTTATTGTGTTGGTGGTTTGAGAGTTCTTCTGAACTTGGAATATTATTCTTGTGCCCAGAAATGTGTTTATGCTGTAACTGTCTGTGCAGTTGGTAATTACAGGAAACTTGTTTCTCTTCGTGTGTTTCAGTAGTTTCATGATTATCTTTGCCAGGTTAATGCCAAAGACATGTTAACTGAAAGTAACCCATCGAGAATTAAACGGGACGTGCACGAGGCGAATGGAGTTGTTCGCTGGTGCTGAACAAAGCATGGCTTCATGTTCCATCTGGGGCTACAGAATTTCAGGTTAGAAAAATAAGTACTAGTGTACTCCCTCACTGCCGCTGCCCACAGATAGAACGAATATACACATAATACATAGCGACTAAGTCTTCAGACATTGTGTGCAGCACATAACCAACTGCATGCGGCGAAGCCTTCTTTGGCAAGTTTAATATACTCAACTAATCAACGAATTCGCTTTTTTTTTTTGGAACACAAAGTTCGCACCGTATTTCCAGGAGCCTATCACAGTGCCAAATTATATCCTTGCCTCCATCCCATTTCTTTACTAAAAATTTTAGTGTCCTTTCATCATCGCCTGGGTCTTGCAAGTTGCGTCATCAAATTTCCCGACTAGAACTTTATATGCATATCGTAACTCGCACCTAACGTTCAGGATGTACCTGCACCGCCCTTCTTATTTTTTATGTAATCATTCTGATATAATTTGATGACCACAAAGTATGCAATGTATGTTTGTGTATGTGCGGTATAGAGTATGTGCCTGTGTATTTTATGTAAAAAGGAAAAGGTAAGGATTAATTTCTCTGGCTGCCTAACCGCAACCATATTGTGGTGGTATGATAGGTCATGGAGACATAACTCCGTACGTTTCAAGACGCCGTAACGAGATGCAGCTCGGTGGACTGATTTAGCTCTGGGGCAAGAGAGCAGTCATTGGTTAGGAGCTTGAGCGGCCTGTACTGGGAGTCAAATAACGGTCCTTCAGCCCCCTGTAGTTAGGTAAGAAACACTGGAATTGAAAGGTATTTTTTGTGTGTTGTCTGATATTTAATATTCGGAGCAGAGGAACGCACTGAACACAGTCGCAGTTCATTTAGACGTTCTCCGTTCCGTTCCGTAACTATGCCCATGGTGTGAGTGGACCGCACGTCGCTTGCCAGTTCCTTTATGAGGTACTTGCTGAGGCCGACGAAACTATTGAGCCTCAGCTGTGATCTGTGTGAGGTAAGGGCTATGGCTGAAGAATCAGTTGAGCCTTGAGACTATAACACAGCATGCCAAAATCAGATGGCAGCATTCCAATTGATGAGATTAGCGGTTGGTTGTCCCAAGAGAAAGAGGCCGTGGAGTAGAGCGTGAATATTATTGCAGCCTGACATGTGACGTCATGTGGTTAGTCACAGTAAGGAAATTATTGAAAACCTGATCTTGCAGCTAATTAACTCCATGGACCTGAGTTGTGTTTTAGAAGCTGACAGTTTCTCATTTAGCCAAGAAATACTTGCGTCTTACGGAACCACAGTGTCCATTACCGTGTTCACAAAAGACTGAAATTTCTCCCTATTTTGAACCAGATGAATCCAGTTTTCCCCCCCCCCCCCAGTCATATTGCTTTTAAGATTCATTTTAACCCTCATCCTGCTAACGTGGAGAAAAGGGTGAGTTCCTAATACTGCCAGCAATTGGCAAATGGGATTTAACTCGGTATTTAAAGGGTTTATATCCTACAATCTGCGCCGGTTCTTCAAAGTGGTCTGTTTCATGCAGGTTTTCCCACCAAACCCGGTATGTATTTCTTTTCTCTACTGTGTGCCGCACTTCCCGCTATGTCATCCTCCTCATTTGGTCGCTCTCATTATATGCGGTGAGCAGAACAAACCGTGAAGCTTCTCGTCATACGAGTTTCTCCATTCCCCTGACTTTCCAGAGCAGTTATCACATGCTGTCCACCGCAGCAAACTTGTTGTGAAACGTTGCTAAGCAGGACTGTGTGTCTGGAGGCAATCGTGCTGCCAAACTCTGATCACTTGTCTACACACAATTTAAAGAGAAATCGCATCGTAGATGCGTGCGAGTTGAAAGGTTAAAGGTAAGGTTGTTCCTATCCACGTCATGAAGGCGTATAGGTGGAGTAGACGTATAGCTCAACTCATTCATAACCTCGGCCTCTTATGGAAATGAATGGTTAGCCTAATAAGCCGGCTGCTTTCCCCCAGGTTAGGAATCCCGGTACACTTTAAATAGAAGGCTGGGGGCCGCAGAGCAAGTCTAGACCCTTTGCAGAAGACAGAAAGATCTTGCGCCAGTCGGGGATCGGAAGACATGAACTGAGTTAGTGTATGAAACATGGGGTGGGGGGGTCCTCATGTGACGCCGTGTAGTCTGGTGGCTCAAGCGTGTTGGTAACGGTGATAAACATTGGGGGTTCCATAATACATAACGCCATTTGGAACCACGGACCCAGCGCGCACTGGGTCGCGTGGCGCGCCCTGTACTGACCGTGTGCTGCCAGTTGCCTATGTACTTTCTACTAAGGAGAAGTTGAACTGTGGATTTCCCAGTGGTTTTGACCTCCTTAGTAAATCCTGTTAGGAAAACGCGATGTGGTCAATCAGCCCTCGATAAAATGTGCTAAATGGTAACCCTCTAATGAAACCACAGTTACCAACTCTAGTGCCTCTATATCTCGTACGCCGAATTTTATCTAAATCGGTCGAGCATTGTAGAAAATAGGGCAAGAATTATTTCAGACGCGGAGCAAAGTATACGGTATAGGTGTTGCTGCACCGAATTTAAAGACTAAGATCAACCTCGGTTATGTATAAATATTCAGTTAGTACTGCGCAGTAAACACTTTTGCTTCAGTTAGAAAGACCGATCAGTTAATGTTCTGTATGGAAGTAACTCGCACAGCACATGTCATTGCGCTCTGTTCTGCTGCTGTTGCACATTTCTGTACGTACAGCAGTCACTGGGCTGTGGCACCTTGTCAAGTGTTCGGAAGACATTTGCTTTATCTTCAAATTGCATTTTTCGTTCATTGAATTCAACTAAAGTCTTTTTATTTGAGGTTTCGTGTGTGTCCGTGCGTTAGGAAGAGGATATTTAAATAACGTTTATTTGAAGGCCCCGTGGCTCAGTCGGTTAGTCTCCGGCCTGTCACCGTGAATCTTCGCGTTCGATCCCAGGTCAGTGCATGTGGGATTTAGGGTGGACACAGTGGCAGTGTGGCAGTTTTTTCTGCGAGTACGTCCGCATCCCTTTGTCAGTGTCATTCCAAGAATGCCACATGCTCATTCATCTCTCACCGACCCTGTATGATCTTAGCGATGGGCGGCGTCGTTGTCCTTTTCCCTCCCACCCCAAAGGAGGGTTGAACTGTAGCCTTCTCCAGTATGTGAGTTACGTCAGCCTTGCATGCAGCGGCCTGACCGTGAAAGCGAGCACCTTGACCCGCGGCGACAAGTTGTCAGAGTCCTTGAGTTTGTTTTCACTTCCTGGACAGTGACCCGCACTTTCTTGCTTTCTGCCCACCCCCCCCTCCCCCCCACCTCCCTACACCGTCGACAAAAATTTGGCTCTTGGTTTATTCACTGGCTACTTTAATGCTTTATTTCGCCCTAAACAGGGTGTTGTGAAATGAAACAATCGTGGCCTATTTCAGTGTTGAGGAATTTACCTAAAGAGACCGCCGAGGATTACGAAAATGGAAGATCTAAGGAGTCTGTCCCCCTGATAAAGTACGAACCAGAGACCTCTTTAGCACAAACCAATACACCGCCACGGCCGGTGACACAGCAGTCCCTCGATATGCGAGTAATCGTTCTACGAGTTTTGCTCCATACAAGCTGCTTCGCCTCTTTTCGGCTGTCGTCCGTTCTCGAATCTTCTCGCATGCGTAGACTCTGATCCCGATGACGCACCAACCCCAGAACTAGAGAATTTCTCTTTTTATATGTAATAACCTTTGCTTGTGCTATGTTTATATTGAAACCAGCAGCAGTGCCTGACAATTACGTAATTCCCATACAAATCTAGTCGTCTAACTATTCTTTATGCGTAAGTTAATGGTCAGGAATGTTACTTAAATACAGAAACTAAACATTAAGGCTCATTTCCTCACACTTAGATGCCACTGTTTGTATTCAGGTGAAATGTGTAAGTTGAATTGTGGGACCAATTAAAATTAATGTTGCTGGAAGTAATGGGGTATTAATGCCTGCTTTGTGACTTTCCGCCTTACGAGCAGTTTTCGAGGAACAGGTTCCTGCACTGCGTTACTGTACAGCGCGGAACACTGCCCCACATCCTCTCGTGCCTTCCCTGCAATCTCTATTAATCATTAGCAAATCTGCTGACTCTCTTAGCTCCTGTTGTTTCGTTTGGATTTCAGAAAATTCGTTACGGTGCTCATTGTCTCTAACAGTTATGCCGTGTGTGGTGTGTGCAGGGTTTTGGTTGGGAAATATGAGGGAAAGTGACCACTTGGAAGACTCAGGCGTAGATGGGAGGATAATATTAGGGTGGATCTTCAGGAAGGGGGATGGAGAGCATGAACTGGGTTGATCTGGCTCAGGATAGGGACAGGTGGCGGGCACTTGTGAATGCGGTAATGAAGCTTCGGGTTCCATAAAATGCGGGGTATTTCTTGACTAGCTGAGAACCTGTTAGCTTCTTAAGAAGGACTCTGCTGCATGGAGTGTAGCCAGAGGGGTGGCAACAGAATTTGTTTAGCAACGTGTTATTTATGTGATCCTCGCTACTTCAAGATTTCAGATGTTGAGTACTGCGATGTTCTGAGTTATTACGCAGCGAGTAATGGTAATTTCTTACCGACGTTTCGGGACAATCTATCGGAGCGCAGCCACCTAATACACAATAGTTTGAACTCACCCCGACACGCCCCCTATCTCCCTCACCCCTCCACAGCCTGTTTCTGTATTCTGAACCGCCCCTAACCTGTCACCCTTCTTCCTATTGGCTCAGGCTATTTTCGAGCCAAACCTTTTACTGTATAAATACTCCAACTTTTCTCTAATCCAGTCATAATTCGTACCTACCCGCTCATGAAGATGGAATAGACAGAGTGTTCCGAAACGTCGGCATATAAAATTCAGACGCCGGGGAATTACCCAGAAGAAAGCACACAACATTTCTTATCTATTTCGCGGAGGAAGTCTGAAATCAGTTCGATTGTTATTTTTTGCAGTATTACGCTTCACTGTTACTGACCGTTTTAACTGGCTAAAGACTGCGATTACCCTGAATTATATTTAAAGATCAAGCCCGTACTGCGCAGTAAACACACCCCGTATCGGTTATAAAAACCAGTCAGTTAATGCTGTGTAGGGAAATAATTGCTGTTTGTTCTCAGATCCACACAAAACACATAAATACAGTGTGTGGGCAGAAGTTAGCTTTGCTGAATGTTACACTGGCGGTACACAAAACGACTTGGCTCAGGAGGATACAGATATTTTTCTAAGATCCGTGTAATGAAAACCAACTTGGTACACTGTTTATCCTCAGTTTATTTCATCAATCAACCTCTACATGTTTGGGGCATATTTGTAGCCGATCATCAGGAGGTATACTGTGTATATACAACAAATGGTACGTGTTGTGCTTTTTAGTTTACTGTCTATTGGCCGGGTTCGGATGGAACTCCATCCCATCCTGGCCAACAGACAGTCAACTGAAAAGCACAACACGTACCAATTGTTGTATATAGAGTGTACCTTCTGATGGTGGGCTACAAATATGCCGCAAACATGTAGAGGTTGATTGATGAAATAAACTGAGGATAAACAGTGTACCAAGTTGGTTTTCATTACACGGATGTACCGAGATGCACCTTTAACAAAACCTAACATTTTTCTAAGACTACTTTCCGTTTACATAAAAAGAAACGACAGCTGACCCCAATGCTGAAAGCTACATTTTGGAACTGTGTCAGCGGACCATTTCTGATTATATTGCTTCGGGCCACTTCTGAGTCTTCTCTAAACCATTTCACTTTCATGTGTGAGCCTTTAAGAGTGAAGGCAGTGCTGTGTTCCGACTGCGCTGCAGCACTGTCAGCACTCGATGACTCCAGAAACGTGTCCGTAGCCGGAACATGCCTTACACTTACGGCGACAAGGGAATCTACTAAACGAATGATTTCACAAATTAACGCATGTTTTGAAGATTCGGGTCTCTTAGGATGTGACTGTATTTTGGAACCTAGTATCCGACGTTTCGAAGGATGCTAGTGCCTTATTATTCATTGTCGACCTTTCGAAGGATCGTTAGGCACTGCGATACTTCGAAACGCCCTATGATATTTTCACTCTTCTTGGAAGCAGCAAGATCTGCTATGGAGTTCACCCAGACTTTACCCAATGGGTACCAGTGGGTTTTGTCCCTGAGTAAGGCGGCCAGGACATGAAATTGACCATCTACTTCCACCTAACACCGAGTCAAAGAATGCGTGGAGCCAGTGCCCGATATGTCTTCGTGACGTGGTTCTTAATTAACCCTTCAGAACGCAGTGGCTACTGTATGTACCGCCACGTTTAACGTTCAAATATTCTATGTCGTGGCCACACAGCGTACTTGTGTGTTTCGTACAATGTTTACAACCCAGTCGGAGTGCGGTGCCTGTATTTTTAAACACTATTCAGGTTAATCTTAATATTTAAAGTGTTACATTTGGTATTGGAAACTTCATTTTAAAAAAAATTGCCAAGCGAATTTAATCTCGATCCGAGTCATGAAGCCGAATTGTCGTGGCCACTCGCGTCCCCGTCTTCTCGAACACTAACAAACTGTTCGTAACAATACTTGTGTACACGTGTTGGGTGTGTTTGTGCGTCAGAATGTTGACAGCTTTTGTCTGAAATGTTCTGTCTTTACACCGAAAGACTACAAGCATTTTCACAGTGTCCAACAAGACTACAAGCATTTGCACAATGTCCAGCAAGACTGCAAGCATTTTCACAGTTTCCAGCAAGACTACAAGCATTTGCACAGTGTCCAGCAAGACTACAAGCATTCGCACAGTGTCTAGCAAGGCTACAAGCATTTGCACAGTGTCCAGCAAGACTACAAGTATTTATTCGCACAGTGTTCAGCAAGACTACAAGCATTTTCACAGTGTCCAGCATGACTACAAGCATTTGCACAGTGTCCAGCAAGACTACAAGCATTTTCACAGTTTCCAGCAAGACTACAAGCATTCGTACAGTGTCCAGCAAGACTACAAGCATTTTCACAGTGTCCAGCATGACTACAAGCATTCGCACAGTGTCCAGCAAGACTACAAGCATTTTCACAGTGTCCAGCATGACTACAAGCATTCGCACAGTGTCCAGCAAGACTACAAGCATTTGCACAGTGTCCAGCCTCACTGCACTACAATAACGGAACCAATCGGTGGCCTCTCGGAGAGTTCTAGCCTAAACAAATGTAATGGGGATAAAAATGTTGGTAACTGCTTCTTGAAAACATTGTAAGTGGGAAGGAATGTTTGGCATGCAATGCCCGGTTGCGAGGTTACAGGAAAACTGAACGAGAAAAGTGGAATTGTTTGATGGCACCGTTAGTGCTGTGTGTCGCTTGTGTGTGGCGGTTATTAGAACACTGTGGGTGGGTGGGAGGGGGGGGGGCAAAGAAATGGGGAGACAATTCAATGCAAATTCGTGGAAGAAGAAAATCTGAGCGCCAGCACAACCCGGTGTTGCACGGGGCCAGGTGCATGCAAACTGCACGACAATGTAGATTGTCTGGCGTCAAGGCGCGTGGAGTACAGGACGCGCCACTGCGGCCACCGGAGTGGCGCCTCCAGTACGGCAGGAACAAACTGTGCAGGTAACAAGCATTGCGATGAATATGTGATCTGTACAGGAGGTGCCACTGCGGCCACCGGAGTGGCGCCTC
>Ga0123353_10013240_pt1 | contig 11801 bp, 6 predicted proteins | sample TergutLab28metaG_3_FD_92763 | JGI IMG/M metagenome (GOLD analysis project Ga0123353, IMG submission 92763) | Labiotermes labralis P3 segment gut microbial communities from Petit-Saut dam, French Guiana - Lab288 P3 | ecosystem: Host-associated > Arthropoda: Insects > Digestive system > Gut ... | reverse complement strand
GTATTTATTTTCATGCACTTCTGACGTATTATATGATTTTTGGGATGGGTATTAATAAAATAATAACATATTTAAACTGCAAAACAAGGGTTATTCAAATGATTAGTATTGTTAGTAGACATACACCTTGTACACAGATATTTAAGGATTACAGTATACTCAGAGTGGCTTCTCTATACATGCTAGAAGTGGTATGTTACATTAAAACGTACAAGAATTGACTGGAGCAAAATGTATACACATTCACAACTACAAAACATGAAAAACAATGGCCCTACATATTCAGTTTTGCAATACAGAACTCTTCAGGAAATGTGTGGTGCATATGGGAATTAAGACTCTACAACAAAGTGCCAGTTCATATTAAAAAAGGAGAGGATCAAACCATTTAGAAGAGAACACAGATCTTTCCTGTTACAACATGCAATTTATTCAGTGGATGAATATATGCCACACTGCTTGTATGTGCGTTGTATGACTTATTAAATGTACGACAATACATGTTTTGGTTTACTTCTGCCACAAGAACATCACAAACAGTACAATTCCTGTATTTCTGCAGTTCAACACTGCAATGCTTAAACTTCAGACTTTGAGAAATTATGTTATTATGGATGCTGTAAAAAAAATTGGACAAAATCAATGGATACACACAAAATTCAGAAGCTGTAATGGAGTAGAAAAGTATAAATGTCATGTGTCATTAGATGCCACTGCTATTGAAGGGTGAATGCATAAGGCTTCCTTTCTGGCTACTAGGTACACCGCGCACTACGTCCCAGACACTCCAAATAAAACGCAGCTGCTGTAGTAATATTAACCTTTCTGCAGCTGCACCAGAGAACTCTAATACTTCTTGACTATAAACAAAAGTTATTGAATCTCACTGCGTTATAAATCAATGTCACACAGTTTGAAACAAAATTTAGAAATCTATAAATTATGGTCAATGAGTCAACTAAAATTTTTGCACCTCATCAGCTTCAACTCAGATTTACTGAAGCCTGATTGATTTATGCTCTTAACAGTGTCACATGAAACAGCTCTTCTGTCCCCAGAGACCATGCAATCCATTTTAGAGAAAAAGTGTGAGCTAACGATTACCTGAACTAGGGGATTGCCCACGTTCATCAACACAACATCAGCCCCCCAGGTGAGTGAGAGACACAAGGGTGGCCACACAGGGTAACCTCAGCCCACCAAACCTCTTTCTCACATACACAAAATCAGCAGGGGTGATGGCAGGCAGATGTACAATCTGTTTGAAACTCTTCTCTATTCACCATCCACTGTTGGGAAAAGTCTCAGTGAATGGGGGTCCTACATTAACTCAAAAATTCTGGCATTATATACTAAGAAAAAGCTCAGTTTCCTCATATGGCTTTAAAGGTAGGCAGAGACATTTACAAACTACTGATATAGGTTTATAACCAGTGTCAAATTTGGACCTTTTGTTCCAAGGATTCCAATTCATGCCCAAATAAGGCAAATTATCCTCGAGGCTAAAAAACAGAATTCTGTCTCCTTGCATAACAAAGAAGGGCCTGTGTCTGTCCAAATTTTGTTCCTGCAATGAATCTGAAAAGCTGCTCATTTGGCTTGTGAGACCTGGAGCCCATATTTTTCTATACCTTCCTCCAGAACCTGCAGCATGTGATGTGTTTCTGTTATAACAGATGCAGCACACACTATGTCATGAGTAAAAACCAATACTTTCAGTATAATTCTCCATATTCTAAACATCCTTCACCAAACTTCAGACTTCAAAGGACCAGATCAACAGCAATATTGAAAAGTAAGAGTTTTGAACTCACTAAAGAAAGCAATTGAAGTACCTAAAAGCAGGCAGAATTGCAAGGATAAAAGAGTTCATCATAAAACGCCACAAACTACATACCATATTTTGCCCAAGGCACATGTGTATCACAATTTTACCTTTTATCCTTTCAGATTATATATTGTGTATAACCTGTGTGGATCTTGATATTTCTACATGTACATTTGCATGCCTCCCACATAAGGATTAAATGATCAGCCAAACCATGATCAAGTGTAAATAAACATGTACTGCTTCACATTTGATAAGTGTGCATAGACGATGCTTATGTAATCCTTCAATGGTGGCCTTGGTGCACTGCATGAAACTTTACTTCCTCACATGCTGCTGGCCTCAATGCATTGTACAGTTGTAAATTAATTTAAGGTTAATATAAATTTAAAAACCCCTTCAACATGGATAACAGTTGGAACTTAAACGTCAGCATCAATGATGAGTTAAATATTAACCCTTTAAACAGCAAGTTAAATCCCATCTGCTGGCATTATTAGCAGCTCACCATATCCTCCACATTAGCAGGATAAGGGTTAATTTCCAAATATGTGGTCATTATGAATCAAAGATCAGAGCCAGTAAAGTCAAAATACATTAAACTAAGAAAACAATGTCACTCTCCTTGCAGTAAAAAATACTGAAATATCAACCCTGCATATCTGCCACATTTCTAGATGCTGGCAATTTACAGTTTTGTCTGTCATGTGCTCCTACTTCAGTTTCACTGATGTTCATTTTTGATAAATAATAAAGACTGAGGCTAGTAAGGAAAATTTGACACTAGAACAAACAACAATTTCCATTCCATAGTTTATGGAAGGAGGGGAGGGAGGGGAATGACCTATGTATAGAACTTTGGTGGGCCATAATAACCACAGTGCTAATTTTCCATTTTTCATGGAACCCACAGTTTTATGACCGTTCACACAACTCCATTAACTCAAAACTCACACTGTCTTACCTGGCATCTTTAAGATCCATTTTAATATTATCTTCCCATGTACCTCTAGGTCTTCTCCTCAGGCTTTCTGACACAAATGCTGTAATAATTTCTCAACTCTCCCTTGCCTGTTACATGCCCCCACAAATCCCCTTTAATTTCATCGCCCTGATAATATCAGAGTACACAAACTTACACCTCACACAGCTTGGTTTTAATTTCTGACCTCTCTGATTGCAGCACAAGTGTCAGATCTTACAGGTGAGCTGTCTCTTGTTCAATGTTATATTTAACTCTTGGTCTCCCATTAATATCTTATTACATGAGACAGAAGGTGTCAGTTCTTAACCCTCAATTCAACTTCCAGCACAGTATAATATCACATTCCAAGCTGACCAACTAACAAATACGAACGCATCAAAAAACCACCAAGAAAATTTCCACAACTTGTATTGTTTACTCAAATGACAGGAAGGAAACAAGCACCAATGAAGGAATTACTAATAAATATCAATCAATAAGTTATATACAGAATGTCTTAAGCCACTTTACCAATATTATATGCACATTCTAGGGAAATGCTACATTATTTACAACCAAATACCAGCACAAAATGATGATGAGGGGCTACAGAAATTGTTCAAATTGCTGTACACCATATTCAATGTACATTTGACATGTCCAAAGCACTGAATCATGAACAAAGTAGCATTTCCTTGGAACATGAGAGTAACCTAAGCAGAATGGCTTTTAAGACACTCGGCACTATAACATGCAATTCCTACGTAGTTATTTTTACCATTCATCCATACATAAATGAATGAGCACTAACAATCTTCAGATACAAATTAAATAGTCAACAAATATATAAAATTTACCAAACAGATTAATAATTTAAATTAAAGCTACAGGAAGAATATTACTTCAGACAGCTCATGTATTAACTGTTAATATTCCTACATTCCCTGAATCAATCCAGTACCTTATTTAAAGTACTAAAGCATGGAACACTTTTATACTCTGTTATTCTGTTTTGATGTTTAGCAAGAACTGTTTATTCAAAGAAAAATGACTGATCTAAGAAAAAGGGAATGCAATAAAAGATACATGACAATATGTACAGACATTGTGTAAAATTGTCGAGTGACAAAACCCAGTTTCCAGTCTTAACACCATTATTCAATTCAAAATCCTAATATATCGTAAATTCCTGGCATTTCTGTGGTCTTTAATTCTTGTTATTCTTAACAAATGGAAACAATTAAAAAAATGGAAAACATGGAACAAAATATCATGCTATGATATTAAAGAACCATATCTCCTACTGAGTTAGATTTAGGTGTGATATTTGTTTTGCTCCACCTTACCAGTACCAGTGGTCGCATTTTCACAATCACAAATAAAGATATATTGATCACGGTCAATATTAAATAAACTATGCTCCATATCAATTATAACTGGTAGTTACTTTAGAGAACATATGATATGTGAAATAAAATAAGTACATTGATTCCAAACAGTGTCCACAAATTACACAAGCTGTTATAAATATTATTGTTATGGTTTAACTAATTGTATCACTTTAACAATTAATTTTATTAGCATTTTAACGTTATCTAAAGTTTTATAACTTGCAATTAACAATTGAGTAGTAAACATACTTTACAGAGTAAAAACATATGATGTTGCTGCTTCATGCCTATGCCTTGTGGCAGAATGCACTATAATTTATATCCAAGAAGGCAGGTTGCTAATATTTTTATATGAAAAAATTAAGGATTGACTGCTACTTGAGAAAGTTTTGACTGTAGTGATTTTAAATGTTACAAATATGTACAGTGTTATCATACCAACTTGTATAATAACCATGAAAAATGCTGTATTTATATATGGGTTGAAGCTGATTTTATTATTTACAGTCTTACACTAGTACCATACTTAAATATTGTACACTGCAAGTTGCCTAATTTTTTCCTATTAACAAAACCCACTGTGATGAAAGGATGGAACGCACAACAATTAAAAGTGGAGAATCCAAACTGCATCATAAACACTATCACATTTAGAAATAATTTAACACTGAGATAAGTACAAAAAGGAACTTGTACTGAACATTTTCAGCTACATTTTCGGAGAAATTTCTAGTTTCTTTTACCTTATACACAAATAAAATATAGGTGCACTTTCAAGGGGCGATATACTTGGTGGTTGAAAAAAGGATATGAAAGTTCATGTCTTCTGGGATGTGACACTTTGCTTCTGAGTGATCAGTTCCTGGTGTTTCAAAAGATCACAGTGCCACTATAAGCCTTTGAAATACCTTGAGCTACACACCCAACAACACAGCATCACATTCCAGAAAGTCTGACTGCTCAACAACACCGTTGCAGAAACTTCACATCTTGCAATAAGGGATAAATCATTTTGATTTAGTTACTGCTCACATCACAATGACTTTTGTCTAATTTCCTAAAACTACAACATTTTCTATATTTTAATCAAACATGACAATATTTTAGAAGCACCTGAACTTTATAGATAAAAAGATTGAACTCTTAGGCATGATGAACAATAAATACTTATTGCACTTAAAGAATTAATAACAATAGTTGGTTAATGATAAGGATCTGGAGAAGTTGCTGAAGTCACAACTTTGCTGCCCCTAGTCTACAAAAGATTTTAAACATCCGTAGAATAATGAACAGACACTAGAATTCTCTCTTCAAAGCGAGAAGTTAAAAGTTGTCATGAGAGGAATGCACTGCCACAACATGATAAATTAATAGAAAATCTACACGATGAGAAAAAGAGATATTACGTGAGTAGCAATCGTTTCTGTTAAAACAGGTGTAACTATTCTTATGGCAATCCATTTGCTAGGAAACTGTATTTAAACGTGGACACAACTTAATGTACCACTTCTTAAGGGATAAAAACTGGCAGTGGTTACGCAGTTGAATTTGTGTAAAAATAGAGAGACAAATTATAAAAAAAATTTCTGCCAAAATGAAATTCATAATAATTTAATGATTACTATTACTATTATTATTATTATTATTATTATTACAATTTTGTTGGCAATTCTATCAAGTCATATGGATCCAAACTAAGCAAAACTTTGAAACCTAAGTGCACTACTTACGGGCCTAGTATACCCAAGGTATGGTAATTCCATTCAACAAACGTGAATACAGGCAGGTCTCGTTTTACAATATTTATTTTTGCGTGATTTTGCTTCAATGCAACTTGAAAATTTAAACCATCTTTCAAATTTAAACGATACTTATCGGCTTAACACAATCTGGCATAGACGATATGCAGTATTTTTTTGGTTTAACACAGTTTGGCACAGACAATCTCCGGCAGCACTCTTCTTGTGTCGGAAGGCTAGCAGAAAGTGATGTCACTGTCATGCCATCAGTCGCAGGTGTCACTGAACACACAGGTGATGTAGTTCTGACTTCAATAGCATTGGCTTTTGCTACCAAAACAAGTACTAAACATAAATCTACACCACCAAATGCAATCCAAGTGAAAAATAACAGTGGAAGACAATCGGTATTGAAGAGAAATTAGCCACAATAAGCCAACATGAAAAAGGTGACTGACTTAACATAAACCATAATGTTAGATCTGCTCATTTTAGCATAAGTAAAATTCGTGATAATGCTGATAGAATTACAGAAAGTGCTAAGTCAGGAACTAAAGTGTTTGTGTAGCAATAAAAATGAACTGTACCAAAAACTAAGAATGTGAGTCTCTTACATTTTTATTGCAGTGTAAATAAATAAATAAATAAATAAATATATTTTATAGAAATGTATGTATGCTGTATAGAAATGTATATATACTGTATATACAGTAGATACATACTCTACAGAATTGTATGTCCAATAGAGGTACAGTCATACACTATATAGGATGATGTTCTCACACCCCTAATCCCAGGAAATACATGGCTTGAAAATGGGAATTTTGTGTTTGATTTGCATGACACTTCTCATGAATGCAACTGTGGGGTAAATAGAGACCTGCCTGCATTAGTACTTCTGCCATTAGCCACAGAGATATAAACTGGTCTTCAACGCCATGGTAAATAAGGAATCTCATGGGAACCATCCAATATGCATTTCTTATCCTTCATTTCTCCACGACCAATTGCAATATAAATGTAAAAAACAGAAGCGTTATAGTATAGGAGCTCAATATCACATGCAAGTTAAGATATGCTTTTACAGTGAACAGTATATGACAAAAATTCAGTGAAATCTTCTATGTTGACAACTGCATCAGGTGTTTCAAACAAACTGATTTTTTCAGAGACAGACTCCACCAATATCATCAGAATTCTGATATGACTCAACATGCAGCTTTCCCAGACACCTGCATCAGGTCATAGGTCACAGTAGGGTACTCAGGTGACACGTTCCCATCTTACACCACTTTCAATGTATCATACTCATTTCATGACACCTTTTCTGAGCTTGATCATAATTCACAATTCTGTCATTCATGAACAGAGTTGTGAATTATGTATAAAGTTGAACAACTATCACAAAATTTGGACGAAACAGCTAAAATGGTCCGAAAAGGAAGATCGTTAGCTTAGTAACTTCCTACAAGCTCTGGCCTGGTGCAGATATATAATCTGTGAAAGCTATGTACCAAGTCACATCAGGACTCTGATGTTAGAGATGGGAATGGCCTCTGAAATATACATTTATTTGAAAAAGCCCAAAATTTTACTGAATTCTGTTTCTGTGAAAGCTTCAAGACAAACGAAAACAATGTTTGGTCTGTTCTGTGAACTTTGCACTGTGCGCAGTGGGGATGTGTTTAAAACAATTTACAAGAATTTTCCACCTCTGTGTTTGCAAACTGCTTCAAGATACACCCCACTACAACATAGTGCAGATATTCCAAAACAGGATTAACATTAATAATGAATCGCCACGATGTCTTAAAATCAGTTATATCAAAATAAGTTCCTGCAACTGACTGGTAAGTAACTACAACCATTAACATAGCATATCTGATTGTTCTTCCTTGTAAATAGGCATCAACTGCTCTACAAGTCAAAGCCTCCAAAAACTAACAGCTACCACGATAATGAAGACTTCGGATCTCCCAATATCTGAATATTGGATCAATAAAGATTAACTTTAACAATGATTAAAGCTTGGAAAGATGAGTTTGACATATGTTAATAAGTTCTAGCAGCAGTCTTAAGTCTATGTTTATGATATATTTTTAGAGCTATATTTTCCAACAGAGAAATAGAGTGCTGGATGATTGACAAGTCATATATTTAAGAGAAAAATTGTCGTAAGATAGACTTTTAAGTATATAATTCTAATTCGAATATATCCAGTGTGCATTGTCATCTTGTATATATAGACATAGTACATATAGCTTAATTTTCACAAACATTTCTCTCATTTTTTACACAAGAAATGGTAGTCTACATCACAGCTTCGGTATCTCACTTTGTAAATTCCTGCAAACAGTTCATTTATACAATGTCTAACCCTGCAAATTGTTGCCCCAGTGCAAAACATAGAAAAAAAAAATTCTCATTTAATATTTACAATCATAAACTGAAACCCACATTACACTAAATCTATAATATCTTGTCACTTCTAACTATCAATTCAATATAACTATATAACATTTAAAATAAAATCAAGTTGTGTATAATGTATAATATTTTAAATACAAAACTAGTTTGGAAACAAAGATTTCTTGCTTTCTCTCTTTAAATATGGTATTTACATATAGGTGGGGACCTGCCCCCTTAGCACATCAACAAATAAACTGAGACAATGGTCAATCTAAAACATTCACATTGTCATTAGAAGGCAAAGACTATATAAATGAGAGAGAAAAAGTATAACTTCTTGCCTCCTTTGATCACTGGCAATTGGTAAATTAATTGAATATTAATGAATAGATTATTAAAGTGAAAAGAAGGTGACAAACACCTGAACACCGACTACAATCCATTCCATCTCCCTACGGTTACAACGGTGAGAACTTTAGTCAGACATTTCCTTATGAAGTTATTTCCACCATACAACATACAACTTAAATTGTACAAACCCACATTTCAAGTATTCTTTTACATCTGACCATCAGAATCACACCAGAGTTCCAGTAACTCTCTTACATCTGCAAAACCAATCATTTTGTTTCTAGTTAACATAAAACTAACATAATACGCACATCGCCATAAAAAAAAAAATCATACCCATGACATGACATAAAATCTTTTGAACAAGTATACACGTAAGAAAAGAGAGAATTACCTATTATTTCAAGAAGAAGAAAAGAAGAAGAATAAAACTGTCTATTTTGTGAAGTTTCTGTTGTGGCGAAGAAAACTGCCTAGTTTGAAGTGTTTTGGTTGTTGTAACAAAAACTGCCTAGTTTGAAGTGTTTTGGTTGTTGTAACAAAAACTGTCTAGTTTTGCAATGTTTGTGTTGAGGCAAAGACACCTGTCTAGCTTGTAATGTATCTGTTGTGGCAAAGAAAACCTCACCTACACACAACGTAGTCATGGACGCAGATTCCCAAGGCCACACTTTATTTTTCTTCAATTCAATCTCAATCCAGCTTTTTTAATGCTTCAACACCCCTAAGTGGGCCACACACAGTCCTACGGATACTTTTATGGCCTTACTAATAACAACATTCATGGCAACCATTTCTGTCACTCAAAAGTATGTGTTTTGTATATATTTTAAACCTTCTACTGTGCTGCTGTGATCCGTAACTTTGCTACTAATAGAAGATTATAGAATTTACAGACCATGAAGATACAACAATTTCAACTGCAGGTTTATATGGACATAAACCAACATGTCATAAATCATACTGTTCTATAAAACAGAATCTATATTTCTTATCTCTTCTAAAGGAATGGCTTGATATGACTGTTTAAACTTGTTGAACCTATCTCAGTGACAGTTCAACAGAACACGAAGATGTTTCATTGTGACGGCTACATGTAGCCTGCTTGACATACTCGAATTACCTTGTTGCTAGCCGTTTTGGTTATTACTCTGCATGATGAAAGAGACTGGGACACAATTCATGAACTGATCGCATAAGGTTGGATAAATTTTTACATCGAGCAGATGCAGATCCTTCTGTCTCTCCACTTAACTTGAGAATCAGGTTTTATCTAATGTATCCATCCCAAGGCCATCTTTGTGCCTGCAAGTCAACCAAACAATATTTAAGAAATACATGTCAATCTCTAACTTCAAGAATGGCTAAGAAACTAGCCTTCTAAGATAAATGAAATTACTTGAAAATTTTACACATTTAAAAGCTCCTGATCTTTAAATATGACACTGTTGGAGAAAAGACAATGCAATTCAATATCTGATTTAGCCAGCTAATGTACCAGTAGTGCTGGTAAGCAAAGAATGTAATTCTGGTTCCTACATTTTGTCGTAATTTATATAAAAAATTGTCTTCAGTATTAAGCATCAGACAATATTATTTCTTCTATATCTTCATATCGATTTTTCACAAATAATCATTCCATTGACAAGTTAGTTACCAGTTTATGCGCTTTTTCTACCAGATTTCTTTACACGAAAGTGAACATACCAAGGAACTATTAAATGCCGATCAAAGGCTATGAAGCCAAATATGAATTTCAGGACCACTTTATAAAAATGGTTAGATACAAAACTGAAAATATTAAAACTGAATATGGGTGAAACACAGTAAGAAAAATCATGTTCAAAGAACATTTTATGCCTTGTGATTGATTATGTCCCTGAAAACTTTAAATATGGGATGAACAAAAACTGCATTTAAAACAGAAGACTGATTGAAATACTACAAACAATAAAACACAATTCCACAATTCAAGTAAAAATAACTTTTCTGATTATCAAGTTGGAAACGCAGCTCTGAGTAACCTCAGCACAATCTAGAGCAGTGACAAGGAACCATTTCTGCACAAGTGCCAATTTAAATTCCTCAAAATCGTGTACAGGCCACAAGCCAGGTGACAGCAATAAACATAAAATGTTTGTTTAAAATGTTTCATTAGACATTAAGGCAACAAAATTATTGGTATTAATTAATATACTGGTCTACTTTACACACATGTTGTTTTGAGGAGGAACGAATGTCAGTGAGAAGCTTGTCACTAATCCTTTGCCACCTTCTTCTGAGCATCTAACATAAAATACACACATACATACATAAATGCATACATATATATATATAGCATACATATATACATACACATATACACACATACATACAGCATACATATATACATACACACATTCATCATACATACATACATAAACACACACATACATATATATATATATATATATATAATACATACAGCATACATACATGCATACATACATACATACACACACATACAGCATACATATATACACACATACATCCATACATACACACACACATACAGCAGACATACAAGCATACATACATACAGCATACATAAATACACACATATGTACACACATACATACAGCATACATACACACACATATACATATATATGTAATACATACAGCATATATACATACATAACAGCATATATACAAATATACATACATACATACACACATACGTACATACATACATACAAAGCAGCAATTTGGATGTAGCTTTCAAGTCTTTCACTATAAAATCAACTTCTTGATCAATTCTTAACAAATTTCACTTTTGGAAAGAATTCCTCACAAACACACGTGCTTTTGAAAAGGCTTGTCATTCACTGCACAAGATAATTAAGCAATGAAAATTAGTCAACTTTTAAAACCAGAGTTTTTGAAAGCTGAGTACAGTCAACCTCAGTTACAATTGATCCTCAGAGGTGTTCCACGAAGATCCATCATAACCAAAGTCTGTTACATCTGAGGTCCAATCAAGTTACAGAAAAAAAAAAAAAAAAAAAAACCCTAAAAATAAAAATACTTAAATAAAAATTTTTTTCAATTTTTTTTTATAATGTAAAAAAAAAAAAACTT
>Ga0123353_10013239_pt1 | contig 11801 bp, 12 predicted proteins | sample TergutLab28metaG_3_FD_92763 | JGI IMG/M metagenome (GOLD analysis project Ga0123353, IMG submission 92763) | Labiotermes labralis P3 segment gut microbial communities from Petit-Saut dam, French Guiana - Lab288 P3 | ecosystem: Host-associated > Arthropoda: Insects > Digestive system > Gut ... | reverse complement strand
ACCGTTGTCCACATACTTGTCCGTAATGACGCGGGGATCTCTAATCCAGTTACCCTGGGCATCTTTCTTAATGGGAAGGGCTTTGCCGACCAATCCAAGTCTCTCCATTTTATAGGAACTCCAGGGAATGTTGGAAATACAGTTCCACATGGCATTTTCCATGGAAAGATTCCAGTGCAGGAAATCCGTTGATCCACCGTCAGGAGATGAGCCCACACGGGTTCCCGCCTGGCCGAAGATGGCCGTATCCGCGGCAATGTTCATATCGCAGGCCTGACCGATTTCCTGGCCGCCGGCAATCCTCATACCGTTGATGCGGCAGAAAGTGGGAACACGGCAATTCAGAATACCGTCAACCATGGTTGCAAACAGGTAAATATAATCGGCGTAGTCTTTAGGTCTGCGGGTATAATATTCCGCATATTCCTTGGTATTACCGCCGGTACAGAATGCGCGGTCACCAACTGCGGTAAAAACAGCCGCCACAATTGACTTATCTACAGACGCACGATGGAAACCGGCTATAACGCCTTTTACCATCTGCGTGGTGTAGGAGTTAAACTGTTCCGGATTATTCAATGTAATCCATGCCGTATAGAGGCCCTCTACCTCTTTTCCCTGGGCATCAAGAAGAGGCTTTTTCTCATACATTGTGCAGGGAGCCGTTGTTCCATTAAACTGATTCTCAAATAAATTGTGGTCCTTAAGGGAATTATCTCTTACTAGCCAATCTAATGCCATGTTTCTTTACCCCTTTCTCTACTTTCGTTCTGTTATTCGGATACCTAGCAGAATAACCGTAATATACTTCCTGTCAGGCATCAATATTTCGCTAATTGATAGCAATTATCAAACGAGACACGGAATCAGGTCATGCCGTATCCGCCATCTACACACAGAAGCTGGCCCGTGATGTAACTGGAGTCATCCGATGAAAAGAATACGAACGGACGGGCTACTTCGCCTGGTTCCGCAAAACGATCCAACAAAATACGACCCGCATAAATTGCTTTCAGTTTGGGATCCGTGGTGATTTTTTCTGTCATGTCTGTGCTGACTATGCCCAAGGAAATCACATTACACGTTACGCCAAAACCAGCCATTTCCCTGGCAACAGATTTTGTAAAAGAAACGATACCGCCTTTGGCGGCGCTATAGTTAACCTGCCCTTTTGTGCCCACGATCCCGGCAACAGAGGTAACGTTAACAATGCGACCGTAATTCTGTTCCTTGAAATACTTGAATGCGGCCTGGATAAGGAGGAACGGGCCTTTGAGATGGATGTTCATAACATCATCCCACTGCTCTTCCGTCATCTTATGAAGCATAGCCGGATTAGTGGCGCCGGCATTATTAATGAGAATATGAATGCCCCCAAAGTGATCGATGGCTGTCTGAATAGTTTTTTCTGCATCGGCCTTGTTTTCGACTTTGCCCTGAACGGCAACGGCTTTGCCCCCTGCTTTTGTGATCATGTCAACAACTTCCGCTGCAGCAGCGTGATTCCCTGCATAGTTAACAATGACATTTGCGCCTTCCCGCGCAAATTCCAGACAAATGGCTCTTCCTACACCTCTTCCTCCGCCGGTTACAACAGCGGTTTTACCTTCCAATTTACCCATTGATTACCCCCTATTTTTATTTTTTTTGACTATAAAACCAAACCAGATATTTTCTATAAGGATGTGGGTTGGTATTTTAATACAGGGTTTATTTTAATACTTTAATTCCTACCAAAATAAGGCCTTCCCTGTCAAGCAAATATTCCGTAAAATGCTGCATTCAAAGGCTATTGTTATGGTGCCGGTGGTCTTTGCTGTGTATTATCTGCGAGCACGGAAAGATGAGTAAAGGAACTAATGAACTGAAGATATTTTATAGACAAACTTTTCAAATTGACAAGACAAAAGGAGTATGGTATAAATAGTAAGTTATGGGGTCGCTTTTAACAAAAGATGAGCAAATCCTTAAAAGTAATACATTGATCGCCAAACCAAAACTGAAAATAAAAGTAAAAATTAATAAAACAGGAGGATATGTATGAGTAAAGTTGGAATTATTGGTGTGGGGCAGAGTACATTTGTACGCAGCTATCCCGGTTCCATCAGAGAACTGGCGTTTGAAGCATACAGCGATGCCATGAGAGACGCCCGGATTACGAACGACCTGATTGATGCTACTGTCATCTGTTCATCACCTGAGTATGATAAGCAGAGATCACCCGCTGGTGTAGTTGCAGAATATCTTGGTCTTAACCCTCAGCCAACTTTTTATGTGGAAACGCTGTGCTCTTCGAGCAGTACGGGCCTCAAGATAGCTTATTCACTGGTAGAATCCGGACTGCATAGCTGTGTTATGGTTCTTGGTTTCCAGATTATGTCCCAATTGACTTCCGCCGAATCTCAGGAGAGAATGGGAAGAGGAGCCGATATTCAATGGGAATCTCCTTTTGGGACCATGATGCCCGCTTATTATGCCCTCCATGCCCAGGCTCATATGGCAAAATACGGCACAAAATCAGAAGATTTGGCTTTGGTTCGGGTGAAATCTTCGACATACGGCGTTATGAATGAAAAGGCCGTTTTCCGCAAAGAAGTAAACCTTGATATGTTCAACGAGGTAGATGGATTTGGCGGTCCTGTCGCCAGCCCCTTAAGAGTTGGTGATTGTTGCGCTAATGCGGATGGAAGTTCCTGTATTATTGTTGCTAACGAACAAAAAGCGAAGGCTCTTTGCAAAAAACCCGTATGGATTCTTGGTATTGGTGCAGCCTCGGCTTCGGTCAACATGACTGGCCGCGATCAGTTCTCCGGTCTGGCTGTGGGCATTGAAGCGGGACGGCAGGCTTATACCATGGCCGGTATTTCGCCCAAGCATATTGATGTCGCTGAAGTGCATGATTGCTTCACGATTGCGGAAGTTATGGCAACGGAAAATTTAGGATTTGCAAAGCCAGGCGGCGGGCCGGAACTGATTCGTGCGAAAGAAACGTACAAAGATGGCAGTATTCCTGTAAACGTTGATGGCGGGCTTCTCTCAAAGGGACATCCCATTGGAGCGACAGGCGGTTCTCAGGTAAGAACGATAGTCTTGCAGCTTAGAGGTGAAGCAGGGGATATCCAGGTTAAAGATCCGGCCATTGGTTTGGTTCACAATGTTGGTGGAGTTGGATTATACGGTAATGTCACAATTTTGGGGAGAGAATAGCCATGGCGAAAAAAGAAATAGACCGTCGTTTTGATAAATTCGGCACCGTTAGTTTCATGGGGGTTTCAAAAACAAATGATTTCATTGACTATCTGGAGCAGGGCAAAGTTATGGGTACGCGCTGTAAATCAAGTGGTGAGTCCTTCTTTCCTCCCAGAGCGGATTGTTTCCGTACTTTGTCCAATGACATAGAGTGGTTTGAAATAACCGGCACAGGAACGCTTTTAACTTTTAGTACCCTTCGTTATGGCCCTGTCGGTTTTGAAAATGATTTGCCATACACTATTGCCGTTGTTGATTATGGTGATTACAAGGTTTTCGGGCGTATTGATGCTGCAATCGCTGATCCTGATGCGGAGCTGAAGGTTGGGATGACCATGAAAGTTCAAGCTGGGAAAACGAAAAACGGCCAAGATACATACTTCTTTCAGAAGGCATAGGGAACCACAATTCCCCCGTATAGTTTTTTTGCAAATATAGTGTACCTGAGAGGCCAAGGATCAAAAAGGACATTCGTTCCGATTTATCTTTGGCCTCTTCACTTAAAATAATACAGTTGCTCCTTGACAGAAGCAGCAATTTCATATAAGAGCGGATTTCAATTTTCATCAGAGTCAATAGATAAAGGAAGGAGTATTATTTTTGGCAACACATAAATCATCAGAAAAGAGAAGCAAGCAGTCAGAAAAACGTCAGGCAAGGAATGTGGCGATACGGTCCCGTGTCAAAACGGCCATAAAAAAGGTTTTGAGTGCAGTTGAAAAGCGTGATCTTGATTCGGCATCAGCCATGCTGGGAAAAGCGGTGCCTGGTATCGCCAAAGCCGCGGCAAAAGGGGTTTTTCATAAGAAAAGCGCTTCCCGCAAAATTTCGCGTCTGACGAGGAAGGTCAACACCCTGACATCATCCTTGTCCGACTAGGTATTAATAGTTCCAGTACTAAAAGTCAGAAATCATAAAGCGATAAGCCCTCTCTGCCATGTCATGGGACAGCTTGATGAGGGTTTTCTTCTTTTCTTCCCTCTGATTACCGGCATTAGCGTTTTTGAGGACGAGACGGTCTTCCGTATCGGCAAAATTACGATTTTCCCATATGATACGGCCGTTTTTCCGATCTTCAAACTTTATTTGGACAGATAAGAAAACGCGCTCTTCCGCCCCTAAATCTGCTGCCTCATAGGCCACGTGTGAAGTAGAGACGTGAAGAATGGCTCCTTCCACAATGGCGTCGGCCTCTTCTTCGCTATTAACGACTTGAAATAGATTACCCCTGATAAATTGATCAATCAAAGCATTGCGAAAATAGTTTTCCAGATACGGCTCAACGGTCTTATTGGGGAAATTAGCTATATAAACTTTCTGTATTCCTGCTAATGAGCTTGATACCTCATTGAAATGATATCCGCAGCCCGTCAATAAGGTAACCATAACCAGAAGCGACAGATATTTCCCCACACGATTTTTCCCCATATCCTTCCCTCTTTTGCTTTCTAACATTATTCTTTGATAACAATGTTGACAAGCCTCTTTGGTACATAAATTTGCTTAATAATTTTCTTTCCTGCCATGAACTTGGCAATTTTTTCATCAGCAAGAGCTTGTTCCTGAATTTTTTCCGGTGATTCATGAACAGGAACTGTCAGTTTCCCTCTGACTTTGCCATTAATCTGTATGACAATCACCATATTGTCTTCAGAGGCAATTTCATCACTCCAATCCGGCCATTTTTCCAGGAATACATCGTTCTTTTCGCCGATAATAGTCCAAAGCTCCTGAGTGATATGGGGCACAAAAGGCGAAAGCATTAAGATGATCGACCGGGCTGCCTCACGAACAACGGTCAATCCCACGCGATCTTCCTTTTCCGGTCGCTGCAGCAGATAGAAGGCGTTGACAAGCTCCATAATAGCGCTGATTGCTGTGTTGAAGTGAAAGCGATCCTCAATATCCGTCGTTACTCTCTTGATGGTTTGATGAATTTTTCGGTAAAATACTTTTAAATCGTCGCGAAGGGCACTGAGTTCTTCTACAGGGACAGTGTTTTGTATGTCTTCTGCATAATCTGTAATAATGCGCCATGTACGATTCAGAAAGCGGAAAGCGCCATCTACTCCTAATTCACTCCATTCCAGATCTTTTTCGGGTGGAGCGGCAAAAAGACAGAAAATGCGCACCGTATCCGCGCCGTATTTTTGGATCAATTCATCCGGATCCACCACATTTTTCAGTGATTTGGACATTTTTTCCGTTTTACCAATCACGATGTCCGCTCCGCAAAGAGTGCATTTCCCCTCTTTTGCCTCCGCCGGGAAGAGGTACCCGTGAACTGGACAGCGCATGGTTTCTTTGCAGACCATTCCTTGAGTAAGAAGATTCTTGAACGGCTCGGAAAAACTGAGAATGTTCATATCCCGTAATACTTTTGTATAGAACCTGGCGTACATCAGGTGCAGAATCGCATGCTCAATGCCGCCGATGTATTGATCAACAGGAAGCCAATACTGTATTCGTTTCTTATCCAGCCCCGGAGATTCATGGAAGTCAGCACAGCAGAAACGGGCAAAGTACCATGATGATTCAACAAATGTATCCATGGTATCCGTCTCTCGTCTGGCGGGGATACCGCAGGCGGGGCAAGTAGTTTCGACAAAAGCCTTGTGGCGCGATAATGCTGACCCTCCCTCGGCGGAAAGAACGATATCCTTGGGTAAAACAACGGGAAGATCCTTTTCCGGTACCGGGACAATGCCGCATTTATCACAATTGATCATGGGAATAGGAGCTCCCCAATAACGCTGGCGTGAAATTCCCCAATCCCGTAAACGGTACTGAATGGTTCTTTTCCCTTTTCCTTTGGATTCAAAATAATCGGCAATAGCACCCAAGGCTTGAGTGTTCACCATGCCATCAAACGGACCGGAATTAACAAGGATACCTTCTTCGACATAGGCTTCCGTCATCGTTTCCCCATCCAGATGACAATCCTTAGGCTGTATTACAACAATCTTAGGAAGATTATACTTTTGGGCAAATTCAAAGTCACGCTGATCATGGGTGGGAACAGCCATGACACATCCCGTTCCGTAATCAGCCAGAACAAAGTTAGCGGCATAAATGGGAACCTTGTGATTTGTTGCCGGATTGAGGCAATAAGTGTCAAGAAATAGTCCCTCTTTTTCATAATAATCAGAGGTTCTCATGAGACGATCCTGTTTTTTAACCTTTTCGATGAAATCCTTAACCTGGTTTTCGCATGGTTTTCCCTTTGACAGCTGCACTACAAGGGGATGTTCTGCGGCGATAAGCATTACGGTAACGCCGAATATTGTATCCTGGCGTGTGGTAAAGCATTTAATATCACCTGACCCATCTTCCAGAGGAAAGATCAATTCACATCCGTAACTTTTCCCAATCCAATTTTTCTGCATGGTCAGAACGCGTTCCGGCCAACCGGGAAGATTATCGCATCCGGCGAGAAGCTCTTCAACATAGGCGGTGATCCGAAAGAACCATTGATCAAGGGTTTCTTCCGTAACTTCTGAATTGCATCGCCAGCACAGGCCACCCTCAACCTGTTCATTAGCCAAAACAGTTTTGCATTGGGGGCACCAGTTTACGGAGGATGTTTTTTTATAAACTAATCCTTTTTCATACATCCAGATAAAGAAGAGTTGTTCCCAGCGGTAATAATCAGGTTCGCAGGTGGATATTTCTCGTTTCCAGTCGTAATAGAATCCCAGGCGCTTTAACTGTTTTCGCATGGCAGCGATGTTTTGATTGGTCCAGTCGGCAGGATGCACGCCTCTGTCGATGGCGGCATTTTCTGCGGGCATGCCGAACGAATCCCAGCCCATGGGATGAAGGACATTGTATCCCTTCATTTTTTTATAGCGGGCAACCACATCTCCGATAGAATAGTTGCGGACATGACCAATATGAATTTTACCGGAAGGGTAGGGAAACATTTCCAAAAGATAATATTTGGTTTGGGAAGGATCCTCCTTAACCTGGTATAAACCCTTCTCCTCCCATAGCTTTTGCCATGTTTCTTCTATTTCCTGGGGATTGTATTTCCTGTTCATGTACCTGTTTGCCTTTTATGTATGTATTAGTGTCACCCTTGGTTTGCCCTGGACAAGACGAAAAGCGCTAACACTGGGAGAGGTTTCCCCTGATGATATATCTGCCTAGCATATCATATCTTCTAAATGAATCTTGGTCTTTTCCATTTCCATTTTACGCATATCCCCATATAGGGCATCCAAAATTCCGTTGATGAAGGAACCAGAGTTTTCCGAACCGTATAGTTTAGCCAAATCAATAGCCTCATTAATGGTTACTTTAGGTGGAATATCAGGACAGTAAAACAGTTCGTAAACCGCCATTCGTAAAATATTGCGATCAACCCGCGCCATTCGTGAAAGAGACCAATTTTCCGAGTGCTGCCTGATGACGGCATCAATTTCTTCTTTTTTACTCCACGAACCATGGGTCAATAGCAGGGCAAATTGACGCGCATCTTCCTGAGGATCAAAATTCCCCCAGAATGCGGAAAATGTTTCTTCAACATTTCTTTCCATTGCGTCAAGAGCATAAAGAACTTGCAGTGCCGCTTCTCGTGATTTTCTTCTGTGACTCATCCATTCCTCTGATGTAATAATGATGAATCATCTGCTTCCTGCCTTCCCCAGTCAACTGCGGCAGGCATTATTTCCTAACTGATGCCCCGGTCATGATACCTTTTTCAGCACATCCACCATTTCGATGGCCGTCATGGCGGCATCCCATCCTTTATTTCCCGCTTTTGTTCCGGCACGCTCGATAGCCTGTTCGATAGTATCGGTCGTGAGTACACCGAAAGCAACAGGAATCCCCGTATCGAGGCCGACATTGGCAATTCCTTTTGATACTTCTGCGCTTATATATTCAAAATGAGGTGTTGCACCACGGATAACAGCTCCAAGGCAGATGATCGCATCAAAACGGTTTGTTTTGGCCAGTTTTTGTGCCATGAGAGGCAGCTCAAAGGCCCCGGGTACTTTGAAAATCTGGACATCCTTTTCTTCAGCGCCTGCCCGAATCAGGGCATCCATCGCACCGTCAATCAGACGTCCGCAGATAAAATCATTAAAACGGCTTGCGGCAATACCGAACTTCATCCCTTTTGCTACAATTTTTCCCTCTATGATCTTTGCCATCTCCATTATCTCCATGATTTACGGCTATTCTTTTTCTTGCTCCTGTGAAAAAGGTTTTCCTTGTTTGTTACCGTTTCAACACTTGTCTAAGATGTGCCCCATTCTTTCTTTTTTTGTTTTCATATAATAGGTATTCGCTTCCGTCGGCTTGATTTCAATGGGAATACGTTTGGTAACGGTCAATCCATATCCTTCCAGACCGACGATTTTTTTCGGGTTATTAGTCATCATTTGAATTTTACGGACACCAAGGTCCACAAGGATCTGGGCGCCAATACCATAATCCCTGAGATCTTCCTTAAAGCCCAATTCAAGGTTGGCATCAACGGTATCCTTGCCTTTTTCCTGAAGCTCATAAGCGCGAATTTTGTTGACCAGTCCGATGCCCCGTCCTTCCTGATGCATGTAAACAATAACGCCTTTTCCGGCTTCATCAATCATTGCCATCGCTCTTTTTAACTGATCGCCGCAATCACACCGCTCCGAGCCGAATATGTCGCCGGTTACACATTCCGAATGAACTCTTACCAAAACCTCATCATTCTCTTCAATATTTCCTTTGACCAGGGCAATGTGCTTCATATCATCAACATCATTTTCGTAGACGACCATTTTGAATATGCCGCCGTAGCTAGTGGGTATGTTGGCTGCTGCCGCACGGCGGATTAGAGATTCATTGCGCATACGATATTCAATCAAATCGGCAATGGTAACAATTTTCAGATCATGTTCCCGGGCAAAAATTTCCAGATCTGGCATACGAGCCATGGTACCATCATCCTTCATAATTTCACAAATAACTCCGGCAGGTTTCAAGCCGGCTAGCCGGGACAGATCAACAGATCCTTCTGTTTGGCCTGTTCGTACGAGAACTCCTCCTCCCCTAGCGCGAATGGGAAAAACATGGCCAGGGCTGACAAGGTCCCCTGGCTGTACGTTGTCCGCAATGGCCGCACGAATAGTTGTGGCGCGGTCAGCGGCGGAAATTCCTGTTGAAACTCCTTTTGTCGCCTCAATCGATACGGTGAAAGCCGTTCCAAAACGGGATCGGTTATCATGTACCATCTGTGACAAGCCCAAATAATCAGCATGTTCTTCCGTTAAAGTAAGGCAAATCAGTCCCCGGCCATATTTAGCCATAAAATTGATTGCTTCTGGTGTTACGAATTGTGCCGCCATGTAAAGGTCGCCCTCATTTTCACGATCTTCATCATCAACCAGAATGATCATTTTACCGCTTCTGATATCAACAATGGCTTCTTTGATTGAACTAATACCCATAATTCTCCCCAAAATAAGTTTAATTCTTAAGTTTTTCCCTTGACACTGATAATTGTTATGTCAAGGCCGACCAGTCAAACCGTTCCGCTTTTTTATCTTCCTGCTCTTGCGGGAAGCGGACAAAGCGCTCCACATATTTACCGATGATATCTGCTTCTATATTGACCATATCACCGATTTTTCTGAATCCCAAGGTTGTTACTCCCGCCGTATGGGGAATGACATTAACATAAAGGCGCCGTTTGTCCAATTTGTTTACGGTGAGGCTTATGCCGTCAATGGTGACGGAACCTTTTTCGATAATATAGCGTTCTGTTTTCGGGCTGATCTCCACGCCAAAGATGATGGAAGAGGATTTTACCGCCTTTTCCCTGATGAAACCTGTTTCATCCACATGACCTAAAACAAGATGGCCTCCCAAAAAATCAGTCATACGGAGGGCCTTTTCCAGATTTACCTTGTCTCCCGTATGGATCAGCTTCAGATTGGTTCTTTCCATCGTTTCTGCGGAGATGTTAGCCGAGAAGCGATTCTTGGCCATGGCGATAACCGTCAGACAAGCACCGTTAACGGCGATGCTGTCTCCCAGGTGAACCTCATCCGTATTGATATTTCCTTCTATTTCAATAGTTGCATCAGCCCCTTTTTTCGCTATTCCTCTGACTGTACCCAACGCCTGTATAATTCCTGTAAACATGGTCTTTTTCATTACTCCGGCAAGGGGAATTTCTTTATCCATGACATATAATACCCGCCATCACTGTTTATCATCACTTGTTTCCAGAAAGCGCTGCAGTTCGTTCATAAAATCATTTACATCCCGAAATTGCCGATAAACGGAGGCAAAGCGCACATAGGCCACTCCGTCCAACTCTTGGAGTTCCTCCATAATATTCTCCCCGATGGCTGTTGTCGGCACTTCATCCCCTTGATATTTTTGGCAGAAACGTTCCACATTCTCAACAATTTTCTCAATGTCTTCCGTTTTGACAGGACGCTTTTCACAGGCCTTTTTAATCCCCGACCGTATTTTAATGCGGTCAAAAGCTTCCCGGCGGCCATCTTTTTTAACAACTGTGGGCAGTACCTCTTCAACAAATTCGTAAGTTGTAAATCGTCTGCCGCAGCCTGTACATTCCCGGCGCCGGCGTATTGCATGGCCGTCTTTGCTGATTCGCGAGTCAATAACCCGATTTTCGCTGCTTGAGCAGAAAGGGCATTTCATAGATGTATTACCTCTATTTTCGCTTCCTCCAGCATGACTGTTGCCAGATCGTCCAGATAACCTTCTTTTACCATAATCGTAGTAATACCGGAATTGATGATCATTTTGGCGCAAATGATGCACGGCTCATTGGTACAATAAAGGGTTGCCCCTTTTATATTTACGCCATGATAGGCCGCCTGTATGATTGCGTTCTGTTCCGCATGCAGTCCGCGGCAGAGTTCATGGCGTTCTCCCGAAGGAATATTCATCCTTGCGCGGAGACATCCCGTATCAATGCAGTGTTTGAGGCCGGAAGGAGCGCCATTATATCCCGTAGCGAGGATCCTTTTATCGCGGACAAGAATTGCCCCCACTTTTCGACGGAGACAGGAGGAACGTTTGGCAACAATTTCCACGATATCCATGAAGTATTCATCCCAACCCGGGCGATTTGTTGCGTTTTTTTCCTCCATCTGTTCCTGGCACCATAAGTTTCTTGTGGGAGCCTCTGTTAACACGTCATTGCTGTAGAAGTCAAATAATTTTACATGGTTTCAGCTTTTTGTTCAGGGGTCAAAATGGCTTTATAAAGATATAATTTCTTCCGTGTAAAAAGTCCTTGCCTTTTTCCTGGGGCGCCTGCCGTTATGATTCTGCCATCATCTGTGAGGTGTATGGGTGTGATTTATGGAGATATTTGTAAAAAAATGATGGGAGCCAATGGCTTCGGACGCAAGGCAAATCCCCTTCCTGTAAGTTTTTTACAGGTATAGGGATTTTGGAGAAAAGGGTTAATTTCCATGGCTGAAGCGGCAAGGCGCTGCGGAATGGCCCGTTCAACCTTTCGTTACCGGGCGATAACATTCAGGAAAGGCAAACCATAACCCTGTCCAAAAAGTATACTTTTT
>Ga0123353_10013238_pt1 | contig 11802 bp, 9 predicted proteins | sample TergutLab28metaG_3_FD_92763 | JGI IMG/M metagenome (GOLD analysis project Ga0123353, IMG submission 92763) | Labiotermes labralis P3 segment gut microbial communities from Petit-Saut dam, French Guiana - Lab288 P3 | ecosystem: Host-associated > Arthropoda: Insects > Digestive system > Gut ... | reverse complement strand
TTCCTCCCCCTCTTTTTTCATAATAATTTATTTATTTTTTTTGTGGGTGTGTTTTTTTTTTTTTTTTTTTTTTTGTATGAGTGGGTACACATTCCATAATTTGTATGTATACATTGAACATTGCAGTTGGTGCTTTGTATTGTGAAGTTTGTGGGTTCTGACCTTGAGGTTGGCTGTCCTGGTTGGGGATGGGGTTCATGGCTTTCCTCAGTGCCTCCAGATAAATGCCAGAATAGTGCCTTGGATTTTGTCCAGCCCACTTTCAGTGTCCATATCATTATTTGCACTCATCCTACTGCTCAACCATATAATCAGCTGTTGAAAGCACTGTTAAATAAATTATAGTAAAGAAACTTTTATGTGAAACTTAAGTGTGAGGAAATACATTTGTAAATTAAGAGTGCAAAATGTATGTGGTATCTGCAGCTTGTGTGATGTGTCAAGCAACACTAAGCGCATCTAACAAGTAGATGGCACATGCACAGTTCTGCCAACCACTTTATGGTTCTGATGTGCATTTAAGTGACAGAACTGCTTTTATAACAAGTTTCATTACAAAGTAACACTTTGTTTAGTTCTGTATAGAAGATATTGTTAAATTTTTCATTGAAACGATTGTTCCTGGTATATCTTATTTCTTTCAGTTGCCACGTGGTTTGATTTTTGAATCCGTGGTAATAGCACTACACAGAATCACTAGGTTAATCTACTTACAAACTTCAGCAAGCATCCTTTGAGTCATCCTGTAAGAATTTCAGCTGGCCATTCTCAGGGTATGTGGTCAAAGTTGTGGGTTGTTGCTATAAGAACAGGTACACATGCGATAAAAAAGTGTTTCATTTTTCTTCAGACTAAACTCCTTTGACTGTAACACATTTTTTCTGTATTTCAAAAAGTTGTGTGAAAAGGTCATTGAAGATGTCCAAAGGAACTGCACCTAATTTGGCAAGTATGTTTTTCCAGATGTTTCTGGTATTCGAATATCTTCTGTTGAGGGCAGTTTTCACTTTGAGAAATAAAAAAAAAAAATCAGCTGGCTCAAGGTCATGTGTATGAGGTGAGAGTCTAATCTGAACCATGCTGCAGTTCACCAGGAAGCACTTCATTGTCACAGCAGTGAATTACCTGTTGTGTGAGACTGTGTCAAACTAACTTATATCCATCTGCCTCCTTCTCCAATCATCTGGGTAAAGTGCAGTTGATCCTCCATCAATTTTAGGGTCATTTGATGGTCTCTGGCTACTAGTTTATGAAGTTTGCAAAAGTTTCTGGATTTTGAGCAGCGAGTGGGTGCCCACTGCTTATTGTGTTTAAGGTCCTTGCGTCCCTCTTTGAATCTTTTAAAACACTCAAAGATACATGTGCAAGATGCTCATTTCGACAGTTTCAGGATTTCATATGTTTCTTTGGCCATATTCCTTAGTTTCTAAACAAAATATGTTGTTTGCTTGTGCTTCTCCATGGCCAAGGAAAGCATTGTACCCTTGGGGCTGTGAGCTTTGAACTGACTAGAACTTTTTCCCTCATCCTTGGCAGTTGTAACCTGAACTGGCAGGAACCAGCTACATTTGGTTTATGCAGCAAACCATATTTGCATGATAGCATCAATCTTGGAACGTTATTTGTTAAGCATGTGACGGAAATGCTGTGACTTACACAGTACACAGGTATTCATAATTTATAACCTCATTCATAGACAAGCCTCTTTTAAATGATGAGAGAGAAAGTGAATTTTGTGTGTTAATATAACTTGTTCGAGTAATATTAGGTGTGATCATTAAGTGACGAGTTGTGTTTGCTTTGAGGGTATCTGTACTTGGTCTCTTGTACTGTAACATTTTGGGTACACATCTTTTTTGTGCATCAAGAAATGTTCTGATCTTCACTATAATTTCTGATCAGTTGTGTGAAAGGTGTAGTGCTGGAGATGACGTTTCTGAGCATCTGTGTGGAAGGGGTAGTGTTTGACATGATGTAGTTTCTCGTTGTGACATAGTGTGATGCAACCTGGTGCAGGACCCTGAATGTAAAATGTTTGGAGGGAGTCTCCTATTCACTGAGCCATATAATTATTTTCCCTTTGTGATGTAAACTAGTTTTCTGAATCATTTGTGAAACAAAACCAGTATATTTCTGGACATTGTAATTCAAACTGGTGATCGGTTTTGTATTCTTTTTTTTTGTCTCTTTACCTCTATGTGTACATCATAAGAGCATATCTGTGTAATATCTTTTTTTGTTCCATGATATCCTAAAATCTGCCCCTTAACTTCATAGAAATGTCTTTTTGTAGTGAGTGATCGGGTTGCCAGATATTGATGGCTTTGCAGTTGGAAGTCATGAGACTAGCACACAGCATAAACAAACAGCATTTGGATGTTTTTATGGTTAAGTTGAGTATTTTTTTCAGTTGGAAGATGTTGCAAGAGTTCGGCCTCTTGGCTTTCAGTCCTGCCAAGCTGTTTCTTATAGGAGTTGATTGGTCCACGTGTGAACTTCTGGTAAAACGGCAGTTGTGTGAGGAAACAAATCACTTCAGCATCCTTGTTAATATCTCCATGTGGGACTGTCTTTGGAAAATTTTGTACTAATATTTAATAGAGATGACCCAAGATTGAAGAGAAGGGATGAAGTTGGGGAAAATTTTCATGCAGTAGGGAAATGTTCACAGTCACATCCAGGAAGATAGAAAAAGTTACACAGCATGATGTTGATACAAGGCAAGAACTGAACAAGTCGGGGATTTGAGGTTCTCCTGATGGTGTCTATGAACATCACTGTCAGGTGGCTGGTTGTGCACCTACTGCACCCATTGTACATGGTGTCACATCTTGAAGGGCAGCTGTGTGTGTGTGTGTGTGTGGCACATGAATTCAGAGGCAAATTTGGTTCTCTGAATTGTAACAAGTGAAGTTACACTCTTCTGTGTGTACTTGTACCTCTTTCATATCAACTTCAAACCTTGCCAGTTCTGTATATATTTGCCATCTCTGTTGAATATGGGTATATGTAACAATCTATTCTTCCAATGGAATGGACACAATGAACTAGTAGTAGTAGTAGCAGTAGTGGTAATAGTAGTAGTAATAATAATAATAATAAGTAACTTCATTTATTAATATTGCCATTATATAATTTCTGTCGGTAGAAAGCCACAAAACACATGACAGGAGCTTATTTACATTGACTTGCTGATGATTGTAGAGGGCTTTAGGAAACAAATGGCAGGTCATTGTCAGTAAAATACTTTAATCATGATATGTGCAGGTTAATATCGCAAAACAATTGCTCTTCAATATAGTACGTACTGTAAAATGCTGTACATTGAGAATTTATTCCTTTGTATTTGTAATATGGGATTATATTAAGGGTTTAGTTTTTTCAGTAAATTGAATGTAAATATTATCCTCACAGTAGTGTTTTTGAAAGTAAGGAATCTGTGTAAAAGTCCTGGCTGAGTGTAATTGAAAGTATTGTTTTGTAATGCTGATGCATGTGTTGTTGCAGCCTGACACCATTACAACTGTAGGAATTACCAGAACAGGTATAGAATCTTGTTCCCATGACGGATCAAGATGAAGGCCAGGAGACTTACAAATGAAGCAGCATGGACACTGCAGCAGGCTGTAAGATGTATTCAGCAAGATCTGTTGTCACCTGCCAAGATCAGAACAAATGGTTTTCTTCAGAAACACCACTGCTTGGTTTGAATTGCAGCCATGTTACTCACCGCAACACATATTGAAGGTCTGTGTACTATAAAACTACAATTACAATGCTTGTTCAGTTAGTAAGGTTCTCCAAATTATTTCCAGTTAAAGTACACAGTCAGCACAGCTTGATCTATTGGAAAAACAAATATCTTTCATTTTCACAATAGAAATACATAGTGTTCATTTTGCGTATGTTATGTAGGGTATGGTACCATATATTGTTGCACACTATTTGAAATTTCACTAAATTGTATTATTGCCATTAGCCTTATGGTATAAAATTTTGTGGCTGTTACATTTTTTCCTTCCAGATATTCTCATCATACATTAGGGTTAATCACTTTTCTTGTAGAATGTGAAGATTTTATGTTTTTATGTAAGAAATTTTTGTAAAAACATACTGTAAAAAAGGCTTCTTGTTTTAAACATTTTTCTGATTATTGGTACAGCTATCAGTAAAGAAACTATTTTCCTTATATTTTTTCTTTCTCTTGTGCTTTTAGTTTTATTTCCTATCCTGTTGTCCGAATGAAGTATTTTGGCATTGTTTTAGTTCTGCTGAATGTTGCATGTTCAGTTTTAGGTTGGCTTGGGTGCTTTCTTGTACTGTCCATACAAGAGGTAACAGTTCCTGTATGACATAAGGACAGTGTAACAGGAAAATAAAACAGGAAAAAAAGGAACAAAAGATATCTTGCATAAATCTGTATAAGGAATTAGAAACTAATTTTGTAAAATGGGTTTTTAAAATAGCTACATATGAGGTAATAACTCTTCATTTAATGAGAAATACAATTAACTGGCATGTAAGAGCACATCCAGAAACCATAAAAAAAAAAACAACCACAGAATTTTATAATGCAAGGCTATTAGCAGTAATACGTTATTTAATTCTGTACATTTATTAACATAGGTGTAAGGTATCACATTCTGAAAAGACAATTAAAATTATTATAATTGCATAAAATCCTCCTTGCTTACTGAATAGCCTCATTATTACCCACTGTGGGTCAAAATATGTAGCTTTATTGTGGAAATTAGAGTTTGTTTTTCCTGTAATCAAGCACTATCAGACTGTGTGCATTAACTGGAAGTATTTACTGTACACACAATAGTATGTCACGCATGAAGATAAGATTCACTAGTTTGTAACTTTTGTGAATCGAGCATTTGTGTTTCCATAGTGGGTAGCACTTGCAGTAGGAGTAACATTCGACAGGTGGTACGAGAGCCAGTTGAATGCTGTTAATGGGATAAGTTGATGCGAAGTGATGATGTAGGAAGTGTACACCTATGAAGATGTATGAAGTGTGATTTGGTTCTTGAGGGCAAACCTTGTTTTCTCCATTTAAATACACTGACAGTTGATAGAGGTGTGTGGTGATAGTGAATTGAGAGTGCAGCATGTTGGATTGCGCACTGTTCAGCTCAGCACATGATGGATGGGTGTGAACACAGCATGAGTGGAGTAACGGGTTTTGGGAAACTGAAGCACCATTTAATGTTTTCATTTGCACAGTAATATGCAAGTGGAAATGGCTGTTTGTGAACTGAGAATGCAAGACCCATATTTCTACTTTGACATAATTTTCACTCATGCCACATTGGAAAAATGCATCATTATGCACATGGAAAAATAGTGACACTTCAGAGAAATAAATGCTGTGTGATGACTTCTAATTCAGTTCTTATGATGTAGGGAACCTTATTTATTGAACACTGTAAAAAATACAGTGTCTTGCAATAATTGCAGAAGTACAGTGGAAACTCAGTAGATTGAGATGTCTGCCTTTATACATCTGAAGTTGCTATATCTAAATACTGGTTCTGTAACAGTATGGAGGGTCCATGCAGATACATATTACAGTAACTGTAGAGATACAGTCCTTGCACAGAATGAGTATAGTGATGAAACTGTATATAACAGTGAGGGAATAATTAACCTCTTATCAAAGTGTCTGTGATACAGAATCTTGTTGCCCTTGAAGGGGAATTTTACAAATTGCACACAGGTTCAGTATATATTGAAGTGTCTAGTTTCTGAAAGAACAGAGGGGAAAATGATGAACCACAGGAAAACAAAAAAATGTAATGCACATGTTCCACTTAAATCTATAAAAATTACTAATAACTATTTAATACCTTTGTGAATATTGCGTTTTATGTGGACATGCTGATTGTATGTGACATAACACCAGTGATTAAACCCTGTTTTGTGTTTACATGAAATTAAGTATAGTAGGTATTTACAAAACAGTGTAGAGCAGATGCAAATGTAAAAAATCAGCACTGCAAAAGCTACATTTGACTTACGAGTGTAAATTAATGTACCTCTATACTTTCCACATTCATTGTCCACTGAAGGTGAAATTCATTATAACGATCTGAGAATAATGCTAATGAACATTGGTGAGTTTCGTGAAGGCTGCAAAGTGAAGGCCATGTTTTCCTTGCAGGAATGTATGAAGTTTCATTTGTGCATCTATTGACATCTACTCAGTATCCCTCCATCACCCACACCATCCTCACCTCTATTCCTGACTTGGCCAAGGAGTGACATTTTTTAAGTGTGTTTGTACCTGCAGTGGGAATTGCCAGTATGGGAAGGTTACCACTGCTCTTTGTTTTAAAACATCATTGTCGCTTTCAGTATTTTTGCATGAAATGATTGTACCAGGAATATTTTTGGTTAGAATCAAGTATTCTGAGTGATGGCTGTAGATAGAAAATGTATAAAACTTGGCCAATTTTTGTTCACATCCTAAAATAAATTATGGCTTTAGTGCATCATTTTTTGTGAACTCTCAAATTCTTATTGTCATCACATGGAGTTCTATACAGTTTTCACATGACTCAGTAAAGAAGTACTGCAAGTACAAGTAGAAGTTAATTTACTCCCTCATGTAAACCGTGACTGTCACTGAGCCATTTTTCATGAAACTGACATGTGCTTAACAACTGCTTGTAAAGAACACCTACACTAAATTTAATGGAAAACAGAGAAATGGTTTAGTTTCTGATACTAGGTCATGGGCAGACATGGTCTGGTCTCCTCCTGTGGTGGTGGTTTGTTTGCTTCATAACTGTAATGTGGCAGTGGTTTCCCTCAGTTTATGTCCTGTATTTTGTCAGCACAATTACTGTAAATGGAAGTGTTGGTATGGCATGTACAAAGTTAATTGTAAATACCAGAGTTTATATCAATTTTTTCTGAAGTACAGAAACTCCTGTACATTCTGTATATAATTTGAGGCTGGGTGCTGAATGATTGTATGAATTTGAGGTTTGTTCACAACATTTTCAATTCTAATATTGTCAGTTTTATAACATTTGTGTGACCAAAATTAAGGATAAGGAACGCAATAATAGACAAAGCTTTAAAAATTTGCATCAGAAATCTGGATACTAACGAAGAGAGAGAGAAAGCAAATAAACATTTTTGAAAGGAAAGTGTTTAGAACAATTTTAGTCCCAGTATATGAGAATGAAAAAGGAAATTGTAGAATGTAACCAATAAAGAAATTTGTGCATTGGTTAAAAAACCCACTATAGTAGAGACAGCAGGGTTAAATAGATTGCATTGGTTTGGGTAGGTACAGAGAATGGAAGACAATAGAATTCCCAATAAAAAGGCATTTTATTTGAATTTGGAAATAAAGGTGGGAGGTAGACCAAGAAAGAGAGGGCAAGATGAAGTGAGGGAGGATGGAAGACTAGTTGGTGGAAGGAAAGGGTATGTAACAGAGAGGAATGGAAGAAGCTCCTGAGAAGGTCAAGGAATCATCACATTCTGCACATGCCAATGGAAAGAATGAATGAATGAATGTAAGTAAGATTTGAGGTTTCCACAGTGCTGTGTTCAGCACATGTGATATGACACTGTGTCACTGGGTTAGAGGTTTCCAGTGTTTTGAAAGGACATAGCCCTTCATATTCACAGATTAAGCAGTCCAATAATGTGGAGGAACTACATTTCTGCAAAATGTCAGGAACCAGTAACTCATTGACAGGAATGTTACAGCAGAATGAGCCTAATGTCTACTTTCTTTAAACCGCTTCTGCTGATAACATTTGCCAATATATTCGCTTAATTCAGTTTCAGATATATTTTTGACCCAAGGAAACTGATCTGCAAGTATAAGTTTTATTGTGTTTTCACAGTGACAACAAATGCAAATAAATTTGTAATGTAAGGGTGAGTAATTGTACCAACCAGCAGGTGATGTACAATGGAAATGTAAAGAAGAGACCAATTAAATGCAACAAAAATGATGATGTTTACTGTCCAAGCTTTCAGTCACTGCCTCTGCTCTGTCAGTAACTTTACTATGAATTGGTCGTTTTTAAATGAGGATGAATTTACAAACACATCCATGTTATGTTTATTGGTAAATAGATATGTAGTACAAATAACAATGTGAAACATAGTAGTATCAGAAAGTTCCCAGACTTGGGGCCTTGTATTTCTATATGTGATTTGGCAGAGATGCTGTAGTGTGTTTTGCCTGTAGCGTTTGTGCATATGCATGAGAGGTGGCTGCAAGTTGGAGTCTGTTAGTCGTGTGATAGGGTTGCTTGAGTGGTGTGTCCAAGCTGACCTGCGTAACGTCTGTGAGCTTAGAGCCAACATAATTTCCTGTTCATGCTAGGGAAGAGTGCTGTAGAAATGCTGCAGTCCTTTCAAACTGTTAATGGGGGATTATGCTTTTAAAAATCAGCTGTGTATGACTGCATCAGAAGTGGGTAAGAATTGCTGGAAGACAAGTCTGCAATGGGAGATCTCGGTGAGTGCTGAAACTATGTCAGAGATAAAGCAGCTGGTGTGTGCCAACCACTGTATAGCCTTGCTAAGGTTGGATGTGAAGTGGGTATCTTGTGTGGATCAACATGGGCAGCAATGGATGAGTGTGGTCTGTGCAAAGTTTGTTCTGCAGTTGCTTCCTGACAATCGAAGAGAATGCTGGAACAGTTGCAAGCAGACTGTTTGAAAAGTCAGTGCAGGATAGCAACTTCTAAGGCAATGTTGTTACAGGAAGTGAAAATTGGGTATTTGCTTGATCCTGCAACCAAACAGCAGTCATCCAAATGGTATGCCACATCATCCCCTTTGCCAAAGAAGTATCAGACTGCTAAGTTGAACTCGAAAGTCTTGCTGATGGCATTTTTCGGTAGTCTTCCACTGGGGAGACCTAGGCCTAGATGGGAGGATAATATTAAGATGGATCCTCAGGAAGTGGGATGTGGGGGGTATGCACTGGATCAAGCTGGCTCAGGATAGGGACAGGTGGCGGGCACTTGTGAATGTGGTACTGAACGTTTGGGTTCCATAAAATGCGGAGAATTTCTTGACTAGCTGCAAACCGGTTAGCTTTTGTGAAGGACTCTGCTGCATGGAGTAAGTAATTAAGTATGTTTTGGTGTTTGCTGCACCATCGATAGAGAGACCACTGCATTATTTGCTCAAGAACTATGTGCTATTTGCAACCTTGCAAAAAGGATATGGTCTTCCTGTGGATGGCGCAACAAACACCAAAACAATAAATATATGATGATAAATATATGTATTTAACATATTATGTGCATGGGCCGGATAGCTCAGTCAGTATAGTGACTGACTACGGGCTGGACGGTGACCAGACTGCAAGTTAAAAAATTAGTTCTAGAATAGCAATCAGTTCACATATGCAAAAACCATATAAACTGGCACAGCAATACAGAAAACAATTTTTTTTTTTTTTATTTTGATAGGAGCCATCCCATTGCGTTATTCAGTATTCAAGAAAGTGATTTACTCATTCTTAACACAAATTCAATATATAGTCAATAATACATAGTTTTGGCTACATGTTTCGGTTTTACCAAACCATCTTCAGGCCAACATTTACCATATGGAGGTACATTCAGTGTGTGCATACATTAGTGTTTACATAAAATTTTAATTTCTAGTTTAAAATCTATTAACAAAATGTATTTTTAAAACATGTACTCCTTTCAGTGCGAAGGTACTTTCATTGTAAAACTTATGTCAACGTATATACGTATCAAGTTGATCCAGAACTCATGTCAAATGGATGTTCAAATAAGGCTGTGTTACCCTCGGTGTATATATATGCATGTAGTTGGAGCCAAATTTTTGTTATATAATTGTGCGTATATTCTTAATTCTGAAATAATAGTTTTTATCACATTAATGCTCAAGTCATCCTACAGGAGGTCAAGTGCAGGATTGTGTACATGCACACAGTATAAACTTATTCCACATACATGACTTATCTGTTTGTATACATAGTTTTGATTCAGGCACAGATCTATTTATTAAGCATACATGTTAGCTGATGGTAAGGCAGACTGTTGTGTAAATCGCTGAACAAGACTGATGTATGTTTTTCTAGTTGATGGATTTTTTTTGTTTATTCCGCACTGGTATTTGATTTTTTATGCATAGTAGAGGCTTGCATCATGCATGTGTGTTTGAGTAACACTTGTGACACAGTCACAAGTATTACTCACGTGATCATCTACCCAAGGAGTAGTGAGGTTCTGTTCTCTTCAAATAAAGCACATCACTTTCTTGTACCTACTAGCAAGATCTTAAATATGTATTAAAGTTTAACCCTTTGTCCAATGTATTACTACTGTCTGTGTCCAGACAGAACAGGAACTTTATCCACACATAATATAAATTAAAATATACGAAACTCAATCTTACGTCCCTTTTGTCCCACAAAGAGCCAACAGATGAAATGCTATTACTGGTAGATTTTTTCTTAACTGGAGCAACTCCCTCATCCCCAACAGTTTGATCCCAGCGACCTCGCTTCTTTGGGGCAGATTTTTGTATATCACCATTACTCATAGCTTTCAAAGGTTGGTCCTTGGATTTCTCAACAAGTTGTTTCCACAGCTAACAACAAAACATACACCATGGAAGATTAGTATATAATCTGCTAACCTGTGACATATATATAAAATTATTTATAAAATCCTTACACCATCCATGAACAGAGTTGTTACTAATAGTATTCACACGATTTTGACAATTTAAAATCCATGTATTTTTTCAATCAATTTCTTTTTATTCCAACTAAATGCACATAATATGTTAAACACATATTTATAAGCAATTACCTCCTACATGTTTTGAGTGTTAGGCAGGTCCATTTACAGCAGCAGCCAGGGAATTGGCTAGATATAAATAAGATTTAGTGGGTGTGCAGGAGGTTATGTGGGACACAGAAGGCACAGCAAGAGCAGGGGATTATAATTTTTTCTATGGAAAAGGAAATGAGAATCATCAATTGGGAACAGGATTCTTTGCACACCACAGAAACTATCAGCAGTTAAGAGAGCAGAGTTTGTTAGCAATAGGGTGTCATATAGTTCTGAGAGGTCGCTGGTGTAATATTGTTTTTAATGTGCATGCAAAAAAGTAAGGAGAGAGAATATTTTCAAACTGACAATTGGTAATGAGATTACATCAGGATAGTAAAGATAATGGTGTTAGAACAGTAAATACTGCCACGTCAAAAAATTTGTTAAAAGCACGATGTTCCCACACCGAAACATTCACAAGTATGCCTGGACCTCTCCTGATGGGAAGACTCATAACCAGATTGATCACATATTGATAGATAGGAGATGGCATTCGAGTGTACTAGATGTACAAAGTTTCAGGGGAGCTGATTGTGATACTGATCACTATCTGGTGGTTGCAAAAGTTACAGAAAGATTAGCATAAGTAAACAAGCAGCAGAGTTTTGATGGGGAAAGATTTAATCTCGGGAAGCTAAATGAGCTGGAGGTAGGTAACAGTATCAGATAGAGATTACAAACAGGTTTGCAGCTTTGGAGAACTTAAGTGATGACGAGGACATAAACAGGGTTTGGGAGAACATTAAATAGAACATCAAAACTACAGCTAAAGACAGACTAGAGCTGCAAGAATTGAAGCAGCATAAACCATGGTTTGATGATGTTTGGGTTTTTTTAGATCAAAGGAAGCAGGCTGAAATGCAGTGGATATATGACCCAAGCCAAAGCAATGTAGATAATCTGAACAATGTAAGACGTGATGCTAGCAGACATTTCA
>Ga0123353_10013237_pt1 | contig 11802 bp, 3 predicted proteins | sample TergutLab28metaG_3_FD_92763 | JGI IMG/M metagenome (GOLD analysis project Ga0123353, IMG submission 92763) | Labiotermes labralis P3 segment gut microbial communities from Petit-Saut dam, French Guiana - Lab288 P3 | ecosystem: Host-associated > Arthropoda: Insects > Digestive system > Gut ... | reverse complement strand
GTTAGTTCGGCCTTATGTTTATGTTTATATATATATATATATATACACACACACACACACAAACAAACAAACAAACAATTTCCTTTTAATGGCGCTATACACTCTCAGTTAAACTGAGCGATTTTACTGTATGACGTCATACCTGCCGGAAAAACTGAGTAAACTGCGCAGTTTTGACAGGCAATAGCGCAGGCCTCAGAACCGTCCTTTCCAGTCGTCTTTCACACAGATAACTGCGCTGTTCACTCAGGGAATCCCACAGTTTCTTCAGTTTAACTGCCGATATCACGACGTCACACGCACAAGAAGAAACACAGAACTGACAAAAAAACTGACAAGCCTGATGGAAAACCTGTGCTGTGCTAGAGAACATTCAGTTCAGTTTTTCGTGAAGTATTTTTTTTTACACAGCTAAACTGCACAGTTTAAGTTAGGGTGTATGAGACCCTTAAGGCGCGTTCGAATCACTGCGGAGTTCATGTGAAGCTTCCGCCGCGAAGTAGATGAGAACTGCGCTCTTCTGAGTTATTACGCAGCGAGTAGTGATAATTTCTTACCGACGTTTCGGGACAACCTGACGGTGCCGAAACATCGGTAATTACCACTACTCGCTGCGTAATAGCACAGAGAAGAGCAGTTCTCACTGCGGAGCTCTTTTTAAAACTGCTCCGTTTACTCCTCCGAATGCATATAACCGAAGAATTGCTCAACACATTTTCATGAAATTCGATATTGGAGCACTTTACGAAAAAGCGTCGATTCCTTTCAGTTTTCATTAAGATCGGGAAAATTTAATGAACACTTTACAAAACGACCTACACACTTTTCGGCACAGGAACGCTCGTTTCCATGCAATGAAGAGACGCAGTTTCTATCATGCTCCGGACCCACACGCAAGTTACGATAACACAATTAAGATTTTAGGCCTGTATCATTAAAATTCCGTGCGCCAACAATGGAAATCCGGTGCGTCACTAACTTGCGTTTCCCGTATCCGTACAAAGACGCTACAGTCGAGTTCTTCCTCTCTATAAGAACCCAGCGCTCTTTGTAGCAAAGTACCTTAGTACAATTTAGATGCATCCTATTCTGTTTAACCGAAGTTTTGCTGTTCGGCCTATCTTCCACCGGGAAAACGATACCTTAGTATGTCCACGTCAAGGTCCTCAGCCAAGACGGTAAATCCATTACTGTAAGCACAATTCACATTATACTTATAACGTATCCGTACTACAGCCGAGGATATATTTGGTACGCAAGAATGGCTAAAGGAATCGAGAGGTACCTGCTAGGCCGAAGCGCTCCATCCATAGCGTTTTGCTTGGTTGGTGGTTGGGTACACGTTTTAATAAACCCATGTGATACAAACTTGGATATAACCTTCAATCACACACTGGCAGCCGAGGGCACATCCACCATTTCTTCGTATGTGATCTTACAGGACTTAATGCTGACCCCTACAACCGCATAATGGAGCTCTGCCTCATAACAGGCAAGCTCTATTAGTCTGCGGATCAGGAAAGTGCAAAATCATTATAATGTACGATATCGTAGTCGAGTACAGCTGCTACTTGGACTAGAAGTGAACACACATAACACGAAGGTAATCAAGCGTCGAGGATTGTGGTTCAGCGACTGCGTACTGCTCGCAATTCCTCACCGCCATTAAACCACATAACGCCAGGCCCTACATCGTGGTACGGAAGCTTTGGAATGAATGAACCTTGACTTAAAACTGTTGCCTTCCATACGGCCAATTTATACACTAGAGTTTTGGTTTTTAACACAGGATAAACGACTAACAAACACCATGTGTTGCCAACTGCGTGACATTTGGGAAGGAAAATCATGAAGGCATCAAAATGTGTCTGCGGTTTACCAGACTAATTTCCAACGGCTCCTTTCCCGGGGCTAACTGTGACCTGAACGTGATACTTTACAACCTCCTAACCGTGCATTTTATATAACGGCGCTTAAGCACCGATGGCTCTTACGGTATTTATCTGATAAGAATATGTGGTAGTTTTAATAAAAGTCTACGGAACAAAACATTATGAACACGCAAAGGATAATGTAAGTCAAATGCAAATGGCACGATATTTCTCAGCACATGACATCATTACTGTAATTAGCTAAGGGCGGTAATACACAGTCTTTTGGATCGGATAAGCACAGCAGTAATAAACTAAGTAAGGAAAGGACGGAATGGAAGAAAATCAATGAGAAGGCTAAAACCCACAGTGAGTTGTAACGCCAACAAAAGAAGAATAAGAAGCGCAGCAGTAATGATTCTGGCTGGTATTTAACACTATAAAGGTAGAGTGTCTAACACTTTACAAATTAATTTACAATACACAGAGCATGAGAAACAGGTGAAATGCATACTGGGTTTTGGTGGGGAGACTTAAGGGGAAGGGAACACTTAAAGACCTAAGAGTAGATAGAAGGATAAAATCAACTAGGATGGGAAGGCACTGATCTGCCTTATGAAAGGGACAGTTTACGACCTTTGTGAATACGGTAATGAACCTTCGATAATGCGTGGAATTTCTTGACTAGCTAGGGACCTGTCAGTTTCTCAGGATGGAATCTTCCATGGACTACTACTAGAAGTAGTAGTAGCAAATAGTATTAGTAGTAACAGCAGTAATGATGGCGGTGGTGGTAGTATGTACAGGGTTTTCATTACACGATGTTGCGGAAGCCGGGTGCACGCGATGAACTACTCTAGGCCGCCTCGCTGTTACAAGCATATTCGCAGCATCTAAGTTTTCAAATTACTTTTCTCTCTTTAGTGTACACATTCTGTTGTAAATTCATAAAATTAAAGAAAAAAACAAAGACCGTCGTTCAAAATTAAAATCTTTTCTATCCAAATTTTTATGAGGTCGGAAAGAGCACTGATTTGTTTGATGGTTTCCAGGCTACGACGACCTGTTCTTCTGATAAGAGTGGTATTAAGGGTGAAGACGAGTATGTAGCACTGATGGAATGAAAGTGACAGGCGAACACCGAAATACTTGGAGCAGTGCCATGATTTAAAACCCCATATACAAAGATTCAGTGAGTCCCCACACAGAACAGTGTGCTTACATTAGAAAGACCAACCGATGAATGATACATAGGGAAACAGTGGCTGTTTATTGTGAGAAACATACGAAAAACATACATGCCATCCTCCATTTAATACCCCCATAATACATGAAGACGAGTAGACCTACAAATTCTCATCTCCTTATTAAAAAAAATTATATCTGTCCCTGTTACTTCCTCTCTCTCATGTTCAGTGTTCCCATAACCCTTTCTCTAACAGTCCCCATGTAGACCTATATTATTCCCTTAGGACGAAAGACCACCAAGCTAAATACACATAACAAATACCAAGTTTTGAAGTCTACAATTTGAGACTGGAAAGAGAGAGGGAACGAAATAAAGAACTAAATTAGCAGGCCTTCTGAGAATTGTTACCTTCTAACTTACTTGTAAATATAATTTTGATTTGTTGCCTGCAGATTGGTAGGGGGTTACAAGATGGGGAAAAAACGAAGGGCAATGTACGTACAACTCAATATTAAGGCGCATTCGCGTTACCATTGTTGCAGTGGAAAAACAGTAAGTATTACATATTTTGAGTGTGTTTCTGTAGCCTCAGTTATCCAGCATCCGAAGCGCACGCGCCATATTATACGGCCCATATTTTTACACATTATCTCGCAATTGGCACGATTTCGGAGGAAAAAAAAGTCAATGAATATAAAACGTGTGTTCCTATTTTCTCTACAACTTTTGTCTGAAATATTTCTCATTCCAAGAAGGATTCAGCTAGATATTACCATAAATATACATATGTATTAATGTAGAGTCCTCGTTATTCCTTTCAGATATTAATGGAACTTGAATTTTCTAGGCAGATCCCCCCCCCAAAAAAAACATAACTATCACGAAACTCCGTCCAGTGGAAGCCAATCTGTTCCATACGACCGGACAGACAGACAGACACACATGACGAAGCTAATAATAAATTTTTGCAATTTTGTGGAAGTGCCTAAAAAACTAATCATTCTGGGGGGCAGTTATTCATTTGGTCTAAATAACTGTTGTGTTACCCTGCAGTAGGTCTGTTTAATAGCTCAGTCTCTGACGTAAAATTTCAAATGTCCGAATAAAAAATATTTGTAACATGTGACGGGATTTCTAGAAGATAACGTGTTTTGTCCATATGCATAGGCACGTTCGTCCACCACAATCAAACGAAGACTGGCACTAGTCTATACAGCACAAAACTTTACTTCATATTTCAGAGAGAACACGGTTTGTGTCCGTATTTTAGACCAACCAGTTAATGTGTATGGGTATACTCGGTAATTGTAATGTAAAATAAACTAAACTCAAATCAATTGCGAGTAAAAGTTCAGGGATTCTTAGAGTCGCCACTGGCCTTTAAAGGGTCTCATAGCCTACTGACCTGATTAAAATCTAAAAGTATACATAATGTATTCGCCGAATGTTCATTCGGGTACCAGTCTGTTCTGAAGGGTACAAATGAATGAAATTTTCGTAATGTCGTAGGCACTCCAATGGTTTTTAAAATAAATTTAAAAAAAATGCTTTCAACGACTGTACACATCTCGGGCAGACCTCTGTATTTTTACACCACGAGGAACAAATTCGTGGTCCAACCGCCGTCTGAATATACGAGCTGTCACTTGGAATGCAGCCAGTGGACAAACCCAAGTCGCGATTTTTTCGGCTCCTTTCGAGAGTTGTGGTCGGCTGCTTTCTGCGCTACACCGAGCCCAGCTCAAGTTTTGGAACAGTCTGGGGATCAAGTTAATCTGACGAACAGCGTCGCTACTGCCAACATAGTTCACGTCAGCATATACTCTATACACATCAACTGACAGATAACTTCACAACTGAATACAAGAAAACAGTGGCACGTTATTGGAACAAAAATACGATAGAAATGTCAGTTTTATCATAATTAACTAATTTAGGTCTAGATCCGATTGGTTTGTTCCAGTGCCATTCTGTATTTGCTGAAACCTCCTTTTTCTGTTGATCATCCAATATCGGCTTCACTGTGCCCAATCAGCAGCTACCCTCTACATAACCGATAAGTACAGAATACTGACAATCTCCGACCACAGATCACGATGGAAATCAGAAACGGATTACACTACTACTACTACTACTACTACTACTACTACTATTTTATGGCTTGACAGTCTTAGTGGGTCTAGGCCTCCTTGTCGAGGTTTCGAGATCACACTCAGACACAACACACTCGGCAGGACTCCTCTGGACTAGTGACCAGTCCGACGCAGAGACTTCTACATGACAACACACTACACTCATAAAAGACAGACATCCATGTCCCCAGCGGGATTCGAACCCGCAATTCTAGCAAGCGAGCGGTCGCAAACCCAAGTCTTAGACCGCGCGGCCACCGGCATCGGTATTGTTATTACTGCTACTATGTAATACTACTCGTGCTATAGAATAATAATAAGCCTATGAGTCGGGGTTGACTCAAATATACATTTTAACACCTGTTTCTGTGACCGTCCGCGTGATCCGTATATCTCCTGAAAGTGGTAATGAACTTCCACTGTTGCGACGCCCTGCACATGCTAATATCCAAAAACACTGCGTTACTTTAACATATGACCTGCGTACTCTGACGTCTGATCAGGTTTCCAGTGAGGCAGCCATCTTTCAACTAACTGTACGGCGTTACGAATGCATTGGGCGTTCTCTCGTAGCTATATGGCGACCTAGACGAACTGCACGTGTCCGATACGTGGTAAAATCCGCGGTCGGGTAATACGAATTCACGTTACCTTTTTTAAAAATTTCTTTCCGCTTTCTGGTGAACCGAAATAAGTTACTAAACTGTAGGTGCCACAGTAGACAGCCTTCGGACGGGAAAGTATTGCAGGTGAACGCCGCTGAAGCGAAAAATAAGTCAAATGACAGTAACTGAACCAAGAAAATTCCCACCAGTGTAAGAAAAAAAAAAGATTACTTAAAGGTAACTGAATGACGAAATTAACCAAGGGGGGGGGGGGCGACGACGACGACACATGAACAGAGGCATTAAGAACAAGTATGAAAATCACTGCCTGGTAACGCGTGACTATAAAACTTTCACAGATCAAGTTAATATTATTCTTCAGTTACCACCTTCACAGCAAAACCGTTGGCGCGGCCGCCATATTGATTTTTACATTTGTAAAATACGTTCCATAGGAACTGAATTATTTACAAAAGACCATCACTATACACAATTTCAGACAACTCGCTTGAAGACATTACTCATACTATTAATCACAGAACGTTAATAAACGCAGCAATGTTTTCAGTGGCAAGACTCTAATGACGTTTGTATCCGTATTAAAACACAGATGGACAGACACAGGTTGCTAGCAGAATCTTAAAACGTGATCAGAGAACTGAAAAAAAGACAAAGGATGAAGCCTATTTTTTAGTATATACGATATATCAATCCTTTATAAGTCACGACGGCATGGCGCGTCCTCAGGTTGCGGATGGAGGAACGGCCTCCAATATGGAGGGTAGATGCGAATATATTGAATAAGTAGTCACGGAAAGCCGTCAAGGGGTGGTCCTCCAGCTTGGGGGCTGGGCGAGGTGCTAACAATTTCTCGCCGTAAAAACGTATCATTTTACGGACCATTCACACCGAAAGCGTGGGACCAGGAGGGATCCTTCGGTGCGACCTGAGATGAACCTTCGTGTTCCATAATATGTGGGGAATTTCTTCACTAGCTGAGAAATGGTTAGCTTCTCAAGGACTCCGTTCCAGGGAGTAAGTAAGTAAAATAATATCAATGCCAAAATGATGGGTAAGCGAAAACTTTATGCACTTGGCAGTGTACGCTTAATACAGGGATACTGGCACACAAATGAACATTCTGCGCGTAGAATTATAATACGAGTGATCTAATGGCATCTCCCTGCCCTTCTCTATATATCAATTAAAAAATGTCATGGCGGTAAGTTCATTATTACAAACTTGACAATACAGACTACATGTTTATGGGACCTGAAGGTTCGTCACTATGTTCACAAAACCCGCTGTAACGACTTATCATGCTCACACGCCTTACTTATCACAACAAACTTTGTTCAAGCGATAATGCTCCCGACTTGGATGCGACGACAAATGCCGTGTTCCATTCTTTGTTAGGACACCAACTAAGTCTGCTTTTCTTTGTGGTTTTCCCCGAGTCCTTACACAATTACCTTAAACTATATCACGACCGCTTCCTTACCCATCCTTTATAATTCACAATCATCTGACCATTCAAAGCTGCATAACTGCAGTTACTGACGGCGCCATTAAATAAAACACAAGCTGCAAACACAACGGAGCAGACTCCTTCCTGAGAAGCTAACAGGTCTCCAGCTAGTCAAGAAATTCCCAGCACTTTATGGAACCCTTAGTCCCATTCCCGCATCCACAAGCGCATGCCACCTGTCCCTGTCTTGAGTAAAGGAATAATTTAAATCCCAGGCCTTGTGATATGTTTCGTAATGTCGGAGGTTTTCACCGTGAGGAGCTGTTAACAAGTCACCCAACCCCTAAGCTGGAGTACCATCCTTTGTCGGCTTTACGCGACTGCCTATTCAACACATTCGCAGCTACTCTTCATATCTTCAGGCCTTTCTTCAATCCGCAACCTGAGCACGCGCCATGCCGTAGTAACAGGGACCCACTTATCACAAAATAAAACACAAATAAATAAATGAATAAATATTCACTAACCACTGAGCAGTGTATACGAAAAAAGTACACAAACAAATCTAACTATACCTTACTACATCTCAAATTGTTTGGTACACACTGACGAAAACTGAAATCCCCAGTAGTCATTTTAATATTAGGACACAAGGTTCCAGCAGCCTGCCCAGAAGTATTTCACGACTGCCTCACACGCAAGAGGACCGGTTTTATGTCTCCAGACACAACAAGCAACATGTCCAAATCTGCAATTAATTCTACGTGTACAACACTCTTCTCTCGAAACAGGGCGGTCGTACCGAACAAGCCTGCTGCTACGGCATTATTAGGTTAGACGCGCCTGTCAAGTCTGCTCGCTAAAGGAACTGTGATCTCCTGTATCTAACGTGTCATTATTCCAAGCCAAGGTATCGTAACCCAACACGTTCAACTAAAGTTACATGATCTATTGGCCCACAGATAATTTATTCACATAAACATATCCGCTAATCTGGCGTAAAACTCTTCCTTTAATTAAACGTGGGGCAGCTGGTGGGTTTCCAAATTATACTTGCGCATCTATTCTGCTGTTAAAACACAGTCAGTCATTTCTTGCCCAACATCCGCAAGTGAACTTTGTGTCTATTTGTTTCTTTCTCCTTAATCGCTTTCTATTAACACTGCAGCTGTCAACTTCCGTAATGCGGGCCGATCCCTCGTCCAGACGAGTCCTACCCGGCCTGTGTGTGTGTGTGTGTGTCACAGAGTGCAATCAGGTGCAAGAATAGCACCCCACACCTCCAAGGAGTAGGGAGAAGAGGTCAGACCCACAAAGAAACAAAGAAAGAATTTCCGCGATACAGATAAATTGCACTGATTTCATTCTCACAAAATTCACCTACAAGATTTCATCGTACAGACACGTTTACGGTAACAAAAAAGAACAACCAAGAACCTGAACAAGTAAAATTTCAGTGTCACATGCAAACGCAGACTCAGCAGTTGGCAGCTTAATGTAGTATCGGAAATAATCACAAACTGCAAATAATGGAATATAAAACTACAGAGTGAAGTAAAGACTATACTTACACGACGAAAAGCTTTGCATAAAACCACAACCAGCCTATATTCAACATAAAGTGCGGACACTTACTTCCAAGTATGAATGAACAGCAGGCCCACTTCAATGAAGTCAGTTTAAATCTAAATTCTTTCTGGCAAACTCTATGCTCTGTGCCTTATATAAGAGAACGAGATAAAAATATTACAAACGCTTCGTAGCCAATTTAATGAACAGATTGTAGACGAATATGAATGAAATGGATTCAGTGGAAATATTATTGCACACTGTGCATATCTGGTCTTATTCATTTCTTCGTTATTATCCTAAGGCACAGCTAGAGGAGAGGAAATATTTGATTTATGCTAATTGTAGCACACATCACTAGCATAACTACGAATATGCCGAGCTCTGCTTTCGCATTAGCTCTTTTACATGTTCCATAAAATATATTTCATCATATATTACCATTCACTGAAACGATTTGGGCGCTTCTTTGAGCAACATCAGGGTGTCATACAAGAATACAAACAATAAACAAACAGTGGCACAAAATGTATAATTAAAACCACCCGATGTTACAGTTAATATCTTAAGTGAGCTTTGTGGTCATAAAATGTCAAATTATGTTAGCGTTGAAAACAAAAGGGGGTGTGTTTATGTTGCTTCTTAGCTGTGTACGGCTGACACACACTCTGCTAGTTCAGTAAGGATGTGTACCGTAGAGATCACTTAATACTAGTTTGAAGCGACAGTAATATGTGTATGAACAGCAATATATGATAAAACATATTTACTCATGCGCATTTGTTGGTTTGTTACATAGCGTTAATTATCTCTGACAGCGTCGTTTCCTGGAAGGAAAGGTAGAGGTTGTACCAGACATAAAATTTCCCGTGTCTGCCACTGCTTCAAGGACACGTTGTACAGTTCGTACTGCTGAAGCTCGCCCTAGCGACACAGTTTTGGAATTATAAGGAAAGGCGAGATTGCAAATAATAAAGGCCGCAAAATTCAGTAATTCTGGTGATAAAAATACAGGCAACTGACTAATACACTTACTGTAGTAATGGGAAAGAAATTACAGATAATAAGTGGCTGATAAAAACAGTGACTAAAAGTACAACATTAAAACTGTACCAGTTAAAGGTAAAGTTCACCCTACAACAGGCCACGAATGCCCAGAGGAAGAGTAGAGGTATAGCTTTACTCTTTCTTTAATCTCGGGCTACATGGGAGTGGGTGGACAACGCCACGCCTCGGCCGACTTATCCCCGGGAATGATCCGATACCCATTCTATAGGAGGCTGGGTGGACCCCAGAACCGGTCTGGACAGGTGTGGAAAATCTCGCCCCCACCGGGAATCGATCCCCGGAATGTCCAGCCTGTAGCAAGTACATGCCAGAATACCTATGGGAGAAGGTACAGCTCCACTCATTCTTCGTTCCCTGCTTAGCTACAATGTCAGTTACACCTAGCCCTTGTTGCGTTCCTGAAAAAGTGGGGGTAAATAAATTAGAAATACGGGAATAGCCAAAGGGCGTTAAACCGAAAATTAGAAAGCGCAAATGCGAAGAAGTGTAAATGGGCAAGGTGCGTTAAATCAAAAAGGCGTAGAGCAAGGAGTGGGGGGTACTAATACTACATGCCGAAATGACAGTGACCAGGGAAAACCACAGAACTCAGTAAATAATTTTTTTAATGTCCCTTCGTTCACCGTAAATCTCACATGCACGACCAGGGACGAAGCCGGGAATCCAAGGTAAGAAACGGTCAACTAAACTCCTAGACATTAGAATTATTTTCGTCATAAACGAAAAATAAAAATAGGAGGAACAAGCAAAGAACAAGATATCTAGATAGATAACAGGATAATAAACAAGTGGGTTAAGCCAGCGGTAATGCATCCTACGCATTCCAGCAAATATGCGGTTCCATTATCGGTCGAGAATCTTAGGTCTTATAGCGATTACCCGCTGTCCAATGTCACCGCAGCAACTTAAACCAGGCCACGGCTACAAACTTATTGTGGTTATCTGCAGTCCATTATCAACACACCTTAAAACAGGCCACGCCAAAGTAGTTATGGTGGCTTAAACATCTCAGTCTAGCGCAGCCCACGACCAGTTATTTATTGTGGTTATCCTCAGTCCAGGAACAACACAGCACCTTAAAGCACTCCGCGGCTACTTACTGTAGTCATCCACAGTCCACTGTCAACAGAGCGCCCTAAAGCACTCTACGGCACCTACTGTAGTTATCCACAGTCCACTGTCAACATAGCGCCCTAAAGCACTCTACGGCACCTACTGTAATTATCCACAGTCCACTGTCAACATAGCGCCCTAAAGCACTCTACGGCACTTACTGTAATTATCCACAGTCCACTGTCAACATAGCGCCCTAAAGCACTCTACGGCACCTACTGTAGTTGTCCACTGTCAACATAGCGCCCTAAAGCACTCTACGGCACCTACTGTAGTTATCCACAGTCCACTGTCAACATAGCGCCCTAAAGCACTCCGCTGCTACTTACTGTGGTTATCCGCAGTGCAGTATCGACACAGCACCCTAACGCACGCCACGGTTAATCATACACGTCCTTACGTCAAACTCATTATACTTAGCACACTTACATCTACAGCTGCAGCTGACGAGTACAATAATCCTAACGAATAAAATTCGAGAACATCAAAAGTTAGGAATCGCAGCTTAGTACAATGAAACTGTAAATGTCTACAAACTATGTACAGGGTATATAAATAATATTTAACCGCAACTTGCTGCACAATGTTTTTAGTTATTAATTATTGCTCCGACATGATTCGGTCTCAGCTGCTGGCCATCTTCAGGGAGCTAATTAGTTTTTCGACGTTTGCAGCTTCTGCTGTTGACGCAGAGGCTGCAAGCGTCGAAAAAGTCTCAGTTTACTAGCACCATAATTCCGAATACTCCAGTGGCGTCTTGGCGACCCTTATAAGTTAGCGCCCACGG
>Ga0123353_10013235_pt1 | contig 11802 bp, 12 predicted proteins | sample TergutLab28metaG_3_FD_92763 | JGI IMG/M metagenome (GOLD analysis project Ga0123353, IMG submission 92763) | Labiotermes labralis P3 segment gut microbial communities from Petit-Saut dam, French Guiana - Lab288 P3 | ecosystem: Host-associated > Arthropoda: Insects > Digestive system > Gut ... | reverse complement strand
TGTCTAAATTGTAATATTGTTTGGATTCGGTTTTTGAAACCGTTCTATAAATAATTGAATCGGCGGTGTAAATTATGAAAATAGGCAAGGGTTTAGTGATCGGAATTGCGGCGGGGCTGGCTGTTGTTTTGCTGGCGGGTGCGGGTGTCGGAGTGTATCTTGCGGTCGACGCGCACAACAAGGAGGTCGCCCTTCAGATAATAGCCGACAAGATCGCGGAGGTTCAAGCCGGCGAGGTTATTATCAAAGACGGGGATGTTGAGCACAACGTTGGAATTACGGATCTGTATGATCTGACTTTCGACGACGAAAGCGGCGATCTGGCTGACAAGGCGGTTCGCGCGGACGCGCGTGCCGTTGTTGAGGGTATTGATTGGGGCGACAGGGTTCAAAGCGTCGACGCCGAGATTATCCGGGGCGACGAGTGGTTTGAGCTTGTCGACGAGGTGCAGGGCAACGAGCTGGATATTGAGCGGATTGTCGGGATGCTGGACGGTTCCGATGATACGGTGGACGCTTCAAAAGCTTATATCGACCCCGTTGTGTCGTCGGATGATCTTGAACTGCTGTGGGATCGCCTGGAGAAAATTCGGGATTGGGTCATTTCCTACGGCAACGGTTTCATCATAAAGGGCATTGAGCTATATGAGTACATAAGCGTGGCGGAAAGCGACGTGACATTTGATCAGGAAGGTCTTTCGGGATACATATCGCAGGCCGTGGGCAACGGCCTGACCAGTTATGATACGATCGGAAAGGACTGGCCGTTTACCGACAGAGCCGGAACCGAGAGAGTCGCCAGCGGCGGTACATACGGGAATTATTACCTGACCGCCGAGGAGATTGAGTTTGTGCTGGATATGTTCTCAAAGGTCAAGAGCGAAGATGGCAGAACCCCGATCATGGGGCAGGACACGGCGGATTCCATCCCCGATACGCGAATTGAGGTTTCGATAAGCGAGCAGCGGGTATTCCTCGTCAAGGGCGGCAAAGTGGCGATGGAGTCCCCGACCGTGACCGGCGATGTAAGCAAGGGCAGGGACACTCCCTACGGCGTTTATTATGTGTTCGCGATGGTGCCGGGCACCTATCTGATCGGCGACGGCAGCGACGGCAGCGAACCTTATAAGGTCTGGGTGGACAGATGGATGCCCATAACGCCCGGCGGCGTCGGGCTGCATGACGCCGGGTGGCGGGCTGCGTTCGGCGGCGATATCTATTTGAAGGACGGGTCGCACGGCTGCATAAATTTACCCCCGGATTTTGCCAAGGATTTGTTTGACAACATAGAAAACGGTATATGCGTAGTGGTGTATTGAGGAGTTAATTGCGATTATGCCCAAACGAAACAAAATTTCCATATCGGTCATAAAACGTCTGCCGCGGTATTACCGTTTTTTGCTGGAACTTAAAGTCGGCGGGGCGAGACACCGGATATCCTCCCGCGAGCTGTCCGCCCGCATGGGTCTGACCGCTTCGCAGATACGGCAGGACTTCAACTGCTTCGGTGGGTTCGGCCAACAGGGCTACGGTTACAACATCGAGCAGCTGCATTACGAGATCGGCAACATCCTGGGGCTTGACCATCACTACCGCACCGTTATCATCGGGGCAGGCAATCTCGGGCGGGCGCTTGCGACCCATATCGAATTTGAACTCAGGGGATTTAACCTGATCGGGATATTTGACAAAAATGAAGCCATGGCGGGGCAGATGGTTCGGGGAATTCCCGTGCGGCATATCAACGGGCTGGACGAATTCTGCCGCGAGAACCTGCCGCAGGTTGCGGTGCTGTGCATACCGAAAGACTCGGCACCAGCTGTGGTAGGGCAGTTGATGAAGTTGGGAATCAAGGGCTTTTGGAATTTCAGCCATTACGACATCTCGGTGGATTACCCCGGGTTCCCGGTGGAAAATGTTCATCTGGGCGACAGCCTGATGACGCTGTGCTACAAGGTCAGCGAAGAGCTTCCGGCGGACCATACAACAAAAAGCGACCGCTTACCTTGACGGGTGAGCGGCTTTTTTTAATTGATAGAGTCGGCTGCCGCCGAACAATTCAAAAATCATCGCGCAAGCGATACCGCAACTGTCAATTGTCAACCGCCTGCTTCTCCAGCCATTGCGCACGTGTCACCAGCACCCTGCGGGGTTTGCTGCCTTCAAACGGCCCGACGACGCCTTTTTGCTCCATCTGGTCAATAATTCTGGCCGCCCGGGCATAACCCAGTTTCAGTCTGCGCTGGAGCAGAGATGTGGACGCAAGCCCGGCTTCGATTACGCAATCCACCGCTTGGGGGAACAGTTCGTCCAGTCCGTCGTCGCCGTCCTCGCCGGTGCCTTTTTTGCCGCTTTTTTCGGTCGCGGCCTGCTTGTCGATTTCCCTGGAAATCTCATCGTCATATTGAGCGGTCTCGGCCTTTTTGACGAATTCAACAATGCGCTCGACCTCGCTGTCGCTGACGAAGCAACCCTGCACACGGGTTGGTTTTGCCGTGCCCACGGGGTAATACAGCATGTCCCCGCGCCCCAGCAGTTTTTCGGCTCCGCCCATGTCCAGAATTGTGCGGGAATCCACCTGAGAGGAAACGGCGAAGGAAATTCGGCTGGGAATGTTGGCCTTGATAACGCCGGTGATAACGTCCACCGAAGGCCGCTGCGTGGCGATGACCAGATGCATTCCGGCGGCTCGTGCCATTTGCGCCAGACGGCAGATGGCGTCCTCAACGTCGTTGGGTGCGGCCATCATAAGGTCGGCCAGCTCGTCGATAATTATCACGACCTGCGGCAAAGACTGCCCGTTGGGGAACTTGCTCATGTGCTCGTTGTAGCCGTTGATGTCGCGGACGTTGTTGTCGGCGAACAGCTTGTATCTCTGCAGCATTTCGGTGACCGCCCAGCCCAGCGCGCCGGCGGCCTTGCGCGGATCGGTGACCACCGGCACCAGCAGATGCGGGATTCCGTTGTAAACCCCCAGCTCGACCACCTTGGGGTCGATCATAAGGAACTTGACCTCGTCCGGCCGCGCCTTGTAGAGCAGGCTGACAATCAGCGAGTTTATGCACACCGACTTACCCGAACCGGTCGCTCCCGCGATAAGCATGTGGGGCATTTTTGCCACGTCGGCGAATATTCCGTTGCCTGTGATATCCTTGCCCAGAGCCGCAGTCAGCTTGCTTTTGCCTTTGATGAACTGCGAGGTGTCGATAAGCTCGCGCATGGTGACGATGCTGGTGTTTTTGTTGGGAACCTCGATGCCGACCGCCGCTTTGTTGGGGATGGGTGCTTCGATGCGCACCCCGGCGGAGGCCAGGTTGAGGGCGATGTCGTCCGCCAGATTGGTGATTTTGCTGATCTTGACCCCGGCGGAGGGCTGCAATTCATAGCGGGTGACCGACGGCCCCCGGGAAATATTAACGATCCGCGTCTCCACGCCGAAGCTTCGTAGGGTGCTTGTCAGCCGGGCGGCGTTGGCCTTCAACTCGTCGCCGATGTCGATTTCGGACACCGCGCGGGATTTGTCCAGCAGCTCAAGCGGCGGGAAGCGGTAATTAGTCCCCGGGAGCTCGGTCTTGAGAATCGGGATATCGGGGTTGACGTCCAGAGCCGCCCGCCCGGGTTCCGCGCTTTTTTGCGCGGGCTGTTTTTTTGGAGACGCACGGCTGGCCATTTCTTCAATCGGCTCCATCTCTTCCTCCGGAGCGGTTTTTTGCTCCTCTTCGGGTTTTGCCCGCGCGGCGTTCCGGCGGACAGCTTCCCGTCGCGCGTCCAGCTCGTCATCATCGTCCAGAGCAAAATCAAACTCAACCTTGCGAGCGGACGGGGTCGCTGGATAATCGCTGATCTTAACCTGCGGCGGCGTGATTTCCCGCTTGGAGCGGTACTCCTGTATGTCGTCCTCAACATTTTGCCTGGCCGCGCGCACCGGTTTGTAAAGCGTCGCTAAAAACCTCAGCAGCGTGGTTCCGGTGACCAACATCAAAAACACAAAAACCAGCAGGAAAATAATAATACACGCGCCGGTTTTGCCGAACCAGCTTGTCAGCAACGCCGCCGGTATACCGCCAAACACACCGCCGCCTTTGCGCGCGACGCCGTTGGTATACAGATCGATGATTATTTCCAGCCGCAATTCCGGCGCGTCCGGGGTGAAGATATGTATCGCCGCGCCCAGCGAGGAGATCAGCACGCCGACCTGCATGACCTTTGAGCTGACGTGATCCATGGGTATGTCCTTGGCGCACAGGATAGCCAGATATAGCAGCAGCGCGGGCCAGACAAAGGCGCAGACCCCGAACAGCCCGAACATAATCTCGTGCATCACCGTCCAGAACTTGGCTCCTTCGATAATCGTGACCAAAAATAAAAATATCGCGGACGCAAACAGCACCACGGCCCAGATCTGCCGTCGCGCTTTCATTTCCTCTTCCTGTATGCGGGCGAGCTTTGCCTCCTCGGCTTTGGTCACCCTGCGCCGGGAAGTACCGGGGTTGTTAGTTTTTGCGGGCAAGCTTTTCACTTCCTTTTATCTGGCGGAACTCTTTTATGTACTCATATAATATTGCGGCTACAGCGGACACGGAAAAAAGAAACGCAAAGAACAAGGTCTCCTGAGCAATCCCTTTGAATATATTGAATCCGGCTGTTCCCATAGAAACAATAGGCCATGACATAAGCGTCAGCGTTGCCGCGCTGATCAAGCTTGGTTTATATTTCAACCCCGTGCGTTTGTACGAAAATATCGCATACCAAACAGAAAAGCCCGGCATGGCGAATATCATATACAACCACAGCGCCCCTATAAAGAAAAGCAAAACGCCCAAATCTCCGTTACCCCTTGTGAAAAAGCCTATGAGCAATATCAGAGCGATAATTCCCACGACATTAACAACCGCCGGAACAAACCATATTTTATTCAAACCGGATGATGTGGCTTTGGAGATTTCGCTGTCCTGTTGCAAAGGCTTTTCCGGTTCGGATTTCGGAGGGTCGGTTTGGTTTTTGCTGATCAGCATAAAACCGGTTAGCCAAATCATCGCGATTGCTCCTCTTAATAAATTTACAATTATTCCCTTAAATTCAAAATTCGGGAATTGCATAAGGTTTATAATAGAAATTATCCAAAACATAATAAACACAAGTGGGTAAAGACATACCGCAATCATTTTCAATATCGGCCTGGCATTAAAAATATGCAAAAGCAAAAATGCCAAAATCGTTGCGACTTCCAGCATCCCGAAAAGACAGAACAAAGCATTTGTTAAATTATTCCCAATATGTCCGTAGCCCCTAAACAGCATCGTGAACAACAAAGGGGAATCCAGAATTCTCGGAATTTGCAAGATGGCAACTACTGTGTAAAGCGGCTTTAGCGGTATGTTTTTTTCTTTGAAAATCGCGTATATGATAAAAATGGCTATCGCCATAAACGCAAGCCCTGTCACATCTGACGCGATAGACCTCATCATATCAATTATAACGTTCAGACTCAGGTCGCGGACGCGCGGCATACGGGAAACGAAAGCATACAGGCTGTACGCAAACGAAGCAACTCCCAAAACCAGAATTGCCATTGTAAAAATTTTTTTCTTTCTCATAAAACAACCCTCTTTTTCAACTCAACCACAAGCCGCCGTCTACCACCCGAAAGCACTGATCCCCAGACAAACAACTCCAAGCCCCAGGCAATAAAACCCGAACCAGTGGAACTTGTCTTTTTTGATCAGCCAGCGCAGGGCGGAAATCGCGAACACGCCCACGGCGGCGGCGACGATAATGCCGATGATGGCCGAAGTCCACGGCATAGCGGAAGTATCGGCTTTGTGAAGTTCAAGGGCGAAAGCCGCCAGAATGGTCGGGATGCTCATGATGAAGGAAAATTCCACGGCCATTTCCTTGGACAGGCCGAGAATCAGCGCGATTGCGATTGTGCTGCCGGAGCGGGACACGCCGGCCAGCGAAGCGGCGATGGCCTGCATGACGCCGATAGCCAGCGCGGTCGGGAAGGTGATCGTCCGCTTTTTGCTGTTCAGCCGCGCGGCTTTGGATGCAATCAGCAGCATCGCGCCGGTAAACAGAAAGGAGAAACCTTCCGAGAGCAGGTTGTCGGTGTTGTTTATCATTTTGATTTGATCATGGAACGGGACGATCAGCACGAGCGGCGCGAGTGCCACAAAAAGCATAATCACCGACCGGCGGGAATCGGACATCTCCGCCCATTTGAATTTCCGGGTGAATACATCCTTCACAAGGCCGACAAATTCCAGTATGTATTTGAGTATCTTTTTGTAGAATACGATAAATACCGCCAGCAATGTACCCAAATGCAGCATCACATCCAGCAGGTCGTCCAGGATGTCCGGCTCATAAAAAAGATGCTGTGCCACAGACAAATGTCCGGAGCTGGATATCGGCAGGAATTCGGTCAGGCCTTGCACCAGACCCAGGATAATGGCTTTTAAGATTGACATGATTTCCTCCTGATTATGTATTATGTGGGGGTGATTATTAATCGCCCCTACAATTTATATTTCGCGCCCGGCGAAATGGATTTGTCAAGATAATCCGCGGGGTCGGTGGAAAACACCGAGTTCACGCAACGGGTTTTGCCGGATACGCAGACGACGCCGGACTTTAGCTTATAATATTTATATTCGGGCTGGGGGGAAATATTATCCCCCGGATTCCCCAGCACCTCGTCCATCGCGATAACCGTATGCAGGATCATTCGCTCTCATCCTCCCCGCCGCCGTCTTTCTCTTCGATCAGCGAGTACAGATGTTTCAGCGCGTCGGACAGGCAGCCCAGATGCTTTATCAACCCTTCCCTGACCGCCGTTTCGCCGTCCAGCACGGTGCCGACATCGGTAACAAGCTCGCCGGTTGTCATCATCAGCTCGCGGAATCGTTCGGCCGACAGGGTGGAATTGCTGGCGACAAAGCTGGTGATGCGCTCCTGCATTTTTTCGAAGTAGGACAGGGTCTGCGGCACGCCCAGCACCAGCCCGCTCATGCGCACGGGATGGATGGTCATGGTCGCGGTCGGCGCGATAAACGAGCATTTCGCCGATACCGCCAGCGGCACCCCGATGGAATGCCCCCCGCCCAGCACCAGCGAAACGGTCGGCTTGCTCATCCCGGCGACCAGCTCGGCGATGGCCAGCCCGGCCTCAACGTCGCCGCCGACCGTGTTGAGGATAATCAGCAGGCCTTTGATATCAGGGGATTCCTCGATCGCCACGAGCTGCGGAATCACGTGCTCATATTTGGTGGTTTTGTTCTGGGAGGGCAGAATAAAATGCCCCTCGATCTGCCCGATAACCGTCAGGCAATGGATCATATGCTTGCCGTTTGTCGCCGTGACCGAACCCATGCTGTTGATTTGATCCATCCGTTCATCGGATGAATCGTCCTCCGGCGGGTTTTCGGAAGGCTGATGCTCCGGCGGCGGCTCGACCGGTTCCACTCGAGGATGTTCGTTTTTGGGCATTGATTTCCCGCTCCTTACAAAACAGATATGCTGAAAATTTCAAACATATTTATCTTGCCAAAGAACGACCGAATCATGCGTCCGCGCAACAGGCTTTTTGTATTATACCATTTTATTACAGATGTTTCAACAATGAAATCGACATCAAAAAAATTAAATTTTAGCTATAAACAGAGTGAGTGGATTTGCAAATAAAAATTGAGTTGTAAAAAGCCGATTTGAGTGTTATAATAATAACAGGAAGAGTGATGCCCGTTGAACATTGTTTTTGAAATTATTAAGCGCTTCATTCCCGATGATATAGCTATACTGCTTGACGCATTAAAATCGCAGTTGTTTCGACTGAGCAGTTCTTGAAAAACGTCAAGAACGAATAGCGAAGAAATAAAGAACTGCAGATTTTAAGCGTTAAGCAGTATACTCCCGAAGATTTGGCGGATATTAAAAAAGCCAATGAAGAATTTGACTGTGGGGAATATGTGCGCCATGAGGACATTAACTGGAATTGACAGATATTACAGGTGAAGCTATGCAAGCACCCCTGGCCGAGCGGCTGCGCCCCAAAACATTAGACGAGATGGTCGGCCAGCGGCATTTGCTGGGCGGCGGTTGTGTGTTGCGCAATATCATAGCGGGCGGGGAAATCCCCAACATGGTGTTCTACGGCCCGTCCGGTGTGGGCAAAACCACTCTGGCCAGCATAATCGCAAACCAGACCAACCGCCGTCTGCACAAGCTCAACGGCACCAACGCCTCCACCGCCGACATAAAGCAGGTGGTGGGCGAGCTGGACACGCTGATGGCGCAGCGGGGGATTTTGCTGTATCTGGACGAGATACAGTATTTCAACAAAAAGCAGCAGCAGTCGTTGCTGGAATACATCGAAAACGGCCGCATCACGCTGATAGCGTCCACCACCGAGAATCCGTATTTTTATATTTACAACGCAATTCTCTCCCGGGCGACGGTGTTCGAGTTCAAGCCGATTTCCGCCGGGGAAATTCTTCCTGCGGTGCGCAGGGCGGTTGCGTTTCTCGAAGCTGAGCGGAACATCAAAATCGAGTTGGAAAACGGCGTGGCCGAGCATATTTGCGCAGCCTGCGGAGGGGACGTGCGCAAGGCACTGACCGCAGTGGAGCTGTGCGTATTGTCTTCGGCGGGCTCCGGCGTCACGCTGGTTACATTAGAACAGGCGCGTCAGGTTTCGCAAAAAAGTGCCATGCGCTATGACCGGGACGGGGACGAGCACTATGACTGCCTGTCCGCGTTCCAAAAATCCATGCGAGGTTCCGACGCAAACGCGGCTCTGCATTATCTGGCACGGCTGCTGGAAGCGGGCGACCTGCCATCGATTTGCCGTCGGCTGATGGTCTGCGCCTGCGAGGACGTGGGACTGGCTTTCCCGAATATCATCCCTATCGTCAAGGCCTGCGTTGACGCGGCGTTTCAGGTGGGGCTGCCCGAGGCGCGTATGCCGCTGTCTGATGCGGTGGTGCTGGTGTGCCGCTCACCCAAGTCAAATTCCGCGCCCGAGGCATTGTCCCGCGCGGAGTCCGACATAAAATCCGGCATAAGCGGAGATATCCCGGCGCATCTGAAAGATTCGCATTACGCAGGCGCGGCCAAAATGGGGCGCGGGTTGACATATAAATACCCGCACGGCTTCGAGAATAACTATGTGGCGCAGCAGTATCTGCCGGATGAACTGAGGGACGCGGTGTATTATATTCCGGGCGGCAACAAAAACGAGCAGGCCGCGCAGCAGTATTGGGAGAAGGTCATGGGGGGGAAATAGCGAAACTCAAAGATGCGGGATGAATTTTGTCGAAATATCAATCGCGGAAAAAGAAATTTTTCTTGTGGAAAATTTTGTAAAAAGCTTGACTTGTCACTTTTTTCTGGTATAATAAAAAAGGACATGCCTAGCCATCTAGCCATATCCGAATTTTGGATTACATAATGGAGGAAAATATAATGTCAGACACATTCCAGGAAGCGGCGACCCTGACCAACGAGAACATTCCCGAAGATATCCCGCCCTCAATTAAGTATAAGTCCCCGCAGCAAAACGAGTTCGTAAAAACCGCGCTGGAGATTCTGGGGGTTGTGCGCATCCCGCTCATGAGAAAAGCCGCAATCATCATTTTGTCCCTTTTCCCGCTGGCATATTTCTCATTCCGGTCGATAGTTATGGAGCTTGATGTTAGCGATAGCTTCTCCAAGATGTTTTTTGACAGGTTCTTTTCCGATCCGTCCATCCTGTTCTTCTGCGTGATTCTGCTGTCAATAAGCCTTATCGGCTCGTTGCTTTCCAAGGAAAAGAATCCGCCGATTTTTTCAAACATCATCAAGGTTGTTTTCATTATCCTGCTGTGCATGCTTTACGCGGATTTCAGGGTTGATTTTAACGGCGAGGAAAACATCTTCTCAAAGATGAACATTGCTTCATGGAACGGGTGGTTTTTCGCGGCGACGCTGCTAATCGACGCAATCGACGGTTTCATCAAAAATTATAAAACATATCTCGAGGGAAAAAATGTATAGCGCAGACAGTTTGGTCGCGGGATTTGTATCGGCGGTTATGCTGTTGTCGATTGCAGCGGGAATGTGTTACGCCTTTATTCTTTCACGCGAATTAAGAGCCCCCGACCCCTTGCCTAAATTCAAAGCCGTAAAATATAAAAACCAGCTCGGCAAAGCTCTGGACGACTACAAACTAAGCACATTGCCAAACTGCGGAGTTGAGTATGACGAAGTGCATTATCTTGAGAAGTTCAGGGAATTATCTTCGAAAGATTGCTACAAAAACGTGTTTGATTTGAAGGATTTTTGATCATGGATAAAAATAACAACCACGAGTTTACCTTCGCCGAAGAGCCGGAGCTTCCGCAAAACAGCGACAGCGATCTGATCGAGGCGTATTTAACGCAATCCCCATCTCAAAAAGCCGCCGCGTCCAAACCGACCGTCAAAAAGCCGAGCATTGTTCAGGATTCAAAATATAAAAGCTACGAATATCTGTTGGACAAATTCTCCGAGCATGTAATGATGGATCGAATGGATTTTTTGGCGGAAAAAATCAAAGTGTTTATCGCCGGTTCCAAGCTGAACATTCAGCTCAACCGCCATCTGCTGGAAATCGCCGTGCTTGATTATTTCGCGGACATATACAGGCTGAAGGATTTTCACCAGATTGACCAAATTAACCTGATCAAAATTGACGCGTACACGGCGTGCTGGCTGTTGAAGCGTCACCCGTTGCAGCTGTTTGACGAAAATTCGCACGAAAACACATTCATCAACGAAAAATTCGTCTGCACCTACCTGCTGTCCTCCCTGCTAAACCTCGCGGATATCGACTGCGATGAGCAAAGCAACAAGGAGCACATCGACGGCTTCATCAAGCACCTGTATTATCATTTGAAGTACAGAACCACCAACCCCCAGACGCTGGAATTGATGCTTACAAGCTTTCAGCTTGGTTTGAATCTGAAATAACATTTTAATTCAAAGAGCTCCCGAGTGATTTCACCCGGGAGCTCTTTTGTGCCGTAGGGAACGCTGTTCCCAGCGTCCCGCTGTAAGCGGATTTTCGCTTTACACAAACTTTACTTAAACTATACTCCTTTTTACTTTTAAGGTTTTCAGATATGGACTATACTGAGACCGTGCAGAATAAAAAGGAATTTTTGAACTATGAAAAAAATTACAGGGTTACTTATGGCGGTCTTGATGACTTCGACACTACTCACCGGGTGCGGTGGAACGATCGGCGGCAAAGATTCGGACTTAAAATAAACTGAGATGCAAGGGCGGATTTAATATACGCCCACACGCACATGGAGATTTGCATGGAACAAAGTATTTCTATTATCGGCAGGAATAAATTCAAATCTGCCTTTGAAAAAATAATGAATATCATTTTTTTAATATGCGGGCTTGTTGCTGTCATTTGTGTCATCTGCATGACCGTATATGTGGTTGTTTCCGGCTGGCCTGCCATTCAAAAAATCGGCTTTTTCAAATTCCTTTTCGGGCAGATATGGAACCCCGAAAATTCAGAGTTCGGAATACTGCCGATGATCCTTGCATCATTCACAGCTACATTTACTGCAATCATTATAGCACTGCCCGTGGGTGTATTAGTCGCCGTTTTTCTTGCGAAGCTGACCCCCGGAAAAGTCTCAACGACTTTCCGAATGTTGATTGATCTCCTTGCCGGAATTCCATCGGTTGTTTACGGACTATTGGGTGCGATTTTGATTGTTCCGCTTATTTTTAAGTTTCAAGAATCGGCAGGACTTCCGACAGGCG
>Ga0123353_10013234_pt1 | contig 11802 bp, 10 predicted proteins | sample TergutLab28metaG_3_FD_92763 | JGI IMG/M metagenome (GOLD analysis project Ga0123353, IMG submission 92763) | Labiotermes labralis P3 segment gut microbial communities from Petit-Saut dam, French Guiana - Lab288 P3 | ecosystem: Host-associated > Arthropoda: Insects > Digestive system > Gut ... | reverse complement strand
TATGTAGTCAAACACAACTTAATCACTGAGGTGTATTTAATGACTATGTGATGGAAACAACTACATGTTTCGGCCTGTATTGGCCATCATCAGGCTGTCTAGGGAACTTAAGGGCTAGCTATATGCATGCGTGCGCGCGTGGTGTGGAGATCTCTACACCACGCGCGCGCATGCATATAGCTAGCCTTTAAGTTCCCTAGACAGCCTGATGATGGCCAATACAGCCCGAAACATGTAGTTGTTTCCATCACATAGTCATTAAATACACCTCAGTGATTAAGTTGTGTTTGACTACATACCTTTTCCTAGTTTCACACACACAACGGTGATGACACACTTCCTAGATTCAGATCGTATTCTTGTAATTATACTGACTGAGCTACCGCGGACTGCCCACCAGCAAAAACCGAATCAAACATCTGATCAAGTACGGAGGCCCGCACCAAGAGCAAGTCTACGTCTGTCTGCCGTTTAGATATCGCTACACACGAAAGACGTCGCAGGGCCAATGGACGAACACTATGACTAGGATTTTGGTAGCGCTAAGACTTCAAACATTCTTCAGCATTTGTCGTTGGCAAACAATGGCCTGTGCTACAAAAGGAAGTATATACTGTTGGACAGCTGGCAGTACATTGTCATAAACAATCAAGTACTTTTTAATAATTTATTGTGGTAACAACTTTCTGCAAGACACAAAAGGTCAGGGGAAGTCAGTTTTTCGTTCTCGGCCACCCGAAGTCTTCAAAGTCATATCCTTTTTCTTCCATGGTTGTTATTCATGTTTGCATCCCCATTAGTGTCCAGGTGAGTGGCTGCAAAATCATGCTTGGTCAGCTTGAATGTCGTGACTTTATTTTCATCCCCATCCACCAACATGTTTAACCAATCAGGTCCAACTAGCATGTTATTTACTTCTTTAATTAGCCAGTCAATTTCGACTACCAATTTTCTAACGGATCCCCGCTCTTATCTTCGCCGCCCAACACTACCTGTCATTCTTCTTCTTCTTCTTCTGAGAGAAATTTGCAGATAGAAAATAGGTTTTAGATTGCCTGCTACAGTGACCAACAAACAAACTCATGTTGCTACGGAATTGGCAGATGATGTAATAAGAAAAAAAGGAAGAAGAGATATATATATTTTGGAATTTGATTGCCAAGTTAGTTACGGATACGAAAACAATGACATGTCTGCTACATGTATGGACATTGTGCTGAAACAAATAATTAAAAACCTGATTGTCCTAATTAACCTTAAGAATATTAACGAACGAAGGATACATTGCTTGATACACAAGGCAGACGATGTACGTATAGCGTAATATTTAGGCGCCTTCGTGTAACCATTGTTGCCGGGGAAAGCAATAAATATTACATATTCTAGAAGTACGTTTGTAGCCCTAGTCACCCAGCATGCAACGGACATGCGCCCTATTAGCATGTGTGACCTGTCCGATTCTGTAATATTTTCCTATATTATATCAAAACGTCGCGATTTCAGAAAAGTTATTGACTGTACAATATGTGTTTTTACTTTCTCTACAAATCTGTCACAAACATTTCTCATTCTAATAAGAAGTGAGCAAGATATGATCGTAAAAGTATATTGGTCTTCGTAGAAAGTACCCTTTCTATTTATCATGTTGTAATAGAGCTTGAATTTTCTCGAAAGTTTTCCGAAAAATCTTCGAATAAAAATTTCATAAAAATCCTTTCATTACGAACCGAGTTGTTCCATACGGACGAAAGACGGACGGACGGACGGGCAGGCAGACACACAGACGGTATACAGAGGGACGGCAGATATGACACAGTCTTTCGTAATTTTGCGAAAGCGTATTATAATATTACGTTATTTAAAGCCATTTGTAATTATAATTATACTAATAATTTCGTTAATATAAAGTTGCGTTGCTTGATAAAAATTGTTCCATATTTACTGCAGCGTTTTAATAAAGGATATCTGATCACATTTGGTCACTTTTACTGCAAACAGTCTTCTGTCATGATCTTTCACAAGTCCAGAATGTATACAACACATAATTCAGGCTTCCGGCAAGAAGTAGGTGAGATACTAAAAGGCCAACAATTCAGATTCTTGAACCTTGAGGGCAGAACCGATAGGCTGCCCCGAAACGTCGGTAAGAAACTAGCACTATGTGCTGCCTAACATCTCACAGAAAGGCAGCATTTCAAAAAGTTTTATAACTTTATGGTCGTGGACGGAAAGCGATACGACTTATCGTAAGGAAGCGTTTTCATTTCAGAAACTTCCGTGAAAATTGCTCTCTCTGACGCTCCAAGATGTGTGCACTGGTTGGAGTCTGTTTAATTGCGGCTGTTTGCATTGTGCGAGTAAGTGGTGACTGCAGAGTTCCGCAAATGTGTCGATAGAACTTTAAAATGAAGCTCAGCCTCTTTAAAACCTTTACCCTTAACTCTCGTAACGGTCTTCTCAGCCTCTAAGAAATTACGTAATATCACAATTGATGCTTTATTGATTATCAAATATAATTCATCTCACAAGAAAAAAATAAATGGGTCTGGGTGGCAACAGGAGAAATGTAAGTTTAATCAAACAGAATAAAAATACACAAAATATTATGCTTAATACAGAAATATGTGCATTTATTCCTCCCAAATTAAAGATTTTATATCAACTTGGTTACTATATTTATTCATTCTGTAAATCAATACAAGGCCTCCGTAGAGAGCCACTTTAGTTTGCTTAAGTTTTTGAAGAATGCGCTAACTTAGTATGCACGCTCTGAGACACAGTTACCGTCCAATAGCAACACGTCATGAAAACGAAACCAGTCGGCGTTCTGTTTCGTCAATACTTTCAAACAACCAACATTGACAGTGTTAAGATGGTCACCACTTTATAAACACCGGCTGGCCCAGTACTGTCACAGTCTTCATCGTCTGAGTGACAAACACTTTTGAAGAAGCGTAGAAATCTTTGTGCATCCGACACATATTGTTTACACACAAACTACTTGGCATTACAAGCAACAGTGTTACATATGGGAAACATCAAGAGGAGAAGGAATACTGAGTTCTCGTGTGATAATAGCCTTCATCAGAGCCGATTTAAGACGACTCTCTCTTTTTTGCGACAGACAGGATTGCTGATTAACAACACATCGCCATCAAAATTTCAGACTACGTACACTACAGTTGGTGCCGTGTGTTTTTACAGTACTTGCATTTGTGCTATTATGGATATATATGTTCACAGATATGATTTTACGAAATTTATGGAGAAAATACTTTGGGTATTTGGTCTGTCACTCCTTGCATGGATGAAATTCATTTGCAGGTAAATCACCTTATAATTAGCATCGTTTAAAGAAACTTATATTTCACAATAACGTTTCGAACATTCTTAAAGTTTCAAACGTAACTGAAGAAAATATAATAACATATTGTTAACATGTACTTCAGTACATCAGGCAAATGAAAGCAACAAGTAACACTGTATTCCATGTGCCAGCGTTGAACATTTCTTCATGTATCTGTGTCGTGTCTGACAGCAGCAGTTTAGTTGGACATTGTTGGATCGATTGTGAATAGTTGGAAAATGGCCGACACTCTTCGTGTTATTTCCTAGAAAACCGAAGACATTTTAACTTGTACCTTATTCACAAAACAAATATCAGGTAACCAGCAAAGTAAAACACAGAAATAAATAACAATTAGAAATATCAAAATAAAATATAAAAAATTCATTTTTAAATAAATTAAGATTAATATTTTTGAAGTACAGGAAAATTCCGGCGGGTGTCGTGTCCAGAAATCGTGAGTCTTAAAAGGTTATGTTGTCAGTCATGTAGACAACAAATATAGTAAATTGAATGAATTGAGGCTTCCGTCGCAGTGTAAATGAGGTCTGCATTCTTCAGGGACTTTAGGCAGTACTGTTTGGTGGCCAGTTGCGAACGTTTTGAAAAAGCGTACGGTTCCCCATTTTATAGGGTCAAGCAGTCCAAGTACACTGTTTGACCCTTGCAGATGAGACCAATATGCTGTACCGAAACGTCGGTATCAATCTATCAAGACATCAAATTCGTACTTGCTTGATTAGAATAAGGTAATATGGCGGAAGCAATGGAATGTGAGGCAGCATAGGAACACATGATTCTACTAAACCACAATCTCACATAAACGTTTAGTTTAATGTTTTAAGCACGATGTCCCTTCTCCTTACAGTTATCGTAAACGCGACATCGAACTGCTGCTCAAAATGACAGACTCGTTTACATGGGAAGAACTGCCGACCAGAGATCCTGACACCGGATATTTAACAAAGGCTGGGTACATCCCAATCATACAGAGTCTTACCAAATACTGCTTTTGGTTCACAATTGTATTCTACATTACTCAGTCAACAGTTCGCATTGTGATCAACCGCGAAATTATCTTCATTTCGTGGTTTCCTCTCGACGTATCGGCGACTTCAGTGTACATATTTGGGAATATAATACAGGTACAGTCTACTTTATAAATGTATGCTAAATAGAAGAGGACACGGATGTGTAAGAGTCATAAAGCGCATAGTATATATCTTATGCAAGCATATCTATTGAAATACACTGAAATTTGTAAAATTAGAAATATTAATTATACTTTATTGAACACGTAACATTGACTACGTAAAATCATTTACAATGATAGTCACGGTCGCAATAAAATCGTTGCTCGCAAATGTCAGTCGTTGAATTTAAAATATTCACAAAAAAGCAAAAGAGTATTAAGGGATACAAGATTGTTCTCTTGACAATTATGTCAATTAATCTTTCCGAGAAATGCATTCTCCTGCACTGTATACTAGCAAGTGAGCTGCCAGCATCAAGTAAAATACATGCAAACCATTTATATAGTAGCAGTTATATATTGACGCTAAGATTCCACCAGCAGAAGCCTATAGTATTAAAATGGTAAAATATTAAATTGTGGGCTTAAAGTTTCTGAAGAATTCAAACTGGTATTTCAAGTTTCATTTGTCATTTATTTATTTAAATATTTAATTATTTCCTCATAACGGCTTCACGTGCAAATATAATGTATTCGTTAGCATTCCGTTTGAAAATTTCCTCTGTCAACTAAAGTAACGTATTTAGCTCTACATTAAATACTTTAGACAAGAGAATGCTGCTATGCATATTTCTGCAAATAATACCATAAACAGGCAACCACTCGCACTAACGTAATTGAGTATATTAATAAAATTTAGGAACCAACAATTGAAATTAAATCAAGAAAAATATACCACGTATATTTTATATTTAATACATGATATATTTCCTTAACTTGCGACAAAAACGTTTGCGTGAAATTAGTACTGGAAACGGAGACTCATGCTGTTCACAAGTCCCAAAGTTCTCTTTTCGAACGAAGCTAATTTGGGTACCGCAAAATGTCATACATATATTCCACAGTTAAAAAAATAATGTGGACGAACACCAGGAGTAAACTGCAGTCACATGCCACGTAATACAGACAGAAAATGTCTTTTTATTCGGAAACTACTGATGTGTAAAATTTAATTGCGCCCCTCCCGGTGTACTCAGGTGCTAAAAACAGCTGTCGAAAGCAACTGTCTGTAACAACTGCAATGCTGGTGACTCAGCCATCGATTTCATGCCTTTGTGGAAATTAAATTAACAAGCACATCTCTTACAAGTTCAACAAAAGCGGTTGTGTTTCCTTCAGCAAACCTTTCATTGAATAAATATCATATTATTTTACTGAATGAACATCACAAGAAGTTCTCTTCGATCTTAAAGGAAAGAATAGAATTCGTGATATTACTTCCTTTGACAAACAAAGACCCGTTGACAGATGTAAATAAACTGCCATAATGCACTGCAACACTTAGATCAACTTACGCACTATTATGAAAATTGTAACGAAAATGTCAATAGTACGAAAAAGGGTAAAATTTTTAAACAAGTAAAAGATGCATTACCGACAATTGGAAAATAACTGTCTTCTGGTATATAATAATGTCCTTGCTAGAAGCATGTTTGGGAATTAATAAACAAAGAAAATTTACAGTGTAAAAATTTTAAGTAGTAAAGATAGAAATATCTTTTGGCAAAAAGTCATTTTGTTACACAATATATCAGCAAAAGTTTCCAATTTTAAAATAAATCTATTATCAACAATTTATGCTAATAATATTTTTGATGAAGAATAAAATAAAAGGTGTCCCATATTTTATAAAGAACTCTATGCATATGTCAATAGAACTAATGTGTTTTAGGAAAAGATTTCTCTATATTTTATATAACAGTAAATATAAAGTGAATCATATTATATTAAAATAGTGTATATGACGGCTACACTGTAGCTTATTTTTACCTAACAAATAAATGTATAAAAAAGTTTAAGTAACTTTTAATTCCTAAATGATATTACAATTGAAATTTGTCCTGCGTATTTATACTTCAGTTATTAGTGCGTGGACGTCTTGTGTGCAAAAGAATAATATTTATTGAGACACACAAAACTCGTTACCTTTCGACAGAATGTTTTGTCGAACTGGGTGTAAGATTAGGCTTTTCACAAATAGTTTAATATTCTCTCGGTTGGATCGAAGTCTTAGCCGTTAAAATTATCACTGAAGAAACGGATTAAGCTGTCAACGCTTTAGTTTTCTACTACATTACACATTTATAGTATACTATATTATTATCATTATCATCATCATCATCATCATATTACAACCCTACATGTGTTTTTGTCTTCTGCATCATATCATTGAATGCTTTTCTATTTTTAACGAGCTGCAAACATTTTCTCAGTTTTTATTTTCCTTAAATCATTTATTGCTTCATTTCTCCATCCAATCTTTGGGCGACCATAGGTTCTTATTCCTATGGGTTTCCAATTATTTATCTTCTTAACTAGTTTTATATTTTCCATTCTGTTAACACGTTTCCACGATTTTACTCTTTGTATTTTGGTATATTTAATAACATCTCATCCTCTTATCCACATCTGTAGTATTTTATTGCTTCTTATTATCCATCTTTCCTTACACTGAACTAGTCCAAATATCTTTTTTGACATGTGAATTTCACAAACAAATAAATTATTTATTTTCGTATAAACAATGCCAGAATTCACATGGTTATATCACTTCCGGCCTTATCAGTGTCATGTTGATATTCTTTTTATTATATTTGTTAATTAATATATATGTAAGTAATACTTTTTATGCATAATAGGCTCTATTTCCTCTCATCATTTTGTGTGTAATTTCTTCTGATAAGCTACCATCATCATTTATTATTGAACCTATTTAAGGAAACCAGGAACTCTTTAAAAAACTATACCCTTTTATTGCAGTCTGATATACTGATAGTTTGTCTTCTTACTTACTCTCATTTATTTTTTTTTCCGGTTGATTATCAATCCTATTTCCTTTGTTGTATTATCTAATTTCTGTAATGCTTCTCCAAGATTGTGAGGTTCCCAGATATTATGGCCACATTTTCCGCGTATGCATTGATCTTCATCATTTAAATTGATGTATTTTTCATCTTAACTTATTTCTTTTTAATATAATCCTGTACTAAGTTAAACGATATTACTGACCATGCATCACCTTTTCTCACTGCTATATTAACAGTAATATTTTCGGTCACGTTGTTCTCTATAACTACGTTTGCTTCAGAACCTTCAATTGTCATCCTCATTAATCTTCTGCTTTTAGTGGGCATTACTTCAGTTTTAATATTTATATCACGTTATGTCTATAAATATTATCATATGTTTGCTTAATATTCATACACAATTTATCTACCTGCACATAACATTCTTAATCATTTTCTATTATTTTTATCAATATTTTACGTTATCGATTTTTTCCCTGTTCGTTCTGAATCCATTTTCGTTATAACAATTTTTTTGCATACTATTTCATTTAGTAATTATTATACTTGATAATGCTATTCCTCTGTAAATGTCACATATGTATTGCGATATCTGTCGTTATCACAATTATCCGTTGTGTTTTGAGGTGTTTAAATTTTAATATTTTATCTTTTACTTCCAAATAAGTCGTCACGCTTTTATCGTTATTCATCATTTTAGTGTCAAATTTTTCCATACGATGTTCTAAATTTAATTTACCGTGTTCACTTAATTTTTCTTGAAAACCTTCCTTCCATCTATCCATCAACTTTGCCTTTTCAGATATCAATTGTCCATTCACATCTAACACATTTAAATTTCTTTGTTCATATTCCTTCTGATATTTACAAAATTTCTTATATTCATTCACAATATTTTGTTTCTGTATTTCCTCCACTTACTTCTCAGCAATTTACTGTGTTTTTTTCTACATATTCTATATGCTTCTTTCCTTCTTTCAGTATACCCGTCTTCCATTATTCTTGTAAGTCAATTCATCATTACTTGTCTTGCAGCATTCTCCTTTTTATGGCTCAGCTACATTCGTCATCATTCCATTTTGCATTTCCTGTTTTTTTACCAATCATCTTCTATTATATTATGCCATTCTTCTCCCATTTGATGCATTAGTCGCTTTTGAAACATTTTCCTTTTTATTTCTTTTCTATATTCCTTAACGACGCTTAAATCATGCACCTTTCTCTCGCACTGAACTAACATCTTTCTTCTTCTGGAATTACAGTCCTTTGTGAACTTTAGTCTTTTCCAAAACTCCACTTTTCTGGTCTCGATCCTGCTACTTACGTCTTCAGTTCCTGCCGCCCATGTTCTTCAGATCTAACTCTACTATCTCAAACCACCACAACTTTGGTTTTCCCACATGTCAAGTGTCTTCTGGTTTAAGAATTGTAAGCTTGCTGCAAGGATCCAGTTCTTGCATTCTAAAGAGATGTTCCAGCCATCTCAATCTTCTTATTTTTATCACATTTACTATGTCCAGATCATTCCACAGCGTGTGAAGCTCATTAATATAACTCGTTCTCCCATACAATTACCATTAATAAGACCATAAATCATTCTTAATATTCTTCTTTCAAAGATTCGAAAGATATTTCCATCCATTTTCGAGAGGGGCAAAAATTCACTTCCATTTGTGTTTATCGGTCTTATATGGCTTTTATATAACATACATTTAGTCGGACATTCCAAGTTTCGTGAGTTCAGTTGTTTCTTGAATCCACAGCCGATTTTATTAGCCATAAATATTCGTTGCACTGTACTTATATTTATAATATGGTCTTCTATTGTGTCTGTTCCTAGATACTTAAATCCTTTTCCCTCTCATATTACTTGTCATGAATTTTTAAAATTTCAGTATTTTTTTTTTGTTATTTCTATGCACTTTGCCTTATGCATGATATTTGCAAAACCCATTACCTGTGCAGCTTTATATATTGCTTCTTTGTTTCCCTCCACTCATATATGGATAACCCTACTAGTACAGTACCATCTGCGTAAGCAAGTAACTACGTACTTTTATTATATATATAGTTCCCTTATTATCTACCTCAGATTGCCTGGTTACCTTCTCAAGTTCTAGATTAAAAAGTGTACAAGACAGAGCATCCCCTTACCTTAATTCACTGATGCTTCATGTTGTTCTGATAAGATCTAACATCTTTATGATAAATTTACTGTGTTGATTAAAACTGGTGCAGTTGATTTGTTCACATTTTACCAGGTGTTATTTAGGTGTCTTTTTGTCCTCGTATTTTGTACTTCCTACAAACGTGTCACGCTTTTGTGCAAACTGTAGCAATTTCTGCCCATTTCCACTTGTCATGTCACGTAATGTATAATTTTCTGCCACTTCCTCTTTTGCTAATTTTTTCCGATTTCCGTTAATATTACAGCGTCTTATTTTGGAAAAGAATAAAAAAATGAGGGATTTTGTTAAAAAATGCTCATTTCCTCCCTGACCAGCTGTTTCTGTTTGTGCATACACATTAATTATAGTTCTGTTGCATAAATACTCTTTAAACCTTACTATTGATTTTCTATTACTTATAGGTTAAAATTTCATTGTATTGCTCCAAACATTTTTAGCACTACAAATGCAGTGTCATTTCTTTCTCTCTGTTCTCTTTCTGCACTACAAAATAAGGTAGTTTCTTTTTTATCTATCCATTCATTCCTATTCAATCTGGTTTCTTTTATATTCAGTTTTATTAATTCAACTATTATTTCTTTCATTTTCCTGCGAGTAACAATGTTTATGCTTTCCATTTTAATATTAATAACTACTAGGATTTTCTGTTGGGGTTTTACTTTTTAGTCATATGTTCCCGTAATAAAGCACCGGAAGCTTGACTGTCAGCCCATTTTGTCTGCTGCTGTTATTCACAATACCACAGGTACTACCACGTGCGTGTAGGAGTAAGATTTGACAACAGGGCTGATTTCGGATAATTATTATAGTATATTAAGTGAGCATTAGGCCATAACACTTTGTAACTCTTCTGACAAAAATATTTTTCTGAAATATTTTGTCTGAGATCTCAAAATAAGTTTAAACGAAAACAGCATGCATGTAGATTAAGAAGACTTTCTTAATAAGAACGATGATTTGTGAAAATCAAGACTATATTTTTCCTCCTCTATGTTTTAACAGCAATTTGTTAAACCAGATTAAACAGAAGCGTCTTTCTCACGCAGGCAATAGCATCAATTTTCGCATCGATCTTAGCGTATGTCTTTCCAAGTCTGTACGCTACGCTAGTGTGTGTACCCTGCATTCAGCTGGAGAAGCTCAGAGCAGCACTGCTGGAGATCAAGCAGGCACATGTGAGAACCGATCACTACTCTGGAGAAGACAATTGTTATCATTCAGAGCGACATACCAACATTTCGGGAAACGTGATCCAACATTTGCGAAAACAACTAAACGCCTGCATACGTCACCACCAGAACATACAACGGTATGATCACGCGTTGAAGTGTATTCAATTTGAATCCCTCTCACCTTTCCGGAAGATAATATAATTTAATAATTTTTCAGGTATAATGAATTGTTGGAAGACACAATGAATCTTCCACTCTGTTGGCTGTTTCTGCTCTGTTTCTCACAGATGTGTTTCGAAGCTCTGTACATTACGATGGTAAATATTTTAGCATAATTTACAACAAATTTTAAAGACGTTTATTTTTATGTGTTTTCCAAACTTATGTTAAACAACCTAGGTTTAGTTCACAGAACTTCAAGAATCTCACACGAAATTTCAGTCACACATTTGAAACCGGAGCAACGTGAATAAGAATTCAGGCGGTAACTAGCAGAACATACATTACGTTTCATCCATAGTAAATTACAAAGACATTTTTAACTTTCAGTGATTATTATGAACATTGTTCCATTTAATGTTCGACTCTCAGATTATGCCCTACACAGCTGTTTGTCGATGTCACTTTCCCAGCAAAAATAAACCAAAACCTCCCTCTAAAATGACTTCGTTTTCTGAGAAGCAGAAGGCGGAAAATTGTTTTTAATGTTTGGTCCAAAATATTTTGTATTTCAAAATAATATATCAAGTGAATTACATCAAAGTTTATGGAAAAATTTAGTTTCACAGCTTTTTTAAATAAGTGAGACAATTAGCCGTTTCATGTTAAGGAAAATTCATGGAAAAATGAGTGTTCAATTTCACGGTGCTAAAAAAAGATATGTGGTTCTAAATGGGAGAAAGAAGCAACAGACCAGATAACATGTAAAGTAAGGAGCTTCATAATTATTATTTTCCAATATGGGTGGTTAATATTAGGACGGATCTCCAGGACGTGGGATGTGGGTATATGGACTGGATTGGGGGGGCCCAGGATA
>Ga0123353_10013231_pt1 | contig 11804 bp, 12 predicted proteins | sample TergutLab28metaG_3_FD_92763 | JGI IMG/M metagenome (GOLD analysis project Ga0123353, IMG submission 92763) | Labiotermes labralis P3 segment gut microbial communities from Petit-Saut dam, French Guiana - Lab288 P3 | ecosystem: Host-associated > Arthropoda: Insects > Digestive system > Gut ... | reverse complement strand
CCGCCAGATGGGGCAGCCGTTATCGGCATAGTCGAGACTGTCGAACAAACCCTGCGGATTGGCGCCCGTCCCGAACGCCGTCGCCGTGACGCCAATCGCGTTGACGACCCCCGCCGTGGTCGCGCCCGCCGCCAGATTGATCCCCGGATTCGCCGCCAGGAATTCCGAATGACCGACCCGGGCGTACGGATCGCGGGCACGCCCCTCGGAAATATTGACAACCTCCGCAAACGTCACGGTGCTGGTGTACTGACCAAGGTCCACCAACTGGGTGGCCGTTTTGTCCGCGGCGCAGGCTTGGAAGGTACCCCGATACGTTCCAGTCGTGGCGTTTCCGTCCACGTAAATAGACCCCTTTTGGTCGGGATCGTGCTGGTGCATGCTGAGGATCATCCATCGGGCCGGCGCGTCCAACGGAACCGTAAGCGTGATCGGCTCGCCGGCGGGGCTGCTACAGTGGCCATTCGACCCTCCGACAAGATCAAACGGGCAATACCCGAACTGGACCGCCGCCTGTGCTCCGCCGGCAAACACCACCGCCACGGCCGCCGCCACGAGGAATCGTCGATTCAACATAGTCCAATCTCCTTTGACGTTCGCTTGTCCGTCGAATCGGAAACATGAAAACGAAAAACGAAAAACGAAACATGCAACACCGCCGCGCGCGTCGGCAAAATCTATTTCCGCCGCCGCATCGCCAACCCGCCCAACACCAGCAAACTCATCGTCGCCGGTTCGGGAACGGAAACGGGCACGATTTCGGCGATGACGATGTTGGTCACATAAAACTCCGGAACGGAGTTCTGCCAGCCTCGGTCGATACTGTCGCCCCAGAACAGATTCAGGTCATACCCCGGCGTGTCGGTCCAGTCGGAATTGGCATTGGCGTTAAACCATCCGCCAAGCACCCACGACTTCGGGTCGCCCACGGCCACGCCGTCCACGAAATACTGGCAGGTCATCGAGGCCGTGTCGTCGTACAGATTCATCTCCGTTCCACCGCAGGTCGTGATCGTCACGCGGGCTTCGATCTGATGCCACTGGCCCAGGGACAGCGACGGTCTGAACGAGTCATGTCCCGCCGAACCGATAAGCCCATACCCGACACGGTCCAGGTACACGCCGAAATTCGCCGAGCGGCCCGCGGGAACACCGTCCTCGGTGTGGTCGGGAATAAACACCTGCTGGCTGAGGTAGTAGGTCGCGACGATCGTTTCATCCACGCGAACGGGAACCTTGACGCTGGCCCCACCGTTGGTTCCCCAGAAATCCGCGCCGTTTCCGGCCGTCCGGATGTCGCCGTTCCACCACGTGCCGGTGGGCAGCGGGTCGCCCGGGAGGGGTTCTCCGACCGCGGGGGCTTTGCCTTTCTGGAACAGCCCGGAACAGACCCACAAGGCCTGGCCGCTGAATTGGCCGCCGCCAAACAACGCCGAACCGGCCGCGGGAGGTTTGGGACTGAACACATGCGAAACCCACTCCGAATTGCCCGGGCCGCCTTTGTAGCCGATATCATACATCCCCGGCGCGCCGGCAGGATCGTACAGGCGAAGCGCCCCTCGCGTCTCGCCACCGGCACTTCCGTGCCCCGAGATGCCCGTTCCGGTCAGCGTCTCGTCCACCCCGCCGCTGAAATTCTCCGACCGCAGAATCACCAGCGACTCGCCCGTCGAACTGTAGGCCGGCGAAACATCGTCCGCCCACGCCGACACCGACAAACAAACCGCCATGCCGACCATCCATATCGCACACGCTCGCATAACATTTCTCCTATGGAAAGAAGATGACAAGAACAACTCCGACAATCGTCCTCGCTACCTTCGCCGCCGCAGCATCGCCAACCCGCCCAACGCCAGCAAACTCATCGTCGCCGGTTCGGGAACTACGGGCATGCGGCCCCAGACCTGCATCTCCGAAACGATCAACGTGTTGATGAAGGGGGATGACGTGTGGTTGGGATTGTACCGGGAATCCTCGGGATCGATTAAGTACAGATACCTGGGATCGGAATTGAATCCGGGATTGTTGCCATATTGGCTGTAGGGAACTTCGGGATCGAAATGGTCGTTGTTTCTGCCGATCAGCCGGACGCCGGTGACCTCCATGCCGCCCATGCCAACCCAATAAAAATTGCTGGCGATGTTGGCCTGTCCGACGAACGTCCAGGAGGCGTCGGCATCGGGGTCGCCGTAACCGTAACGAACCTCCAGGTCGAAATTCGTCCACCGCCACTGATCCGACCACATGCCCAGATCAAACCGCAACGCGTCGACGATCACCGGCGTATCAAACACCACGCCCGCGTAATTCACAGGGGTCGTCAAGGCGCTGCTCGCCCGCCAGTAGGCGGAGTCCTGGCCGTCGAACAAACGGTCCGGATTGGCGCCGGTCCCGATCGCCGTCGCCGTGAAGGCAAGCGCCTCGTTGTAGAACCCCGTTTTCGCCGCACCCAAGGCCAGGTTGACGCCGGGGTTTTCGGCCAGAAATTCCGCATAGGCCACCCGCCATATCGCGCGGCCGGGACTGGGCGTATTGACCGTGATCCGCGCACCGTGGGTCGCGGCCGTGCCAAGAGGAAAGAGCTGGCCGACGTGGTTTGCCGTGTTGATGGCAAAGTGGGTCGGGGCCACCCAGGGGCCGCCCTGCGACGTCTGCACCTCGATAAACCCGCTTTGAACGGTGTCGGGAGACAGGTGGTCGATGAGGGCATATCGAGCGACCTCGCCCGTCGTCCACGTCTTGGACACCACGTAAGGATTCGTCGAGGCGTACCCGTCGGTGATCGCCGCGACCAGCCCGAACGGACACACACCGAACTGAACCGCGCCCTGCGCCACGCCGGCCATCATGACCGCCGCAACAAAAATCGCTCGTTTCATGGTAAAGGACTCCTTCTCCGCGCAATCTTTCGGCCTGATGAAATGAGACCGTAATGCAACCATACCACGTAGAGTCTAGCATACCACAAGGGGCGATTCTGTCCAGCGAATATTGTGCCGCCTATAATGCCTCGAAAGGAGTTTCCATGGCCCGAACCTCCGCGCCACGGGTCTGCCGTACGACCTGCGACGGCTGCGCGGGTACAGCGGCTATGGACAATTGGAGTTCGACGTGCCGGTGGGCGTTCGCGGCGACTGTTACGACCGGGCCACCGTGCGGATCGAGGAGATGCGACAAAGCCTGCGGATCGTCTCGCAGTGCGTCGAACACATGCCCGGCGGCGAATACAAGAGCAGCCATCCGCTCGCGACGCCGCCGCGAAAACCCCGCACGATGCGGGACATCGAGACGCTGATCACGCATTTTCTCGGCGTGACGTACGGGCCCGTCGTTCCGCCCGGCGAGGCGATGGTGTGCGTGGAGGGCGCCAAAGGCATCAACGGGTACTACTGCGTCAGCGACGGCCTGCCATGGAGCTATCGCACCCACATCCGCACGCCGAGTTTCCCGCACATCCAGATGACCCCCCGCCTGGCGAAGGGCCTGCCCCTCGCCGACCTGGTGGCCATTCTCGGATCGCTCGACTACGTGATGGCGGACGTGGACCGGTGAAGAAGGCTGTTAGGCTTTTAGGCTGTTAGACTGTTAGGCGCAGGCTCATGAGACATTAGGCCTAATGCTTCATAAGCCTGCGCCTAACAGTCTAACAGCCTAAAAGCCTATGATGACCCGTGCTGACCGAACGACAAAAGCAAACCATTTTCGCGGAAGCGGCCAAATTTCCGCACCCGGCCGCGGCGGCGGTGGCGGCGTTGAAGATCGTGCAGGCGGCGTACGGGCACGTGGACGACGAGCACCTGCGCGAGGCCGCGGCGGTGTTGGGGATGTCGGCGGAGGAGTTGGACGGTGTGGCGACGGCGTACAGTTTGATTTTCCGCGGGCCGGTCGGGCGGCACGTGATTTTGATATGCGACAGCGTGTGCTGCTGGATGCTGGGGGCGTCGCGGCTGCGTGACCATCTACTCTCGCGGCTGGGGATCGAGCGACTGGGCCAGACCAGTCCCGACGGCCGATTCACGCTGCTGCCCGTCGCGTGCCTGGGTGCCTGCGACCACGCCCCGGCCCTGCTGATCGACGGCGAATTACACGGCGACTTGACGGAGGAACGGATCAATGATTTGCTTGCGAAATGCAGGTAGAACGAGGAAAACGTCCCGCCCACGCCGAAACGTCAAAATTCGAAATCCGAAGCACGAAATACGAATTTCGGATTTCGAATTTGGGCCGACACAATGGAACAGCCACTCACACAACGCATAAATCTCACAGGCGAGATCAACCTCCCGCCCGGCGGATACGGCGGCCTGCGGCGGGCGCTCGAACGTTCGCCGCGGGACGTGCAGGACGTCGTGACGGCGGCGGGGTTGCGAGGCCGGGGCGGAGCGGGGTTTCCGACCGGGCAAAAATGGTCGTTCGTGCCGATGGGCGACGCCGCCGGCGGGGCCGCGGAACCAACGTGCGTCGTCATCAACGGCGACGAGATGGAGCCCGGCACGTTCAAAGACCGCCTGCTGCTCGAAGGCGACCCGCATGCCGTCGTCGAAGGCGCCGCTATCGCCGCCCACGCCGTGGAAGCCTCGACCGTGTACCTCTTCATCCGTCAGGAATACGCCCGCGCCGCCGCCCGCGTCCAGTCCGCCATCGACCAGGCCCGGCGGGCGGGGCTGCTCGGGGCCGGCAACGGCCCGCGGGGGCGGCTGGAGATGCACGTGCACGTCTCCGCCGGCCGATATTTGTGCGGCGAGGAGACCGCCCTGCTCAACGCCCTCGAAGGCCGCCGGCCCACCCCGCGGGCCAAACCGCCGTTTCCGCAGGCCCAGGGCGTGTTCGGGCGACCCACGGTCGTCAACAACGTCGAAACCGTCGCCAACCTCCCGCACATCGTCGCGCGGGGGGCGGAGTGGTTCCGCGGCCTCGCCAAACGCGGCGACGGCACGAAACTCTACGGCCTCAGCGGGCGAGTGCAACGCCCCGGCCTGTGGGAACTGCCGATGGGCACGCCGCTGCGCGAAATTCTCGATCGGGCCGGCGGAATGAAACCGGGGTTCGCCCTGCGAGGCCTGCTGCCCGGCGGAGCGTCCACCGGGTTCCTGCTGCCCGAACACCTGGACACGCCGATGGATTTCGACAGCGTGGCCGCCGCCGGCAGCCGGCTGGGGACGGGAACGATCATCGTTCTGGACGACCGGACCTGCCCGGTGGGGTTCTGCGCGAACCTGATGGCGTTCTTCGCGCGGGAGTCCTGCGGCTGGTGCACCCCCTGCCGCGAGGGCCTGCCCTGGGCCGCCAAACTGCTGCACGCCCTGGAGACCGGCGAAGGCGTCGCCGCCGACCTGGACACACTAGCCGACCTGGTCCGCATGATCGCCCCCGGCCATACTTTCTGCGCCCTCGCCCCCGGCGCCGCCGAACCCCTCACCACCGCGCTACAATACTTCCGCGAGGACTTCGAACGGCACGCGAAACTGGGAAAATGCCCGTATCGTTAACCGCGTACCAGGATAAACGGGAGAAAAACGGGATGCGAAAAAAGACGTTTACCTATACAATACCCATATGAGAATCTTTCTCGCAAACTCAATAAGCGAAACAATAGAATTCAGTGGCCTGCTTAAAGCGATCCGCCAGGCGTACATGAATGCCGTGCGAGAACGAAAAGAAAGTAAATACCGCAAACCAACGTTTATGCAGGAGCGCCAATGAAAACGATTTTGATGCAACCTCTTACGAGAAAGTTTGCGGAAAATAAAGATATCGCCATGACGATTCGCGACAATACCCTCCTGCCGAGCCTTCGTGACGACGAGACCGTCGAACTGGATTTCACTGGGATTTCCTGTGCGACGCAAGGGTTTATGCATGCGTTGTTGAGCGATCCGATACGGCAGTATCCCGAGACGGTCTTCGATCGGATTCTGTTCAAAAACTGTAGCGATTCCGTGAAGGAAATCATCACGGCCGTGGCGGAATATATGTTTTTAAGTATCGAAGCCTGAAGACAAACAACGCGGTCACGCGCCTTGATATACTATACGACGCGAGCGTTTGGGCTTTCGAGTTTGTCGTTTGGAACTTGTTTCGAATTTCGAATTTGCAACCATCGCCGGGGGGCCGATGCCGACCATCTATATCGACAACAAACCGTACACCGTCGCCGGCGGGCAGAACCTGCTCCAGGCCTGTCTGGGGCTGGGATTCGATCTGCCGTATTTCTGCTGGCACCCTGCCCTGCATTCGGTGGGCGCATGCCGGCAGTGCGCGGTGATCGTGTTTCGCGACGAGCGGGACACCCAGGGCAAAATCGTCATGAGCTGCATGACGCCGGTTCGCGAGGGCCTGCGGCTGTCCGTCGACGACCCGCGGGCGCGCGAGTTCCGCCACGGCGTCATCGAGCTGCTCATGGTCGGCCATCCGCACGACTGCCCCGTCTGCGACGAGGGCGGCGAGTGCCACCTTCAGGACATGACCGTCCTCACCGGCCATGCGGTCCGCCGCTATCGGTTCGCCAAGCGCACATTCGTCAATCAGGACCTCGGCCCGTTCGTCGCGCACGAGATGAACCGCTGCATTCAGTGCCACCGCTGCGTGCGGTTTTACTGCGACGTCGCGGGCGGGCGCGATTTCGGCGTGCAGGGATGGCACGACGGCCTGTACTTCGGCCGCTTCGCCGACGGCGTGCTGGAAAGCGAATTCAGCGGCAACCTGGTGGAGATTTGCCCGACGGGCGTGTTCACCGACAACACCCGTCGCGGCCATTACACCCGCAAGTGGGACCTGACGACGGCCCCATCGGTGTGCCCGCACTGCTCGCTCGGCTGTAACACGCTGCCGGGCGAACGCCACGGCGACATCCGCGTCGTGCACAACCGCTACAACGGCGAGGTCAACCGCTGGTTCCTGTGCGACCGGGGGCGATTCGGGTACGAATTCAGCAAACAACATTCGAAACCCGAAACTCGAAATCCGAAACAAATGACAAATTTCGAGTTTCGGATTTCGGATTTCGCCGCGATGATCGGAATCGGTTCGCCGCGGGCGTCGGTGGAGAGCAACTTCGCCCTGCGGCAGTTGGTGGGGGCGGAGATTTTTTTCAGCGGCGAACGGGCCGGCGACGCGGAACTCGTCGCCAGGGTCGTCGAGATTCTGCAAACGTCGCCGGCGCCGACGGCATCGCTGCGCGATCTGGACCAGGCCGACGCCGTTCTGGTGCTGGGCGAGGACCTGACCCACACCGCCCCGCTGGCGGCGCTGGCCGTCCGGCAGGCGTCGATGAATCAACCGCTGTCGCGGGCGTTGCGCGAGCGCCACATCGAGCGCTGGCAGGATCACGCCGCCCGGCAGGCCGTCGCGGGACAACGCGGCCCCATTTTCATCCTCACCCCGCAGGCGACGAAACTTGACGACATCGCCCACACCACGCTCCGCCTGCCGCCGGCCGACATCGCCCGGCTGACCCACGCCGTGGCCGACAACGTGACGCGGGCGTCCCGCCCGCGCGTCTGTGGGGGCGTCTCGCACCCACGAAACCCGTCCACGTCGGACAGCGAAAACGATTGGTCGATCCCCGTCTCGGCCGCGTTGCTGTCGTTCGCCGTCATCGTCTGGGCGCCGCCCGCCAAAACCGTCGCCGACCTCGACATCGGCCTGCTCGTCATCCTGGCGATGAGTTCGCTGAGCGTGTACGGCGTCGCCCTGGGCGGATGGAGCAGCAACAACAAGTACGCCCTGCGCGCCTCCCTCCCCCGCCCCCGTTACGACCAGCTCAACACCCTGGCCTGGAAACTCCTGCTCCCTCTAGCCCTGACGAACGTCCTCGCGACGGGAGCGGCTGTGCTGATTTGCGAATGACCATTGCCAAGGCCGCTGAGATGGGTTCTACTGGCGGTGTGACGAGTGACTCGACATCCTGGCCGCGTCGCGCGTGGGCGTGGATCATCGGCAATTCCCTCCTCCTGCTGGTCGGGGCGGTGGCGGCGATGGTGTGGGCCAATGTGGCGCATGGGTCGTACGAAGCCGTGAAACATTGGCCGCTGCTGACCCATCCGTATTTCGGCGTGGCGGCGGACGGCGAGGCCGCCGGCGGCGGGAAAATCATCGACCTGCATTACCTGGTGAACGATATTTTCATGGCGTTGTTTTTCGCCCTGGCCGGGCGCGAGGTCTGGCGGGCGTTGTTGCCGGGCGGTGCGTTGAGCCGTGCCCGGCAGGCGGCGACACCGATGTTGTGCGCCGCCGGGGGGATGATTTTCCCCGCCGGACTGTACCTCGCCGGGGCGGCCGTGTCGGGGCGTTGGGACGATCTGGCCAGAGGCTGGGCGGTGCCGACGGCGACGGACATCGCGTTCAGTTATTTCGTCGCGCGGTTGATTTTCGGCGCCGGCCATCCCGCCGTCGCGTTTTTGCTGCTGCTGGCCATCGTGGACGATGCGCTGGGGTTGCTGATCCTGGCGGTGTTCTACCCGCAGGAGGCCGTTCAACCGGCTTGGCTGTTGCTGAGCGTGGCCGCCATGGGCGTGTGCGTGCTGCTGTACTCGGTGCGGCGGAGGCATTTCCTGTGGTATCTGCTGCTGGCGGGTCCGATCTCGTGGGCGGGGTTCGCGATGGCAGGGCTTCACCCTGCCCTGGGCCTGCTGCCGATCGTCCCCATGCTGCCGCACGCGCATCTGCACTCGTGGCGGGCGGGTTGGAATTTCGTCATGCCTGGGGACGCTGAGCAGTTCGAAGCCTGGATGAAAACGCCTGTTGAAGTCATCCTGTGCTTCTTCGGCCTGCTCAACGCCGGCGTGATGCTGTCCGGGCCGGCGGGGCAGGACGTCACGGCCATGGTGCTGGTGCTTGGCGGACTGATGGTGGGCAAGCCGCTGGGCATTTTCCTCACCGCCCTGCTGGCGACGAAGTTGGGCCTGGGCCTGGCGGAGGGCTTGCGCCGGCGGGACCTGCTGGCCGTCGGCTGTGTCGCCGGCATCGGATTCACCGTGGCCATTTTCGTCGCGACGGTCGCCTTCCCCGGACAGACGGACGCCAACCAAGCCCTGCAAGCGGCCGCCAAACTCGGCGCGCTGGTGTCGTTCGCGTCGGCGCTCATCGCCTGGCCGGTGGCGAGGCTGGTCGGAGTGAAACGACGCGGAGAAAGCACAGGGTAATCGAAAAACGCTTCGCGATGGCTTGCGCGGTACAGCGCAAAGAGGCAAGCCGTTGAAAACATTCCGACGTTTCACGAGAATAATCGCGATTTTCTTCACGTGTTGTGTTACAAAAGCTGTTGCTGAGCTTTTGTAACACAACACGCGACATGAAAATATGAAAATCGTCCACGTCATTACGCGGCTGATTTTGGGCGGGGCGCAGGAGAACACGGTCCTGACCTGCGAGGGACTGCACGCGCGCGGGCATGACGTCACGCTCATCACCGGCCCGGCGTTGGGGCCCGAGGGCGAACTCGAAACGCGGGCCAGGGCGGGCGGCTACAAGTTCATTGTGCTGGACGACCTGCGGCGGGAAATCCACCTCGGACGCGATTGGCGAAGCTACCACCGCCTGGGCGAACGGCTGCGCGAACTGAAACCCGACGTGATGCACAGCCACTCGTCCAAGGCCGGCATTCTCGCGCGGCGGGCGGCCGCCAGGATCGGCGAAATGAAAATCGTGCACACCGTCCACGGACTGCCGTTTCACCCGTTCCAGTCCATCGCCGCCAATCTCTTGTACAAGATGCTCGAACGCAAGGCCGCCCGGCAAACCGACGCCATCCTCTCCGTCGCCGACGCGATGACGCACCAGGCGTTGGCGGCCGGCGTCGGCAGACCCGAACAGTACACCACCGTCTACAGCGGCATGGACGTCTCGCCGTACCTCACCCGCCCGCCCGCCGCCGACACGTTCCGCCACTCGCTGGGGCTGCAAAAAAACGACGTGCTCGTGACGCAAATCTCTCGCCTGGCGGAACTGAAGGGGCACGAGTACATCATCCAGGCCGCCCGCGGAATCGAGGACGCGCGGGTGCACTTCTGTTTCGTGGGCGACGGCCGATGGCGGGCGAAAATCGAGGGCTGGATTCGCAAGGCCGGCCTGGAGGCACGGTTCCACCTGACGGGCCTGCTCCCGCCGGAACGAATGCCGGAAATCATGCACGCCAGCGACATCGTGGTGCACGCGTCGCTGCGCGAGGGGTTGGCCAGGGCGATTCCGCAGGCGATGCTCGCGGGCAAACCGGTCATCAGCTTCGACGTGGACGGCGCGTCCGAGGTCGTCGACGACCACACGGGAATCCTGCTGCCCCCGCGCGACGTCGACGACCTGCAATCGGCCATCGAAACCCTCGCCGCCAGCCCCCCCCTCCGCGCACAACTGGGCCGCACCGGACAATCCCGCTGCCGCGAACGGTTCGACCACAACCGAATGGTCGACCAAATCGAGTCCGTGTATAAGCGACTGCTCGCCGGACCGTGAAACGTGGCGCGGGCGTCTCGCCCGCGCTGTGCGCTCCATGAGCCTGACCACGGAAGGATGCCGAGCCGCTTTCGCCAGACGCGGGCAGGATGCCCGCGAGACACGCGGGCGAGACGCCCGCGCCACACGAATTCGTTTATTTCGATTATTGCATTTATTTCGAATAACCGATATCATGGTATGGAAGGATAACATTCACCATGACAACCATAACCATTCTGGACCCCGTGACACCGACGGAACAAGAGGCGGCGCTGGCCCGCGAGTCAAGCCGGCGGCTGTCCCGCTATGGCCGCAAGGATTTGACGATGCGGACCACCGACGGGGACGAGGTCACGCTTCCGGCGCCGGCCGTACAATTGCTGGTCCGCCTGCTGGTGGAAATGGCCAACGGAAACGCGGTGACGCTGACCCCCATCCACGCCGAACTGACCACGCAACAGGCCGCCGACCTGCTCGGCGTCTCCAGGCCGTTCCTGATCAAGCAACTGGAGGACGGACTCATCCCCTACCGAAACGTCGGCGCACATCGCCGCATCCTGCTCAAAGACGTGATAGACTACAAACGCGACATTGACGCCAAACGGCTTGAGGTTTTGGCCGAATTGGTGAAACTGGGACAAGAAATGGACATGGGTTATTGACATGGCAACGTTCACGGCCCTATACGATGCCTGTGTGCTATATTCTGCCCCGCTTCGAGACTTCTTCATGTACCTGGCAATGGCAGGTGCCTTTCACGCCCGTTGGACGAATCAGATTCATGATGAATGGATTCGCGGCCTCTCGGAGAAACGTCCCGATCTGAAGAAAGAGAAACTTGAGCGAGTGCGGAATCTGATGAATCACCACGTCGAGAATTGTCTCGTCACCGAATACGAGTCACTCATCACGGAACTTGATCTTCCCGACCCAGACGACCGCCATGTGCTGGCCGCGGCCATCAAGGCCGGCGCGAACGCGATCGTCACGTTCAATCTGGACGATTTTCCTGCCGGTCAACTGAAACTGTACGGTATTGTGGCACAACACCCGGATGATTTCGTCGTGCGGTTGTTTGACCTTTTTCCAGAAGCCGTGTGCCTGGCGGCCAAACGTCATCGCGAGAACTTGTGCAACCCGCCGAAAACGGTGGACGAGTATCTGGACAACCTGGCCAGGCAACAACTGCCGCAAACCGTGGCCCGACTGACGCCATTCGCCCATGTCCTGTGAGCTTCACTCTTTCGCGCCGTTGTCACGCAACCATTTCTTTGCGTTTTCGTTCCGCGTTACCGATAACGGCGTCCGGCCGGCCTTGTTTTTGACGTTGAGGTCCGCACCTTGCTCCTTCAACCAGGCCATGGCCTCGATGT
>Ga0123353_10013230_pt1 | contig 11804 bp, 7 predicted proteins | sample TergutLab28metaG_3_FD_92763 | JGI IMG/M metagenome (GOLD analysis project Ga0123353, IMG submission 92763) | Labiotermes labralis P3 segment gut microbial communities from Petit-Saut dam, French Guiana - Lab288 P3 | ecosystem: Host-associated > Arthropoda: Insects > Digestive system > Gut ... | reverse complement strand
GTTATCAGAAACAAGTTATTCTATAATGAAAAATATTGCCGATATTAAGCAAAAATATAATAATCCTTATAACATGAGAAAGAAACCATTACTAGTATCTGATGAAATTTGCGAAAATGATTATGCTAATAATACCCTCTCTTATGAAGTATTTGTTGATTATAAAAATCCTTCTGTTTTATGCTTTGAAATAGCGGAAGTATTTAAATACACACATGTTTTCCCAAAAGAATCTGATATAAAGAACTTGCACTCATTTATGAACATCATTGTTGATTTTCTAAATGAACCAAAAGAATACACACAAGACTTAGAAGGTTTTTTGCTTTTTTATAAAAAAATGAAAAAAAAGAAAAATATTAAACAACTATCTACTCAATCAAGAAATGAAATTAACTTATTAACTATTCATAAATCGAAAGGGTTAGGTTTTGATACTGTTTTCGTTTACTTTGATTCAAGAAAAAAAAATGATCCTAAAACAAAACTAAAACTCGAATATTTGATTGATAAAAATTTTAGTAATTTGCAAAATGTTATGATTACTATCAATTATAAGCCTGTTTTAAAAGAGGTTTTTCACAACGAGTATAAAAAATTGGAACAAAAAAATGTCATAGAAGAAATGAATAATATCTACGTCGCTTTTACTAGAGCAAAAACAAACCTTGCCATATTTTGGCTTTATAGTGAAATAGAAATGAATAAAAATCCATTCCTCATAAATAATAAACTAACACTGTTGGCATTGAATGAAAATACTAATGATGATGGGACAAAAAAAGTAAGTAAATTTACTAATATACAAGTAAAGGAAAAACATCTTCCCCATTTTTCTAACAATAATAATAAAAATAATATTCGGTCTTACTTCGATATAAAAAAAGAACACAATAAAATGAAAAAACTCCAAAAAGTAAATGAACACATAAACCTTAAAAACATGTATCTAAAAAAGAAAAATAAACTCTTCGGAAATGCTATTCACCACTATTTGTCTTTTGTAAAATACAATACTCACACAGAACACAAAATAGCACATTTAAATACAATTCGCACATTTGGTAATATTTTATCTATGAAAGATATAGATACTATCACTACTAAAGCAAAAGATTTTATCGTGGAAAACCCCTTTTATTTCTCTAAAGAATGGGATATTATATATACCGAATTTACAATAATAGAAAATGGTCATTGTTTTAGAGTAGATAGATTAATGATAAATACTATAGAAAAAAAAATACATATCATTGATTATAAAACCGGTCAAATTAACGATCCAAACCAAATAAAAAATTATGAAATTTTGGTTCGTAACCTTCCATTGGTTCAAAAAGAAAAATATTTTGTCTCTAGTAGTTTTGCTAGTATTAGTATACTATGACCGTTTTACATTGATGAAAATAAAAAACACACTATTATCACCATGGTTACTTTGAAACCATCATCGTGAAACTCGCACAAAACATCTTGAAGAGTAGTGTTTAAATAACATTGCTAGTGTAGCACTACTAACCTATCATCAATAGTATTTCGAACTTTAAATTTTCAATTTTAACTTATTATAGTTTTTTTATTTTTTCACTTTAAAATCTGATAAAGTTATCCGATTAGAACTTGGCTGATATACAAAATTCTTATTTAAAAGATATATATCAAAGGGATTCACTAAAGATATTAAAGTGGCTTCATCTAGAACTGTCTCTGTTAGATCCCTACACTGAGAAAGATACTCATTACTATACTCGTCTGTGCCATAAAAATTATGAAAATGAGTATTAAGTCTAAGACTATAGTTGTGATAAGTATTTCTTGGGTTACTCCATGTGGGCGAATAGTAAAACCTACCAAATAACACTCCTAAGAATGTGTAATGCTCTTGTGTGAAATTGTATGCACGAATATTCGCTGCTGAATTTGTATCTAATGTAACGATGGACCTGAAATCTGTTATTACTATTTTAATATCTATATTTATATTTTTTAAACTTTCTTGTATAAAATGAGCTATAGGCCCGGAATATATCCCTTCAATTGTAACTATCTCCATTTCAAATCCTTCTTCATATCCCGATTCCTTCATTAAACTCTTGCTGTATTCAAGATCATACTCGTACCAGTCTAAATCTGGAGGATATCCATATACATCAGGTAACATGGGCAAGATTATCGATCTTGCTTTTGAATGCAAGTTTTTATCTATGAAACCTTGTATGTCTATTGCATGAACTATCGCTTTTCGCACTCTATTATCTCTTAGAGGGTTAAGTATCGTTATTGATCCACTCCCGTTGTTCACTTTTCTTGCTCGGATTGCAGGTAAACTCTCACTTGTTGCATTTAACGACAATAAAACTATTACATTGCTCTCTTTTTCTATAACCTGGTATTTTTTCCCAGATAAAACTTCTTCATAAAAATCCAGAGGTAAATATTGGACAAAATCTATTCTATTTTGAGTTAATAATCTATATGACTCATCGAAATCAGGTTCCAACACCATCTCAACAATATCAGGAATTGACTTATTTTGTTTATATAATTCATGATATTTGTTCTTTTTTAAAACTATATTATTATCACTTGTAGAATAGATAGAATAAACACCTAACGACGAATGATTCGTATTTAAGTAATCTACACCCTTATTTATTGCACTAGATTGCATAATTCCAACTGTTGCCATAAATAAAGTCAAAGTCATATGATTATGTGAGTATATCTCTATCATTTTATTATTTAGGTTTACTATTGAATCTATAAACGTAGTATTGTATTCATAAAATTGTTTGTTATCAAGACTGTTATTAAAAAATGTAGAAGTAAATAAAGATGGATTAAATAATTTTGCATTATGAAATATTGAATTTGGGTAGGATATCATCCAATTGTATGTATCTACTACATCATTAGTGGTCATTATAGAACCATCGGAAAACCTTATGTTATCCTTTATTATTATTGTAATCTTGTTATTGTCTGATACATACCAATTTGTAACAAGATTGTTTCTTATTTCCCCTTTGTAGTCTTTCAATAAAGGTTCATGAATATTTCTTAGGATCATAGTAGTAAAGTAATCAGAAGATGCAGATACTTCATATCTACTAGGTAATTGCGATACAGTCATTCGAAAGAGTGTTTCATTCTTCTTTAGGCAGGAACTTGTAAAAAATAAAAAAATAAAAAAAGATAATAAAAAAATTCCCCTTCGAAAACAACCCCGAAAGATCCTATAAAACTCATAGGTAGATGGCTTAGCAGATCGAGTTCGTTGACTAGGAGATGAAGTGTTTTCATAATTAGCTAGTGATAAAAAGGTTTGGTTCGACTTTACGATTATTCTATTTATATGCATTTTTCCCTTCAAAGCTTTTATTTTTTTATTTTAAAATCTGTAAAATTTATTTGATTTGAAGATGGTTGATATACAAATTTCTTCGTCAATAAATAAATATCAAAAGGATTTAACAAAGATATGATAAAAGCTTCATCCATTATTATTCGACTTAATTCCTCACATTGAGCGTAAAATTTCGCATCATAGTCTTCAGTCGGAACAAATTGACTCAGTGCTTCATTTATTCTAGGACTATAATTCTGATAAAAATTTCCAGTATTTTGCATACGAGGATTATAAAAAAACCTCCCCATTACCATACTTCGAAACGTATCACTGCCTCTTGATATGAAAGCACGTATACTTGCAGCATTACCTGTATCTACGATTAAAAATGTAGAAAAATCTTGCACTATCACATTAACATCTATATTTATTTTATTCAAACAATCTCGTATATAATACGCTAATGGCGTAGAAAATTTCCCTTCAATAATATGGATGTCCATCTCAAACCCTTCAGAAAAACCTGCTTCTCTCATCAAAGACCGACTATGCTCAAGATCATATTCATACCAAGGTATATTTATTGGATAACCAGGTACATGCCTTAACATAGGCAGAACAAGTGAATATGCTTTTGAATTTACCTCCGTTTCTATGAAATGATCAATATCTATTACATGAGCTATAGCTTGACGAACTCTTATGTCTTGCAATGGATTAAGAGTATCTGTAGAAACGTGAGCTTTATCATTTTGTCTGATCCTTATTGTTGATAATCTTTCAGAAGCTGCATTCAACATCAAGAGTATCAACGTATCACTCTCTTTTTCAATTATTTGATATTTTTGTTCTGAAAATACATCATTATAAAAATTTAACGGTAAATGCTGTATAAAGTCTATCTTTTTAGCTAATAGTAATTCATATAGCTTTTCAAGATCGGGTTCTAAAATTAACTCCACTATATCAGGAGCTGTTTTATTTTTCGCATACATTTTATGATATTTATTCTTCTTTAGAACAATCACTTGATGGTCCTTTGAATGTATATGATAAACTCCCGTACTTACTGGATGCTCATTTAAATACTCTACACCCTTTGATATAGCTTCTGATTTTAATATCCCCACCATGGACAACAAGCGAACTAATACTTGTGGGGAATTTGTAGAATAAAAATCCAATGTTTGAGCGTCATTGATTATTATAGAATCTATTATTGATACATTATACAATACTGAGGTTGGAATCCCTAACATCCATAAAAAAGTGTCACGAACATCCTCTACTGTCATTAATGAACCATCCGAAAACCGAATATCATCACGAATCTTCACTGTTATCTGATTTTCCTCCGGTGTAAACCAATTTTCTACTAATAAATTCTCATATTCTCGTCTATCTTCTTTTAGTAATGTATCATGAATATTTCTATATACTAAATTTGAATAGTAAGAGTTTGATAAAGATACCTCATAACCTGTTGGAAATTGCACTACTGGCATCCTAAATATTTTTTCTTTTTTCACCATACAAGAGTTAACTAAGAAAAATAAAAATATCATTAGTAGAGTAATAAACACCTTTGTTCTCACTTCACCCCCTTACCGCATTTCACATTATGGCGGCACTTTAACACATTTCTTAACAAACAAAAGAATAATGGTCTTAAAAGTAAAACCAATTTTTTTTTCTCCTTTATTTCTGTCAACAATTTTTAAGCTTTTTTAGTGAACTTGCTACAAAAAAATGACAAAGTCTCTATTTAACATACCATAATATCGTGTTGATCTCGCGATTCTACTCAATTTTAAATGTAAAAAATGGATTACTTTGTTGATATAGTATATTTCGATACCTCGATTTTTTTCTTTATAATGTCATATACACTTTTATCTATTAATGATACTTCTCTTAAAAATCTTCTTACATTTTGTAAAACTGCTCTTTTCGATCTTTCTAGACTATCTGTAAATGATTTTATTTTCCCATTAGGCATCAAGACTTCGGCTAAATATTGCACTAATGCCTTTCTCTCTAATTCTAAATCATAAACATTAAATAATTCACCTAGTTTCTCTGTTTTATTAATCTTTTTTGTTATTTCTATTAACCTTCTTTGAACTTCATTTTTAGCCTGCTCATCACACATCGGTATTGGTGTCTTGAAAAGATAATCTGTCACTTTCTCAAGATTGTGCATGTCATGTACATATTCATAATCACCATTATTATTCAATTGCTCACTTTTCTTGTTATACTCTAAATAAAAATACGGGAACTGAGTAACTGGATTTTTAAGTAATAATATTATATATTCTCCACCTTTTACATGACTTACTCTACTCAACATACTTTGCAAATATGCAACTACAACTTCGTTCTTTTCTTCTCTAATTTCTGTGTTACTCATCTTTTTCTCCTTTAAGCTTATTGGTCAAATTTTATATTTTCATGTTTTTAAGCAAGTGAAATTTTATATATTCGGAAATGTTAATGTAACTTATTGTTTTTTATTACAATCTTTATCTGTGAAAAATCATTTATCCTTTCATTATTAAAAAAATAATGAATGATATGGCAAAAGGGCTTATTGTATGTAGGATTGCAAGTATATTTTTAATAAATTCTGTGCTTTTATGAAATTTACTAATCTTTTGATTTTGGTAATTTTCCTGTTCACATTGAAATAATTGCTTGAATTCACACAATCTTACATATCTTACATCAAAATCGATAGCACATTTATACTTTTTATTATCGTAATCACCCAATCTCTTATTAACTTCATCTAATTTTCTATTTACATCTTTTACTTCATTTTGTATGTTTTCAATATTCTTTTGTAATAATCTAATTGTCTCCATTTATTACCCCCGATATTGTTGTGTTACTTTTTGCCTTTATGTCTCTCTTTTTAAATAATACTTTTATTGCATGTAAAACTAGGTTGTTTAGTCTCCACTCGTATAGTTACTATTTAATGTTTTCTTGTTTGTATTGATTATTATAAAATCATGTATCTTTGACTACCGAGATTTTGTTCTTGACAAATTTTATATATTTTTAAACTTTGTGTCTCTAAAAAATAGTATCGATATGTGATTCGATAAAAATAATTGAATGATCAAGGATGACCTTGGCTAAAAATAGGAGGACTAATGAATAAATCTATATACTTAATTATATGGTTATTACTTTTTTGCATTTTACCATTGTCGATAAATAGTGCATGGGTTAATAACCATCCTAGCAAACTTGAGCAACCTGATGGCACTATAATAGACGTATTATTATCAGGAGACGAGTATCATAACTGGGCTCATGACATAAATTATTACACTATTATCCAGGATCCAAAAACTGGGTTTTGGTGTTGGGGCAAAGCTGTAGATGGTGACGTTGAAAGTACTGGATATCCTGTTCATTTATATAGCATAGATGGTTTAGGCATAAATCCTGGAGATAATATTTCAGAACTAAAATATTCAGAGAAAAGAGCAAATTGGGAAAGTATTGCGGGAAATAGAAATATCACTAGATCCCCAACTATAGGTGTGATTCAAAACCTTACTATATTTATTAAATTTGCTGATCAATCCGAATTTCAAATACCATTAAGTTTCTTTGATGATATGTTAAATCCAATGGACGAAGGAGTGAACTCTCTTTTTCGTTACTACTTTGATGCTTCATATGAGCAATTACATGTATATTCTACATTTTACCCAACCCCAAATGGAAACGCAATAGTATCATATCAAGATGCATTCCCAAGAAATTATTATATGCCCTATAACTCGTCAACAAACCCAAATGGTTATACAAACCAAAATCAATATTCCCGTAGAGTTACTTTACTTAGGAACGCACTCAACTATGCAGCTGATTTTATACCTACTACCTTGATAATAGATAGTGACGGAGATGGAATAATTGATAATATTAACTTCCTTGTTCGTGGCAATTCTGGTGCATGGGCAAACCTTCTCTGGCCACACATGTCGAATCTATATAATGCTAACATTGTAATTCATGGAAAAAGAGCAGGGACCTACAATTTTAACATGGAAGATAGATCAAGTTCTAGCGGAGTAGGCGTATTTGCTCATGAATTTGGGCATTCTCTCGGAGTACCTGATTATTATAGATATAACACTGCCGGAACACCTATTGGATCATGGGATTTAATGGCTTCTGATAGAAATCCTCCCCAATCCCATTCTGCTTGGAGTAAATACCACTATTTAAGATGGTCACTTAATTTGAGAACAATCAACCAAAATGGATCTTATTATTTATATCCGAACACTCTTGATATGTTTGAACACGCATATCGTATAAACTCTCCAAACTCTACTACAGAATTTTTTGTGATAGAATATAGAAAAAGAGATACAGGTCTCACTGATGGAAATATACCTGGTGAAGGATTGGTAGTTTATCGTGTAAATTCAAATGTTAACGGTAATTCACAAGGACCACCCGATGAATTATATATATATAGACCGAATGGAACTTTGACCACAGATGGTGTTATTTCGAATGCAGCTTTTTCAGAAAACTACAATCGAACAGCAATAAATGATCTTACAAACCCTAGCCCTTTTCTTTCAAATGGAAATCCCGGTGGTCTTAATATCTATAATATTGGTACTCTAGGCGAATACATTACTTTTGATGTTAATATAACAGGACCTGATATGAGCCATTATAGCGAATCCTTCGAAGACCAAACTTTTTCAAATTTCGATTGGATGAACGACCAGGTAGCACCATGGACAATTGTTGAAGATTCTACCGCTCCACACGGTTCATATTGTGCTGCTTCAGGAAATATCGATATTAACCAAACTTCTGAACTGTCAATTAGTATACACCATGAACATGGTTATGTCCACTTTTGGTTAAAAACTTCTACTTCAAACAATGGTGGCTTTCTCAGATTTTATATGGACGGTATAGAAATAAAATCATGGGCAGGGAACAACAATTGGCAGTCTTATGCAATACCTGTAACAGCGGGTCCTCATAGATATTCGTGGGTTTTCCATAGAAACGCTAATGCAGGGGGTGGTAGTAATAAAGTATGGATAGATAGAATCAGCTTCCCCGATTATTCAGGGCATTTTCTATACCCCGCAAAGAATGTACAAACTAGTAGTATTGATAGAGATATCACCGTTACTTGGCAACCTCCCTATAATTCTGTAGTACCAAATACTCCAACTTTACTAGGATATAATTTATATGACAGAAATTTTCTGGTCACTACTACTTTAGTTGAAAGCGAATCTTATGTAATAAACAATGTTGGTGGTGGGAATATGCTCATCGGTGTAGTCGCTGTCTATGAAACAGGTGAAGCGGAATTATCGGATACATCAGCTATTTCTATTCCTCTTGCACCTGCTAATCTTAATTCCATATATTCCGAAGGAAGAGGAGTAAAGTTAAATTGGGATTACCAACACTTTTCTTTTAACCTTGCTGGATTCCGAATTTATAGAAATGGCACAATGCTAGCTACTCCAAATATCACCCAACAAACTAGATTTTATCACGATACAACAGTGTCAGCAGGTACTAACTATTCCTATTATATAAGAGCTGCATATACAAACCCAATAGCACTTTCAATTCCTTCAGACACTCTTTATGTACAATTTGTAGAAGGAATAGACATCGATACTCCTCTACTTAAAACACACCTCGGAAATAATTATCCAAACCCTTTCAACCCGAACACTACTATTCATTTTTCACTCAATTTCGAAGATAAAAAAAATGAAGAGAATGTTAAAATTATTATTTATAATATTAAAGGACAACAAATAAATACTTTGATAAACAAAAAAATGCCTGCAGGTAACCATACAATTAACTGGGACGGCACAGACATACATGGTAAACCTACAAGCTCAGGTATTTATTTCTATAAAATGGAAACTGACCATTATCAATCTATAAAGAAAATGGTTCTCTTAAAATAATAACAACATCCCTAAAATAGGTAAATAGAAAAATGAAGATTTCTGTATCATTACTATCAGCTGACTTTGGTAATCTAAAAGAAGAGATTGAAAAAATCACAGAAGCAAGCGCCGACTTACTACACTTAGATATCATGGACGGTCACTTTGTCCCCAATCTTACTTTTGGTATGCCAATTATAAAAGCTATCAGTAGAATTGCCAAAATCCCACTAGACGCACATTTAATGGTCACAAATCCCGACTTTTATATTGAACCTTTATCTGATATTGGAGTAAAATACATATCTTTTCATACCGAAACTGTTATCCATTCACATCGGCTAGTTGAAAAAATAAAAATAAAAAATATACAAGCAGGTATTGCTATAAATCCAGGAACTGATGTTCACTCTTTAGATTCACTTTTACCAATACTAGATTTTGTTCTAATAATGAGCGTTAATCCCGGTTTTGGTGGACAAAAATTTTTAGAATTCTGTCTAAATAAAGTCTATTATTTAGATAAATATCGAAAAGATAAAGATTATAATTATAAAATCGAAATTGACGGTGGTGTAGATAACACAAATATCAAACCTATCACTGAAGCTTGTGTAGATATAGCAGTAGCAGGAGCATATATCTTTAAAAATGAATACGATAAAGCTATTTATAACCTCCACTACCCTCGCTAATTCCCCTTCGAGACGAAGGGGTGGACGCGGAGCGGACGGGGTAGTTGACCAGTGGACGCGAAGCGGACACAGCTAATTCCCCTCTATCAGAGGGGTGGCCGCTTGCGGTCGGGGTGTTATATTCCCCTTCGAGACGAAGGGGCGGACGCGGAGCGGACGGGGTAGTTGACCAGTGGACGCGAAGCGGACACAGCTAATTCCCCTCTATCAGAGGGGTGGATTCAGACAGGGTGTGACTGTCATTGCTAAAATTATGATCTACACAATGTAAAAAATTAAATAAATAAAAAGGTATTTTATATGTTTAACAATCTCTCGGAAAAATTAGATAAAATATTCCGAAACCTAAAAGGACAGGGAAAACTCTCTGAAAGTAATATAAAAGAAGCTATGCGTGATATCCGTATGGCTCTTTTAGAAGCAGATGTAAATTTCAAAATAGTAAAAAATTTTATAGTTGAAGTTGAAAAAAGAGCTATTGGTCAAGAAGTCATGAAAAGCCTTCAACCAGGCCACCAGGTAGTAAAAATAGTAAATGAGCAACTAGTCTCTTTGATGGACAACTCTGATGTGAAACTCAACTTCCAAACGAATAAATTAACAAAAATTATGATGGTAGGTCTACAAGGTTCCGGTAAAACTACAGCTTGTGCAAAATTAGCGAATTTCTTACGAAAGAAACATGGCCTTAAACCAGCTATGATTGCTTGCGATATCTATCGACCAGCTGCCATTCACCAGTTGGAAGTACTCGGAAAGCAAATTGATGTTCCCGTCATCAGTGATTTAAACGAAAAAAATGTAGTAAAAATTGCCGAATATGCTTTGAATTGGGTAGGTAACAAAAATATTCAATTGATGATATTCGATACAGCAGGCCGATTACATATTGATACCGAAATGATGGATGAAGTAAAAAGGCTAAAAGATGCTATAAAGCCAGATTATATCTTTTTTGTAGCTGATGCAATGACTGGACAAGATGCCGTGAATGTAGCAAAAGAGTTTAACGGATTACTAGATTTTACCGGAGTACTACTCACTAAATTGGACGGAGATTCTAGAGGTGGTGCCGCATTATCTATCAAAGCTGTCACAAATAAACCTGTTCTCTTCGTTGGTATAGGTGAAAAAATCCCTGATTTAGAACCTTTCCATCCTGAAAGAATGGCCTCACGTATTCTTGGTATGGGTGATGTCCTTAGTTTGATCGAAAAAGCACAAGATGCTATTGACGAAAAAGAAGCAGATAAAATGGCTGAAAGGATGAAAAAAAACCAATTCACCTTATCAGACTTCCTTGCGCAACTACAAAGCATTAAAAAAATGGGACCACTCGATCAAATCTTGAAAATGATCCCAGGAATTAATATGAATAGTTTGAAAGACGCTAAAATAGAAGACGGTAAATTAAAGAGAATAGAAGCCATAATTAGATCGATGACAATACAAGAAAGAGAAAACCCAAACGTGATAAACGGAAGCAGGAGAATCCGCATCGCAAAAGGAAGTGGAACATCAGTACAAGATGTTAATACACTCCTGAAACAATTCGAAATGATGAAAACTATGATGAAACAAATGACATCCTCTAAAGCTATGAAAAATTTGAAACTTCCATTTAATATGAAATAAGCTACTTAAAATCCACTTCGAGACGAAGGGGTGGACGCGGAGCGGACACAGCTATTTCCCCTCTAGAGAGGGGTGCCGTAGGCGGGGTGTTTCTACCACAGCTAATTCCCCTTCGAGACGAAGGGGTGGACGCGGAGCGGACGGGGTAGT
>Ga0123353_10013229_pt1 | contig 11804 bp, 2 predicted proteins | sample TergutLab28metaG_3_FD_92763 | JGI IMG/M metagenome (GOLD analysis project Ga0123353, IMG submission 92763) | Labiotermes labralis P3 segment gut microbial communities from Petit-Saut dam, French Guiana - Lab288 P3 | ecosystem: Host-associated > Arthropoda: Insects > Digestive system > Gut ... | reverse complement strand
TTCTCGAACGGTGGCGGTCTCGTCATTGATGCAAAAGCCGACCTCCTCATTGACGGCGACGGCGACGTGACCCTCACGCGCAACGGCACGTCAGAGACGGACTTTGCCGACATCCGTCCCGCCGCAGGCACCACCTTCACGATTGCCGCCTGCATCACGGGCGTTCCAGGGTCAGGTATCGAGCTCAATGCCGCCGGAACGCTTCTCCTCACCAACCCCAACAACTCATTCACGGGGTTCACGCGCGTGTCCTCGGCGGGCGGCGTCATCCTGTTCACCCATCCCGGTGCCCTCGGCCTGAAGGCCATTCGGATTGATCAAAACAGCCCGTCCAAAATCGCCTACACGGGCATCGGCCCTGCCACCGTGGCGATTCCCTTCAACCTCACCTCCGGCACCCCGTTGCTCGAAAACGCCGGAACCGGCGCGTTGACCCTCAACGGCGACATCTTCGCCACGACAACCGGCACCAAGACATTCAACCTCACCTCGCCGACTGCCCAGCCGTTCATCATCAACGGCGTCGTCTCCAACGGCACCGGCACGGTCGCGCTTGTCCATGCCGGTCCGGGTCCGCTCACCGTCAACGGCACGCTCTCTCACACGGGCAACACGACACTCCGCGCCCCCGCCATCCTCAACGGCACCACCACCGCCGGCACGTTCCTTGTCGAGCAAGGCGCGTCCTTGACAATCAGCTCCACCGCCACCAACAGCAGCAGGCTCACGCTCAACGCGGGCAGTTCTCTCGTTGTCGAAAGCGGCGTGACGTTTCAGAGCGCGAACGTGGACATGGGCGTCAACGCCCTCGTCACCATCAACCCCACCGCCGCCATTTCCGACATCACGTTCCCGGTCAACAACAACCTCAACGGTGCGGGTGTCCGCTGGATCATCCCTGCCGCCGCCACGGCCTCCACCAACACCTTCCCCAGCCTGATCCGTGCGGCCAACGCCTCGCTCGACATCACCGCAGACGACCTCGGCACGCCCCGTAACATGCTTTTCATCGGGAACCTCACGCCCGGCCCGCTGCCAAGCTGGTTCACCGTCAACGGCGGTCCCGCCGTCTATGATGCCACCCTCGGCGTGATACCCGTGTCCGCGACTGGCGGAACGGCCTCCATCAACGCGCTCGGCCCTGAAACGGTCCCGAACGACCCTGATGTTGCCGCCGTCATTGATGCCAAAGGCACCGCTGGCGACATCACCCTCGCGGCCGACCCCACAGGCATCTTCTCCCTCACGCAGGACTGGGCTGGCGACGCGGCGACCGTCAACCTCGGCGGCCAAACGCTCATCGCATCCATCGTTGACATCACCTCCGCTGGCAACGACCTCACCATCAAAAACGGCCTGCTCACCGCGCCGTCCGCCCAGACACCGCCCTCCGGCCCGGCCGTGTTCCCCACGCTTGCGACCGCCCCGATCGCGTGGCTCGACTTCGCGGACACCAGCAAAGTCGCTACGGACGCCAATAACCGCATCACGCTCGTGACCAACAAAGGCACGGCCGGGGCATCCCTCGACGCCGCCGTGCCGACCGACTTTGCCGCGCCGCTCTACGTCCCCAATGCGGTCAACGGCCGCCTCGGCGTGGCCCGCACCGACAGCAACTGGCCCCAGCAGGGTCTCGCCACCCTCGGCAACCCCGGCATCTCTGGCAGCAGTCCGCGCACCCTCTTCATCGTCGCCTCGCGCTCACCCGTCAGCGGGAACGCCTTCTACGCCGTTTACATGGGTGATGACGCCAGCAGCAGCCATCGCGACTTCGCGATTATCGAACGCAATACCCAAATCTCGTTCGCGACGAGAGGCTCCGACCTCAACATAAACACGCCATCCCCCCGCGGACACAATGTCCTGACGTTCATCAGCGGTATCAACGTCAGCGCCCTGAACGAGAGGGCGGGCTTCCGCAACGGCGAGCAACTCGGCACACATAACGGTTCCCTGAACACCTTTGACGGCCCCATCTTCATCCTGCACCGCCCGAGCGGGAATGCCGGCGCCGTCTCGGGCCCCGGCGACGTGGCGGAGGTCATCCTCTTCGACTACACGCTCAGCACCACCGACCGCGAAGCCGTCGAAGACTACCTCATGCACAAATGGGGCGTCGCCACTTCGGTCCAGCGCGACGATGCGTTCCTCGCGTTCCGCAACGCCAGCGCCACCGCCGAGCTCGCCATCCCGGCCGCCCTGTCCGACCCCTTCGGCTCCTACCTCTCGCTTGCCAAGTTCGGTCCTGGTAACGTGACCCTCGGCGGACCGGTCTCGCTCAGCGGCTCGCTCCTGATTGGCGAAGGCATGCTCACGTTCGACACCCCTGCTCAGCAGACCGCCACCATTGCCGCCCCTGTCGGCGGCGCGGGCCAACTCGTCAAGAAAGGCCCGGGCGACCTCATGCTCTCCGCCACCAGCACCTACTCAGGCGGTACGCTCATCCAAGGCGGCACGCTTTACCAAGGCAACGGGAACGCCCCTCTCCTCGGCACCGGTCCCATCCGCATCGAGAACGGCGCCGCGTTCGACACCGTTTATGGCGTGGCACGGAACGTGACCAATCCCGTCTTCGTCGAAGGCTTCGGCCCGGACGGTCTCGGTGCCCTTCGAAACAGCAGCTTCACCACAACTAACCAGAACGCCTTCCTGCGCGTCACCCTCACGGACGACACCGCCTTCTTCTCCGCCTCGCGCTTCGACGTGCGCGGCGGCGCGTTCGACTTCGGCGGCCACAGCCTCACCCTCAACGGCGGCGGGCAGTTCTCCATCGTCAACTCCACTATCTCGAACGTCACCCCCAACGTCGCCGTCAATGTCGTGGACGGTCTCTTTAACTTCGAGTCGTCCGACTTCCAAGGCTCGTCCGCCAACCTCGTCACCGTCTCCCCCGACGCAGGCATGGCGTTCTACAACCTCTCCGTCCCGTTCCTGTGGTCCGTCATCCTCGCCGACAACAGCATGTTCCGCGCCAGTGTCGGCGTCATGAACACCAACATCAACGTCCAGGCCGGCCCCGTGGAGCTCTCGGGCGGCACCAGCCGCCTCAACGCCCTCGCGGACGGCACGCTCAGCATCCCCTCCGTCATCTCCGGCCCCGGCGGCCTCCTCAAAGAAGGCCCCGGCTGGGTGTGGCTCCTCAATCCCAACAACACCTACCAAGGCGCGACGACGGTCACGCAAGGCAACCTCTACGCCGTATCCCCCGGCTCCGTCAGCGGCAGCCTTACCGCCACAGGCGAGGGCGCATTCATCGCCCGCGCCGCATCCTCGGCCTCCGCCGACGGCTGGACGAAAAACGAAATCGAGACGGTCCTCACCAGCGGCACTTTCGCGCCCGAAGCCTTCTTCGGCGTTGACACCATTTATGAAGACCTCACCTATGCCGACCCCTATCCCGACACGGGCATCAAGAAACTCGGGCCCTACAAACTCACCCTCACGGATGTCGGCCCCGACCTCGGCGGCATCATGGTTTACGACGGCGAGCTCGACCTCTCCAACACAGGCGACCACAACCTGTACAAGAATTCCGTTCAGGTCGGCGTCCAGAACGATGCCGCGGCCCGCGCGGTCTTGCGCCTCGCGAACACCTCGCTCGACACCACCGATGCCGGCTACGACCGCCCCGGACCCGTCATCGGGGCCGGACTCGTTGCCAACAGCCGCGGCACCATCCACATCGAGAATGCCCGCGTCAACGGCCGCCTGAGCCTCGGGGAAGCCGCCACCTCCTTCGGTGCCTTTTACCAGACCTCCGGCGTGGTGACCAACAACGGCGGCCTGAACTACCCGGCCGGCATCGGCGTGAATGGCTACGGCTACTACCGCCTCGACGATGGCGAGTTCGCCAGCAAAGGCCAGACCATCTTTGCCCAGAACACCGGTTCCACCGCCATCTTCGAACAGCGCGGCGGCTCTGCCCTCCTCAACCCTGGCGTTCAGCCCCCCGCAGGCACAATCGGCGACTACTACGGCGGCTCCTTCTCCTCCCGCAGGGGTGTCGCGCAGTTCATGCTCTCCGGCGGCTCTCTCAACCTCAACGCCCACACCTTCCAGATGGGCGAATGGGTCGCCAACGACGCCAACGACGGCAACGCCTCCCTCACCATCGAGAACGGCGCGGAGATGTCCGGCATAACCGCCATCACCCTCGCCAACCGCAACGGTAACCCCGAGGCCTACATCAACCTCAACGGCGGCTCACTCGCCATCCGCGACTACATCATCAAAGGCGGCAACAACACCGGGACGACCTCCCGCGCGGCCTTCGCCTTCAACGGCGGCACCCTGCGCGTGTCGCCCCCTGCCAGCGCCGCCGTCTCGCTCGTCCAGACCGCCGGGAGCAACTCGCCCATCCTGCTCAACGTCTATCCCGGCGGCGCGGCGATTGACATCACACCTGCCACCGGCAACATCACGCTCAACCAGCCGTTGCGCGCGCCCGCCAACTTCGGTGTCACCGCCGTGAACATCACGAACCCCGGCGACGGCTTCATCGCCCCGCCTGCCGTGACGTTCTCCGGCGGCAACGGCACGGGCGCGACCGCCTTCGCCGAGATTGACCTCAACGGCAAGCTCTCCGCCATCCGCGTGACCTCCCCCGGCGTGGGCTACACCACCGCACCCAACATCGTCTTCCGTGGCGGCGGCAACACCGTGAACCCCACCGCCAGCGTCAATATCGGCCCCGGCGGGTCAGGCGGATTCACCAAGCTCGGCCCCGGCCTGCTCAGCCTCGACGCGCAAAACACCTACACCGGCCCCACCGTCGTCTCCAACGGTATCCTGCGCCTCGGCGCGGGCCCGCAGACCCTCTCGCCCGACACGGCCATCACCCTCGCGGACGGCACCCTCGACCTCGGCGGCGCGACCCACACCAACGCCAAGCCTGTCACCCTCGAGAGCGGGACTATCATTAACGGCACCCTCGCGGCAGCCTTCACCAAGACCGGCCCCGGCACCGCCACCCTCGGTATCGCCCTCGCGCCTCCCCCCCTAACCGCCAGCCGCGAGGACTTCATCGCGAGCCTCGAACCGCTCATCTGGTATGACCCGTCCGACACCACCGACGGCAATATCACCCTCAACGGCAACCGTGTCACACGACTCCGCAACAAAGGCACCGGAGGCCCCAGCCTTGACGCGATACCCTACGGCAACAACGCCACTGGCCCGCTCCTCGTGTCCGGCGCGAATTCCTGTGCGCCGTTCGGCCTTGGCACCTTGCAAGTTGACGCCGCGACCGCCACGATGGAATCGGTTGCCAATGTCCCCCTCACGGGAACCGCGCCCCGTACGCTCGTCGCCATGCTCGCCCGCGACAACACAACCATCAGCAACGGCCGCGCCGCGGTCAGTATCGGCGGTGGCGACGGTCAGACCTTCGAGATCGGCAACGATGGCGGTAAGACCTACGTCTCCGGCATCGGCGGCAGCCGTGACACGCAATGGACCACAGGCCTCCCTGCTATTGACCAGCTCACTTTTGTGGCCGGGCGCAACGGCTGGAACAATAACTTCGCCCGTGGTGTCCAGCTCTGGCGCTGCAAGGGTCCGCTCGACATCCTCGAAACCCTCACCGCCACCTGGACCAGCGACATGGGTACCGCCTCCCTCCCGTTCAGCATCAGCAAGCGTGCCGCAAGCACCTCCAACGCGAGGGGCAAGTACGGCGACATCCTGCTCTTCGACCGCATCCTCTCCGATGACGAGATTGAGACCCTCAAAGACGTGCTGCTCGCCAAATGGCGGACGGACGACACGGACGAGGGCGGCGACGGCGCTGTCCCGCCTATTTCGGTCGAGGAAGGCACGCTCGTCCTTGCCCCACCCATCAACGCGGACATCATCGCGCGCCTCAACCCCGTCGTGTGGTACGACCCCTCCGATGCCTCCACCGTCACCCTCGACGGCACCGGCCGCATCACCGCCTTGGCCAACAAAGGCACCAAGCCCAATATGGACGCCGAATCCGGCATCCTCAACGGCGGGACAGCCCTCATCGCCCCACCCCTCGTGACCGGCACGGCCAGCTACGCCAAGACCGGCCTGCCCATGATTAACATTAGTGACAACAGCGAAGGCCTCGCCAGCGCCGAGAACATCGGCATCACCGGCGCCGCCCCGCGCACATCCGCCGGCATCTTCGCGCGGAATAACAACACCACGGGCCCGGTCGTCTCCTTCGGCGCATCTGCCGCCCGCCAGCTCTGGGAATTTGGCGCCCGCCAGAATAACAGCGCCGTGGTCGGCGGCTACGGCACGGGCAACGACCTCATCGTCAGCCCCTCGATTCCCCTCGACCGCACACCGGACGTGTTCATCGCCACCCATGCGGACCAGACGGATGTCTCCTTCTGGCGCACGCTCGCCGAACCCACATTCGCGACGATGGACATCACCGGGGCGTATATCACTGCGGCCTCGCGGTTCTTCATCGGCCAACGCCCCGGCGCCGCCTCCACCACCGCCTTCCGCGGCCAGATCGGCGAGCAGTTCGTCTTCGACCGCGTCCTCGACGAGGCCGAGCGCATCCTCCTCCAGACCTACCTCAAAGCCAAATGGATGACAGGTGAACGCCTCGCCGACGGCACCGAGTTCGACGGCGTGACCTTCGATGTCGCCGCAGGCGCCACCCTTGATTTGGGCGAAAGCGAGCGCGGCGACATCACCGTCACGGGTGACGGCACCATCGCCAACGGCACACTCGCCGACGGCTTCATCATCAGCCCCGCCGGCGACGACGCGATTGGCGTGCTGACGTTTGACAACGTCACCTTCGGCGCAGGGACAACGTACCGCCTCACGACCCTCGGCAACGCCAGCGACCGCATCCTCGTGGACGGCGACATCTCCGCCCTCACCATCGTCCCTGCCACCGACGACCCCCCTACCGGGAGGACCTACGTCATCGCCACGGGCAGCTTCACCGGCAAGCCCACGCTCGACGGCTTCCCCAGCAAATACAAACTGCTCACGCAAGGCAACGACCTCCTGCTCACCAGCACCGGAGGCACAGTGCTTATCGTGAGGTAAGGCGGTGCCCGCGAAGGTGGTGCGGGCATTCCTGCCCGCAATAAAAGAAGGTGGTGCGGGCATCCCTGCCCGCAATAAAAGAAGGTGGTGCGGGCATTCCTGCCCGCAATAATCAGCATCACGGGCAGGAATGCCCGTGCCACCTTACAAAAAAGGCACGGCACCTTTCGGGCGCCGTACCTTTTACTTTTTACCTTTTACCTATTACTTCCTACCTATTACTTCCTACCTACTACTTCCTACCTACTCCTTCCTCCCTCCTACTTAACCAGCATCAGCGTCGGGCGGATGAGCGGCTCCTGGTTCTGGTACGCGCCCATGTCAACCATGCCCTTGAAGAGGCGCGGGTTACCGTCGAGGTCGAGGGCGGTGTCCATCCACGACTGCCAAAGGCCCGCGTTGACGCACGGCGACGTCTTTTTCAGGCGGTAGTCGCGCAGGCGATAGTCCGCGTCCGTGTCATCCTTGAACAGCGGGGCACCAGCCTTGATCGCGCCGGGCGCATCATCATCCAGCGTGAAGATGACCGAGGTGTTCGTGTAGTCAGCCATCCCGGCCCCGATATAGGCATTGGTGATGGCGACCCCCGTGCTAGCGCGATAGACATCCCATATCAAGCCGTTGGCGTTGGCGCTCGTGTTGCCCGCGACAATCAGGTTGCGATACGTTCCGGTCGCGTTAATGCTGAGTCCGCCGCCCAAGCCCGAGGCACTTGCCGCATAGTTCCCCACAACCGTGCAATTTTCTATGGTGCCTGCCTGCACCATGTGGATCCCGCCTCCGCCGTTGGCGTGATTGGCCCGGTTGCTGCTCACGAGGCTGTTAAGGATAATCCCCCCATGTTGTGCCCACACCCCGCCGCCCGAGCCGGTGGCCCTGTTCCCTTGGATGACGCAGCGCTCAATCCGCGAAGCGGCCCCGTTCTGCAGCCAGACACCGCCGCCGCCTTGCCCTCCACCCACACAGTTCGTGACGATGCAGTTCACAAGCATGGTGTCCACCGCTTCCATGGCGATTCCGCCGCCCTCGCTGGTTGACCTCCCGTTCTGAATGGTCAGGTCCCGCACCACCGCCCCGGCGGAGCCGGCAATCAGGCAGATGTTATGGGTGCCGCAGCCGTCAATGATACACTCCTCCCGTGTGCCGGTCCCGCGGATATCGTAGTTCCTCACGATGTAGAGGACTTTGTCCAGCTTGTTCGTCCCGGGGCAGATATGGAGCGTCCGTGCGCCGTATCCCACCGCACTCATCCGCTCCAGCGCGTCCAGCGCGTCATGGATGCTCTTCGCCGCTGTCGCGGGGCTGGTGTAGGGGAAGATGTCCAAACCGCCCGGACTGACATAAACGTCCGCGTCCGGCAGGACGGTCAGGATTCTGGAATAAACATCGGTCTCGCCCGCCGTGTTCGAGGCCGTTGCGGTCACGGTGTAAATCCCGTCCTGAACGTAGAAATGCGGGACAGGGTCCGGATTCAGCGTTACCGTCCCGGATTTGTCCCCGAAGTCCCAGACGATTTGCAGACCTGTTTTATCGCCTTCCACTTGAGGCGTGAAGGTGACGGTGTTGCCGGGTTCGATGAACGACGTGTCGGCTGTAAAGGAGATGGCCAGATCGGCAACGGGTGCCGGCTGGTAGGCGTAGCAGCCCATGTCCACGGTGCCGTCGCCGTTGAGGCGCGGGTTGTTGTCAAGGTCGAGGCCTGTGGTCATCCATGCCTGCTCAACAAGCCCCGTCCTCCCGGTGCCAAGGCAGGGCGACAGGGCGCGCAGGCGGTAGTCACTGTTCGCGGCATCCTTGAACTTGGGCTCACCGTCCGCCTGTGTGAGGAGAGCGGAGGTCGTCGCGTAATTAGGCAGCCCGGTCCCGATATAGGAATAGGTGAGGGAGATTGTCGTCACGCTCCGGCAGACATCCTGTCCTTCGTTGCCGCCGCTGACGCTCGTATTGCCCACGGCAATCAGGTTGCGTAACGGGCCTGCAGTGATGTAGAGGCCGCCACCAAGGCCGTTGCTGGCGTTCCCCACGACGGTGCAGTTCTCCACTGTGCCCCCGCCGGAGATTCCGCCGCCGTTGCCTCTGGCGGTGTTGCCGCTCACGAGGGAGTTGCGGATGGTGCCCGACAAGGTCATTCCGCCACCCTCGGTGGCGGCTGAGTTCCCTTGGATGACACAGCGGTCAATCATCGCGTTTACGTTCTGTAACCGGACGCCGCCGCTGGCGGAGACCGAGGCGGTGTTCCCCATTATCTGGCTGTCCACCAGCCGGCCCGCACCGTAAAACCAGACCCCTCCCGCATAAGGCCCGCTGTTTGCGACGATGAGACAGTTGGAGATCACCGTCCCGGTCGTGCTCGAAGCCACCTGTACGCCGCCGCCGCCGCCGGCGCTCCGCGTTGATATGCAGTTCGTGACGATGCAGTTCGCGAGCGTGGCGTTCGACACCCCCATGGCAATGCCGCCGCCATCCTCGGTTGACCTCATGTTGCGGATAGTCAGGCCCTGCACCACCGCCCCGGCGGAACCGGCAACCAGACGGATGTTGTACCCGCCCGTCGGGTTCCCGCTCAATGGCGTTCTCGCGCCGTCAATGATGACATCCTCTCGTGTTGTCCCCGCAGCCCCCTGGATCGTGAGCGCCTTGCCCACGGTCAGGTTGTTCGTGAGCGTATAGACACCGGCCGCAAGCTCAATCGTATCGCCGTCCGCGGCGGCGGCCACCGCCTCCTCCAACGTGGGGGAGCCCCCCGGTTGAAGCGTCACGCCGTGCAGCAGCCCTGCCGCCGCCAGCGACGCGACCATAATCCCGTTCAATACCTTCTGTTTCATTTGCATCACTTTCATGTTACCCTCCGTTCACCACACATCACCCGTAGGTAGGGGCGATGAAATCCTGTCCATCCTTGTTTTTTTTGTTTTTTGACCAGACGGCCGGACGACCTGACGGCCTGACGAGAACAGTCCCGTCGTCGGGTCGTCCAGTCGTCTAGTCCCAATCTGAAATGCAATAAACCCTCCCCGCCAAGACGGCGGGAAACGGCTTTTTTACAGGGAAAAACGCTAAAATGGGGGTCGCGCGTGCGCGAACGCGTAAGGGCGAGTTTATATGAGAGAGCATTATCCGTGCCAGCCTGACAGACCGGCGCGACATTCATTTTAATCTGCTCAAGAGTCCCTTTCGCAAACATAATGAATGCATAATAGCGCATTTCCGGCGGGAACGCAAGCGGAACTTTTGAAAATTTTTCATTAAAAAAGGTGACACGGGCATTCCTGCCCGTGATGCCGATTATTGCGGGCAGGAATGCCCGCACCACCTTAGCCAATGTCTTCCGCTTCGGCGGCGTTGAAGAGCTCCACGTTTTTCTCGGCCAGCGCGGGTTTCTTCGCGAAGCTGTCCGCGAGGGCGCGGAGCAGGTTGTCGCGCGAGATGTGCGTCACACCGAGGCGCGAGAGCGCGGCGAGCATCATGGTGTTGGCCGCCTTCGGGACACCCAACTTGGCCGCAAGGCGGATGGCCGGCATCACGACCAGCTTCACACCTGCTGGCGGCTCGATTGTGCGTGTCACCGTCGCATCCACAATCACGACACCGCCCGGCGCGACCGTCCCGACGAAACGCTCGTAAGACGGCTGGTTCATGCAGACCAACACATCGGGGTGGTCCACGACCGGCGAGCCGATGGGCTTGCCGGAAATCACGACCGAACAGGCCGCCGCGCCGCCGCGCTGTTCGGGCCCGTAGGTGGGGAACCATGTGATGAAACGTTTCTCCATCCGCGCGGCCTCTGCCACGCACAGGCCAAGGCTCAGGATGCCCTGTCCGCCGAAACCGCTGAATTTCAGGCGGATTTCGCGGAAGGATTCGTCCACCTCTGCGGTCGGCACTTCGCCGTCATGGGCATCCGCGAAAAACGCCGCAGGTGTCGGCGCAAGCTGGCGTTTCGGGCGCGGCACGGTCTCGGCACTGCGGTCACGGAAACACCCCAAGGGATATTCCTTCTCCATGAGCGTGTTGCAAAACTCCGCGGCCTTGATCGAGTCCGTGCCCATGTTCGTGGGGCAGGGCGCGATAATCTCGACGAGGGCGTAGCCTTTACCGTCGCGCTGGATTTCAATCGCCTTGCGGATGGCCTTCCGTGCCTTCATGATGCGCGGGGTGTCGGCCACGGAGACGCGCTCGATGTAAACCGGCGCTTCCAGTTGGTTGAAGACCTCGCAGACGTGCAGGGGATGCCCTGCCAGCGCAGGGTCGCGACCGTCAGGGGTCGTCATGGTCTTCATGCCCGTGAGCGTCGTCGGGGCCATCTGGCCGCCCGTCATGCCGTAAATCGCATTGTTGACGAAGAACGCCGCGAAATGTTCGCCGCGGCTCGCGGCCTGAAAACAATTGTTGAATCCGATGGCTGCGAAATCGCCGTCGCCCTGATACGCCAACACGACCGCGTCGCGCTCTGTGCGGCTCACGGCCGTCGCCACGGCGTGCGCGCGCCCGTGTGCCGCGCTGATGTTACCGCAATCCCAATAGTAGTAGCCGAACACGCCGCACCCGACGGGGCCGACCATGATGGCGCGGTCTTGCAACCCCATGTCCGCCAACGCCTCCGCAATCAGCTTGTTGATGATGCCATGCCCGCACCCCGCGCAGTAATGCGTCGCACGCGTGTCGCGGCCGCTGCGGGAGAAATTCTCATACATTCCGACAGTCTTTTTCGTGGTCATCTGAAATCCTCTTTTGGAGTTTTTAGTTTACAGTTTTTAGTTTTTAGA
>Ga0123353_10013228_pt1 | contig 11804 bp, 5 predicted proteins | sample TergutLab28metaG_3_FD_92763 | JGI IMG/M metagenome (GOLD analysis project Ga0123353, IMG submission 92763) | Labiotermes labralis P3 segment gut microbial communities from Petit-Saut dam, French Guiana - Lab288 P3 | ecosystem: Host-associated > Arthropoda: Insects > Digestive system > Gut ... | reverse complement strand
ACTTACAACAACATTGTCAGGAGTTACATTCATGTATATACTATTCGTAAACGGAACCAGTTGGAAGTGATGCTCGGATTGAAAGATTATTATTTTCCGCTGTTTGAAGAAATTCTGGATTTGTATGGTTTGCCGCTCGAGTTGACGTATCTTGCGGTGATTGAATCGGCATTGAATCCGTGTGCGGTATCGCGTGTGGGAGCCACAGGGATATGGCAGTTTATGCTGAGTACAGGACGCATGTATAAATTGCAGATAAACACATTCGTGGACGAACGTCGTGATCCGGTAGCGTCGACACATGCAGCGGCAAAATTTCTGAAAGACTTGTATGGTATCTATAACGACTGGGTATTGGCCATCGCTGCTTACAATTGTGGGCCGGGCAATGTCAACAAGGCGATCAGGAGGTCGGGCGGAAAGACTTCTTATTGGGATATATATCCTTACCTGCCCCGTGAAACCAGAGGATATGTGCCTGCATACATCGGAGCCACTTATGCCATGAATTATTACAAGGAACACAATCTTACCCCTCGGTATGTTGATGTGCCGCCGGTTTCAGACACTGTGATGGTCAGCAGGAATGTCAATCTGGCGCAGGTTGCAGAAGTACTGGATATTCCATTGCAACTTATGCGTGACCTTAACCCGCAATATCGCAGGGAAATACTTCCGGGAAACACCGCTCCGTATCCATTGCGCCTTCCGGCATCGTATGCAACCAGATACATTGATTTGGAGGATTCGATTTGCCGGTATAAGGCAAATGTATATCTGAGCAATTCGTTCCGTGCGATTGAACCTGCCGGCCAAACAGTCAATACAGCCGGCAAAGACCGTATAGTGCACACCATCCGTTCAGGCGAATCACTCTCCACCATTGCCGCGAAATACGGGGTAAGTGTGAATAATTTAAAAGCATGGAATGATCTGAACAATTCTCGGATCATTGCTGGAAAAAAATTGGTAGTTTATACCAACAAGCCAGCAAATGCGCCAAGCGTAAAAACCGGAAGCCAAGCCGGCAATTCTCCGGTTGTGGCCTCGGCCAATGGAAATGTAATCTATCATACCGTTAAATCGGGCGATACTGTTTGGGGTATTGCCCAATTGTATAAAGGTGTTTCCGACAGTGATATTTTGAAATGGAACAATCTGTCGAGAACCAGTAAAATACAACCGGGAATGAAATTAAAAATTTTGCAATAACAGAATAAATATCAAATATTTCAGTCAAATTGTACCATTAGTATTTTTTGTATGGAAAGTATACGTATAGAGAAAACACCAAAAGCGCCATTGTTTATATTGGCAGATGGATATATCCGGCTGTCTGGACGTTCCATTCCGCAAAATGCGAAACAATTGTATAAAATTTGTTTCGACTGGGTAGAACAATACGTTCAAAAGCCTGCGCGAAAAACAAAAGTTGATCTATTTTTTGAATATATAGACACCTCGTCTATACGCTGTGTGGTGGACTTGCTCACCAAGCTTTGCGGTATTCCCGAAAACAGACACAAACTAGTTGAAATTAACTGGTATTATGAAAAGGATGATGAAGACTCGTTCGATTTGGGTGTTTATATACAGCAGCATCTGAAAGTACCTTTCAATATCATCTCCATTGAAGAGGGAGATGATATACCGGCCTCATCTGGCCCGGAGCCGGATACGGAATCATAACTTTATACCAACAAACATTATATCATTTAAACCATGTTAAACTATACTTTTACCATTATCAAACCCTGTGCGGTCAAGAGCGGATACATCGGAGCTATTCTTGCCGATATACAGAAAGGCGGTTTTGAGATTTCGGCCATGAAATACATTCAAATGACCCAAACCCAAGCCGAAGCATTTTATAGCGTGCATCGCGAACGTCCGTTTTATGGCGAATTAGTGCAATTTATGATTTCAGCGCCTGTGGTGGTGGCTATCCTGAAACACGAAAATGCTGTGGAAGAATACCGCAAACTGATTGGGGCAACCAATCCAGCAAATGCAGCAGAGGGAACCATTCGTAAAAAATATGCCAAAGGAGTGCAGGAAAATGCCGTTCATGGCTCAGACAGCGACGAAAATGCATCCATCGAATCAAATTTCTTCTTTTCGCAGTGCGAAAGATTTTGAAATGATGATAGGATGTTCTCCATTCTTCAAGGTTTTTTGTTTATAACATATTATTTTAACTACTGCATTCATGATTTTTTTGGTTTAAGTCTCAGTTTAAACAATTTGGTAAAATCATCTTTTCAGAAAAAACATTTTGCAGAATCAAATATCCTCTTTACCTTTGCGCCTTCAAATTCGGGGTGTAGCGCAGTCCGGTTAGCGTATCTGCTTTGGGAGCAGAGGGTCGCAGGTTCGAATCCTGCCACCCCGACACTGAAAATCAAAGCCTTACAGGAAAAAATGTGAGGCTTTGATTTTTTATTTGTATACAATTTATATACAACTTGACCGATCTATACAAAATTCTACGTTTTTTGGTTGTTTACTCTTTCAGATTTTTTTTTGGGGTAAGATTACATTTTGAAAATTTTAAAATCGGGTACATTTCAAATGGTTGAAATACATACCTTTAAAGCATATATCAATTTCAATTACTTATTGTGTATATTTTCCCGGCTTCGGTCATTATGTCATATATGGGCGTATTGATTTGCGGGTCGGTGTTTAATTTCGCTTCGGGTGCTATGAGTGGTTTACGTACTTTTTGAATGGCGAAAAACGGATTTTGATTTTCATTTTTCGCAGGTTGCAAGCGCGTGTCATCCAAACGGATAGGGTCTTTGGTGCGGATTCGGAGGTTGCCGCCAAGATTGGATTTGATCACCGCTTTTTTGATGGCGTTGTTTTCCCATGTCAATTCCATAATCTCGAATCCTCCACGACATCTGAATCCTTTCACAGTTCCCGATTTCCACACATCGGGCAGGGCGGGAAGCAGGTGTATGGCGCCCGCGTGGCTTTGTACCAACATTTCAGCAATACCGGCAGCGCATCCGAAGTTACCGTCGATCTGAAAAGGCGGGTGTGCGCTGAAAAGGTTGGGATAAGTACCACCATTTTGCCCACGTTCTTCCGTAACCCAGTTGATATGGTCGGTGATCAGCTTGTAGGCATGGTTTCCGTCGAGCAGGCGTGCCCAAAGGCATACTTTCCAGCCCATAGACCAGCTTGTGGAAGCATCGCCACGATGTTTCAAACTGGTTTTAACGGCATCAAACAGAAGCGGGGTTTCGAACAGTGTTATCTGGTTTCCCGGCGAAATCCCCCAAAGATGGGATACGTGACGATGACGGTCGGTAGGAGTGTCCCAATCTTCCATCCATTCCTGCAACTGACCATATTGACCTACCTGCAAAGGCGGCAAACCGGCAGCGATGGAGTTCCATTTTTCGATTTGCGCCGCATCCACGCCCAATATTTCTGCAGCACGGGCTGTATTGGTCATCAGGTCGAATACCATTTGATTGTCCATGGTGCAACCTGCAAATACGGAAACGTTCATTTGCCGGGCAAATGCAGGGATATTTTCGGGCGAACTTGACGGGCTAACCACCCACCAGCCATTTTTGGGTTCTTTTATAAGAAAATCTTCGAAGAATTCGCAGGCGCTCTTCATGATAGGGTAGACAGACTGCAAGTATGCACGGTCTCCGGAAAACAGATACCTGTCCCATAAATGATGGCAGAACCATGCGTTGGAGGTAGGCCATATTCCGTAACGAGAGCCATCCACAGCACCCGTCGAACGCCAAATATCGGTGTTATGATGTAACGCCCAACCACGGCATCCGTACATGTCGGCGGTTTGTTTACCCGTTTCTGCCACATCGCGTATCAATTGCAGGAACGGTTCGTGCATCTCCGGTAGGGAAGTCACTTCGGCAGGCCAATAGTTCATTTCGGTATTAATATTAATGGTATATTTGCCGTCCCATGGAGCGCGTAACTGGTAATTCCATATTCCCTGAAGGCCGGCAGCCTGTCCGCCCGGCTGCGAACAGCAGATCAGCAGGTAACGACCAAACTGGAAGTAAAGAGCGGCTAATTGCGGATCAAATTTCGATGCAAATTCAGCTACGCGCACATCGGTGGTCTTCTTTGCCTGCTCGTTTTCGCCAAGATCAAGCGTCACGCGATCAAAAAACTTACGGTAAAAGGCTGTGTGGCTTGCCAACGACTGGATGAAATTTTTCTTTCCGGCGGCAATCAAGTATTGCTCGGCGCGTGCCAAAGCATTGCCCGAAATATCGTGATAATTATTGAAGTTTGTACCGATAGAAATAAAAATGGTGACACTATTGGCGTTTTTCACACTGAGGGTATTGTCTGCAAATTCTTGTTTTCCACCTTCGTTGACTGCTTTTGCCAATGTCACAAACTGTACCTTGCCCTCAATTCCTTCGTGGTCGGATGTTTTGGCATCTAACCGCAACATATTTTTATACGAACTTTTGACCGCATCGGTATACGGAGTGGTAAACTTTGCGTCGAAGCTGATTTTTCCTTTTTGCGAGGCGGTGAGCCTGATGATGACCAATTGTTCGGTGAACGAAGTGATGATCTCGCGTTTGTATTCAACGCCTGCGGAAGTGTATGTGGTGGTTGCCACTGCGTTTTGGATATCGAGATCGCGGTAATAGTTTTGCCAAGTCTCCTGCCCCAAAAAATCAATCCGCAAACTGCCTACTGTCTGGTAGGGCATTCCGTAGGGTTTTGGCGAGATGATTGTTTTTCCACACAAAGCTTGCGCTTCGGCATATTTTCCGTCAAAAATCAATTGGCGGATTTCCGGTAAGGCATCCTTCGCCAGTGGGTTGATGTTGTTGTGCGGACTGCCACCCCAGATGGTTTCTTCGTTCAACTGTATTTCTTCGTTGACCGGATGACCGTAAACCATGGCGCCCAGCCGTCCGTTGCCCAGAGGCAAGGCTTCTACCCAAAGTTCTGCAGGTTTGTTGTACCACAGCTTCATGCTGTTTTGTACGGACTGCGCGGCAGCTGCACAACAGCAGCTTGCGATGATACAAGTGATAAGCGATTTTTTCATTTGGTTCTATTAATTATTGATTCCTGATTCCATTTCAACATGTTCAACAATAACTGCTGCCCTACAATGTTGGCTCTGTTGCGGCTTGAGGTATTAAAGGTATTGATCGAAGCGTTTGCTCCGTCAATATCTATCTCCTGTAGCAGTGGCTTTATATCTTTAATACACGCAAAAATATCTAACGAACAAAGGATTACAACGCCTCTTCCCGCTGGAATGACGCTCAATGCAGAATACACTTCTTTCTTGTGGTCAGATACGCAGGCTACTACTGTTTCGCCGTTGAAATTCCGCAATCCGATCCGCTGACGATTGTATGTTGCAAAACACTGGTATTCCCAATTGAAGGCGCAATTTATCGGCAATCCGGTAAGCAAAGGATGTTCCTTTGCGAAAAAATTTCCTCCGTACCACGATGTCCCAAGAATTTTAGAACCTCGATAATCCAAAACTTCCTTATCGGCAAGAAATTCACCCCATCGTCCGGGGTTACCAACAATGATCAGTTTATTGCCTGTATAAACCCATTCCATAATTTCCGAAATTCCCGATCCCCATTGCGATTGCGGTGGGTCAAAATCGCCTACAAGCAAGTATTTTCCAACTGGTGTTCCGCCTCTGTATTCGGATAAATGAAAGCCAAACGATTTCATGAAGTTCGAAAGCGCTCCGCTTGCATCAGCGATCATTCCGTCGGTTGTGACGCCCGAAAAGTCCATTTTCACGGCAAACAGTTGTTCGTCGCCGTCGCACACTGTTTCCTTCCCCTTCAACAATTCTGCCTTTACAGTAAAATATCCTTCGCTGTTGACGGGTATTTTCCAACCCGCGTGCAACAATTCACCGTAAACCGTTCCACCTGTAACCGTTACAGGCCATTCTGCTGTTGTAATTTTCTGATCGTCTTTGTCCGTCAATGAAGCACGAAGCATGTATTTACCCTTCACATCTTTTTCATTCACAATGAAGAAATCGACAGTTGCAGTATCGCCGGCAGCAAGAACCTTCCAGTTCGTTTTCACGGCAACGTACAATGGTCTATTGTATCGGGCAATCAGATCAGGGTTGCCTTTCAGGTTGCGGTAATTGTCTACTATACCCGAATGGTTTTCCCATTTCATGCTTTCCCACCCATTGATGGCATAACCATCGTTGATGTTATTGATACGGATGTTTTCGATGATCCTGCCTTGATAATAATAAGAAACATTGCCCATTGCCGTTGTCAGCGCATCCACATCGGGGAATGCATTATCGAAACCGCTAGTTTTCAGAAAATTATTGTATGCATCATACCAATGAAGATAATCGGCTGCCTCCCATCCAGTAGTTCTTCCACTTTTCAAAATCTCGTCGCGGATCAGTTGCAAACGTGGCGGAGTACCAATGGCTCCATCCTCGCCCCAAAATACAACCTCGTCTTTATGATCGGTATATCTGAGATAATTGATGGGCGAATTGTACAGGTTATCATGATATACGCCTGGTCCCCCTGCATGATGTCGGTCATACCATCCGTAATTACGAAAAACGGTATCGTAAGGCATCAGATGTGTTTTGAATTTTGCGTCGGGTCTGTCCATGGGGTTTTCGCCATTGCACGAGTTGTAAATTAAGATACGGGTTTCGTCTAAACGATGCCCTGCTCGCATCTGCGCATAATCCTGAGCTTGCGGTGGAGCGCCCCGTTCGTTGTGCATGTTGTAGATAATGAGCGAAGGATGACTTCTGTCTCGCTTGATCATGCGCAGTAATTTTTCCGTACGTGTTGCAAAATAAAAATCGGTCTGCATTTTTCCTAACGTATCTTGTGCATTGAACCGATTGATGGGATATGAATTTCCGCCTGGCTCTTGCCAATAGAGTAATCCTGCTTCGTCGGCAGCATTTAGCACTTTGCGCTGACCTATGGCGCGATGAAAATTAAGCATGTTCATTCCTAAAGTTTTGGCGGCTGCGACCTGTTTTTTCGCCAATTCTTCGGAAGGCGCAATTCCGTTATCTGGCCAAAAGCCCCATGAAATGGCTGAAAGGAGAACAATACGTTTTCCATTCAGGTAATATTGTTTGTCGCCTTTATTATCACGAACCTCAAACCATCGGAATCCGAATTGTTGTTGGTAAGTATCGGCCGCTTCTGCTGATTTCCACGATGCATCAAGGATATACAGATTGGGTGATTCCACGCTCCATAATTTGGCATTGGGTAAACGAACGGTTACTGTTTGCTGGTTTTCGCCCGGATTCAAACTAATATTTACTTCTTTGGCATATACGGTTTTTTCAGCGTTTTTTGCTTCATTGATACGAATCGTCAGTTTTCCTGATACCGGATTTCCTGTAAGGTTCATCAAGGTGATTTGAGTGTCTATTTCGTCGACTTTCGGTTTGTTTTTCACAAATACATCGTCCACATATATGCGATCAGTGGCCACCAGATGAACCTCGCCTGTGATACCGCCAAAGCCATGCGTTGGATTCATCCAGTAATCGCCCCATGCATAGACTTGCGAATCTTTCCAGTTGAAATTACCGTTTGGATCGGTGATGCGATAGGCAATTTTGTTTTCTTTTCCAAATTGTACGAATGACGTAATATCCGTTTCAAAAGGCGTACCACTCACCAGATCGTATCCGGCTAATTGTCCGTTGACAAATATTTCGGCACGGAGACGAACCGATTCAGTATGTAAGGCAATGCGTTTACCTTTCATTTCATCCGGAATAACAACCGAGGTTACAAACCACGAAACGCCGATATAATTACCCGTAACGCCAAAAGTTTCACCATTGTATCCCCAAAAATATTGTTCCACTGTTGCCGGCAAATGCACCGTCACGCCTTTATGTTTTTCCAACGCCTTCCAACCGCCTACGGGAAGATTGACTGGCAATGTTCGTATATCGACCGGCGGCGCATAGAGCTTGTCTTTTTTCCACTCGGCGTCAGGATCGAGAGTCAATTTCCAGTCGTATCCCGATAGATTGATGACGATTCGCTGTCCTGCAACATAATCATGCCCTGTAAATAACATGATTGCAACAACAGCTTTCATTATTAGATTTTTCATGTTGTTTTAATCAAAAAATGAATAATTTCCATACAGCAAAATTAGTTATTTCCAAGATTGAGAGAGGGGGTAAAATCGCATATTTGAAGGGGGTAAAAAATACGGCGCATTAAAAAAAGGGCGTAATGAATTACGCCCTTTAGTTTTCATTATTGAACAACCGCGAGGATTGTCCCTACAATCTAATTTTTCACGATTCGCATGGTGGTTTGTTGTTTGCCGTTATCAATAACCAGCATGTACACACCGGCGGTATAACTGCTGATATCCAATTGAGCGACTTGGTCGGCAATCAATTGACGCAACATTACTTTCCCTGCCAAATCGGTGATGGTTACAGTGTAAACATTCTGCGTATCAAACTGCAAAGTAATCAAGCCGTCTGTGGGATTGGGATACATGTGGGCAAGCAGGGCGTCAGAGATTTCGACGTTTGTTACTCCACCAGTTACTGTTACGACACAACTTGCCGTTTTACCGCCGTCTACGGTAGTTACCGTGATGTAAATCGGTCCCCCTGCTTTTATGCCAGTTACATTACCATCGTTGTCTACTGTGGCTATCTGGTTGTCGCTGCTGTTCCATGTCACATTTTTGTTGGATGCATTACCTGGCGCAACGGTTGCTATGAGAGTTATCGTTTCGCCTGCTTTCAAATTATTTATGACAGCTTCGCTCAATGATACGCCTGTTACCGGTTGAATTACCGTGACTTCGCAATCTGCCGTTTTACTGCCGTCTTCGGTAGTTACCGTGATGGTAGCTGTACCGGGCGCTATCGCTGTTACCGTACCATTGTTTACGGTAGCTATGGTGGGATCGTCACTGCTCCATGTTACATTTTGGATGGTGGCGTTTGATGGCGCTACGATTGCTTCGAGAATTTCAGAATTGCCTACATTTAAACTCAGTGTGGTTTTGTTCAATGATACGCCTGTTACTGGTTGAGTTACCGTTACTGTACAATTTGCCGTTTTAGTAATGTCGTCTACAGAAATTACCGTGATGATGGCCGTTCCAGCTGCTATGCCGGTCACTTTACCTTCGTTGTCTACTGTGGCAACAGCGGGAGCACTGCTTTCCCATGTTACTCTTTTGTCGGTAGCGTCAGCTGGCGCTACAGTTGGTATGAGGGTTTCAAAACCACCAACTAATATACTTGTGGTGGATTTGTTCAGGGTTACGCCGGTTACCCGTTTTGGATTCACTGTTACTGCACAATTTGCCTTAAACCCGCCATCTTCGGTAGTTACCGTAATGGTAGCCGTTCCAACTGCTACGGCAGTTACTTTGCCAGTGGCGTCTACAGTAGCAACAGCGGGAGCACTGCTTTCCCATGTCACATTCTGGTTGGTAGCGCCAGCAGGTTCAATGGTTGGGATGAGAGTTTCAAAATCGCCTACAATCAATTCCGTAGTGGTTTTCAAACTTACACCGGTGACACTTACCGCATCAGCAGTTACATTAACTGTGCAATTTGCCTTAAATCCGCCATCTACGGTGGTTACCGTGATAATAGCTGTTCCAACTGCTACGGCAGTTACTCTGCCCGTGTCGTCTACTGTGACTACAGCCACACTACTGCTTTCCCATATTACATCCTTGTTGGCAGCATCATTTGGAGAAACGGTTGCCACGAGGACTTGGGGTTCAGTAATACCTATCGCAAAATTCAGAGTGGTTCTGTCCAATGTTACGCCTTTTACCATGACGTTTCCACCATTTATCCAGCGCGGGTCACCTATACCGACTTCACCTACGCCTGCCGTAACAAGCGGAGAGGATGGGTCAATGGTGAAATCAAATACAGCATCGACTGGAGGATCGACAGAAGCTTCTACTATCTCAGTGAATATGGTTTTTGCGTCTGGTTCTATACCCGGAAACAAATCTTCCCACTTGAGATCGGCATCGTTATCTAAAATTGCTGTTGACGTTGACGCTGTTGGTGATGTCCACCATTCTTCTTCATCATTCACAAGATACCCTCCATTTTTAATGAGCAGGTTGTTCATTGCAGTCACTGTTCCAACATGTGTGTTCACTGCATAAGTACCACGATCATTGAGAGAGGCATTAAATTCGAATGGTTCGGCAATAATATTATTTCTAAAAATAATATTTGCATCGGCATACTTGACGGTACCATTGTTGGTACGTACATTACATATCGCAGCCGGGTTGTTGTTGCTGTTAAATCTTCCCCATCTGTAAACGGTATTGTTTTCGAAAGTGAAATTTAGCACAACATCGGTATTATTAGCAGACGCACCGTTATTGGGCGTAAATAAACCTGCAGCACGGGCATTGTAAAAAGTAGAATTTTTAACCATAACATTTTTTACAAGTTGATTTGTCCGTACATAATATTGATCGTTGCTTCCAATATCGCTAAGGATACAATTATCAATTTCTATCAACCCGATAATATGTGGGATATTTGGTTGTAGGTCATCGGGTCTTGTGGCTGCAGCGTTTGCTATATCAATAATTCCATTACCTCCTAAAATGCCATCATGCCTTCTTATGATACAATTTCGGAATGCAATGATGTCAATATCACCAACAGGACTGCCACCAATAATAAAGGTTGCGTCAGCGAGTATTTCAATGCCATCAAAAATTATCCCGCCTCCTTCTGTTTTAAAATCCAAGTCAACGCCAGCAGCGTTATAGGTTGAAGCATTTGTGCCTGCATTACCTATAAATCCTCTAAATTTCGGCTTATGACCAGGTGCTGCTTTAATCGTAATGATTTTATTTACAGGCCAACGAAGATAGTGGGTACTATCAACATTAGAATTGGTAACTCCATTTCCACAATAATAATCCACATTCGGTCTTACAGTGGGTTCGTCTTGTGTTGGGTTGAGGACTAAATCGTATGGCTCAAGTTCCTCTAACAGCAATATTTCTCCATCTTCTGCCTTTTTGTATGCTGCCACAAATTCCGCCTGCGTTTTTACTATGGTTATTATTTCGTCTGACTCTTCAAAAATTGCAACAATTTCCGTATCGACTTCTATCTTGAATGTATATGGATTTTCAGCAGATACAAACGTTCCGCCTATTTGCCATTCTTTAAATTTATAGCCGCTTACGTTTCTTGCTGTAACAGTTGCATTATCTCCGGCTCGATAACTGGTTTTGTCTGAAGAAGCTGTTCCTGTACCATTTGGAGATACCGACAACGTAAGGATAACTACATCTCCCGGTATTGTTACTGTTACGATACATTCTTCCGTTTTACCTCCTTCTGCGGTAGTTGCCGTGATGGTAGCCGTTCCTGCTCCTACGGCAGTTACTATGCCATTGACGACTGTGGCTACTGTCTCTTCGCTACTGCTCCATCTTACATCTTTGTTGGTGGCGTTAATTGGCGTTATGGTTGCTGTGAGGGTTTCTGAATCATTAACATAAAGCTCAAGAGTAGGTTTGTCAAGAGCGATCTCTATAACATAAATAAATTCTTTTTTCCAGCGCGGGTCGCCTACCATTTCAAAACCTGCAAAGGTTGGATCTTTGAAGCTTAAATCGAAAGGAATGGCAGTCGGAGCAACAAACAGATCGACAGAACTACCGCTGTATTCTAATAGATCAATTCTGTTATTGGTTGGGTGTTGCTCGAAATCGGAAGTTTTATAATTGTTGCTTAGATTTAATGT
>Ga0123353_10013227_pt1 | contig 11804 bp, 6 predicted proteins | sample TergutLab28metaG_3_FD_92763 | JGI IMG/M metagenome (GOLD analysis project Ga0123353, IMG submission 92763) | Labiotermes labralis P3 segment gut microbial communities from Petit-Saut dam, French Guiana - Lab288 P3 | ecosystem: Host-associated > Arthropoda: Insects > Digestive system > Gut ... | reverse complement strand
TCCACTCCCCTGTTACCTCGTCCCTCTTAGGCCCAAATATTCTCCTCAACACCCTATTCTCAAACACCCTCAGCCTACGTTCCTCCCTCAATGTGAGCGACCAAGTCTCACACCCATACAAAACAACGGGAAAAATTATAGTTCTGTATATATTAATCTTTAAATTTTTGGATAGCAAACTGGAAGGCAAAAAATTTTGCACCGAATAATAGCAAGCAATCCCTGACTTCAGTCTGCTCTTAATTTCTCCCTGAATAGAATTTTGATTTGTTAAATCTATTTACAAATATTTGAACTCTTCCACATTTTCAAGGGAACTATTATCAGTCTTCATACTGTGATTTCGTCCTGCATTCTAATCTCGAGACCTGACCATGTAAGTAGTTGATTTTTTATTTCAATCCAATAATTAAGCACGAACTCTCTCTCTCACTCTCTCTCTGGAAATGCACTGTAAACACAGCCGTTAGGGATTTAAATCTCAATTCATTGATTCACAAATTACCTAAACATTAGGAATAGGGGATGATTTATGGCAATAATTATCCAACAAGATGCAACAGAATACAGTTTATTTAAATCCGTCAACTGTTCAACATGTTTTAGGGTGGTATTTCACCCATCATCAGGAGCTCATGACACTCTATCTACAGTATCTGGCATTGAAGGTGGCTACCTGTCGTGAACGTGACTAGGCGGGAAATCCCGCCCAGTCACGTTCACGACAGGTAGCAGTAACGGTCTCACTTATGCCAGATACTGTAGATACAGTGTCATGAGCTCCTGATGATGGGTGAAATACCACCCGAAACATGTTGAGCAGTTAACGGATTTAAATAAACTGTATTCTGTTGCATCTTGTTGGATAATTATTGCCATATTATATGATGCACGGTCCATTAAACATAAAATTCATCTGATTTTTGTGTTTTATCAGGCTAATTGTGAAGCAGAAGCCCCTTCCACAGCGCACTTTTCTATTTAAGTGCGTGTGTTTTGAACCTGATATTAATGATCGAAAACAACGACCGCAACTTGTGATGCGGAAGTACGGCGAATTAATGAACGTACGGTTTCCGAATGTTGTGTTTTTGTGGATTTAAAACTCTGCCTAGATATTCAGATATTATACTTGTTTAATGTGCCGGGCTTGCAGATGGCTTGCTATGTCAGTCACCTTCTGTATATTTTCATCCAACACGCAGCTGTTCAAACTTACGTATTCTCAAAATATTTTGAGAAATCACTGCCTGTTGTGAGATCCATATAAAACACGTATATACGATGTGTGAATGAAACGCAGTGTTTGTAAATGTTACAGCATGTGGCACGTATACCAACCACTGGACTTCAAAGGGTTAAACTGTTTACTGGAAAAATGTTCTGTTTAGTTCCCTGAAAAAGTGAACTTTTTTTTCGCGAAGCACTTTGCCGATGTGGTGCTGAGATGGCTTTTCCGTGACCGGTTGTGATGTAAATAAACTGATGGACAGTGTTGTGTGTCACCGACATGGGCAGCCTGGCGTCTCTATTCCCTGATCAAGAAGATGTGTCCGCTTGTTCGACGTCTCCCAACTCGACGACCCTGGCGCTGCAGGATCCGGACGACCCCAGAGACGAGACGTTACGTCGCTATTCGTATGGAGTGGCGATGCCGGCCATTTGCTGTCTCGGCGTCCTGGGAAATATCCTGAACCTGGTGGTGCTGACCCGACGGAACATGAAGGGCATCGCTTACGTCTACATGAGGGGTAAATATTTGTGTGCGTCTTACTGTGTCGTGGCCCAGTGTGTGTGTGTTCAGAGAGACAGCACTGGTCTGTGTGTGATTTCAGATTATCACGGCGGTGCTAGTGATGATAAAAGTCGTCTATGATGTCGGTGTGTGAGTAGTTACCGACGTGTCGAAAGCTCGTGGTGCCGTCGTCTTGAGGAGGGAACCTGGATGGGGGCTTGTATGTCGGGTCTTTGAAAGCTGAATGAAGGAGAGGTCTAGGAACGGGGCATCTTTGTCCGAGAGAGCTCTATGAGGGAGAAACTGGATGGAGGGCTTCTTTACTGGGGACCCCGAAGGGTATGCTAAATAATGTTCTGGAAATGGACATCAGTTTCCATAGGGGTCCCACTTTTGGGGAACATGGAGGGACGCTCCTTAACTAGGGCCTTTGACAGAAGGGAAAAACTTTTTTATTTAGGGAAATTTTTATGAGGAATTTTAGAAATATATAAAAAAAGGCCTTGTAAACGGGCAGCTATCTCCATAGGCGCCATGTTGGGGAACCTGGAAGGGGGGGGGATTGTTTATTGTGACATTGGAAAGGAAAAGAAAAGTCTTACCTGAGTTCCTTTTCTTTGGCCCATAGAATCTGGAGGCCATCTGGAACTTTAGCCAAGAACAGGGCTCCACTGAGTTGATATCAGATTATGGGGCACAAAATGCCCGCTTATAAGGCCTAGGTGCATCGGGACCGTAACATCTCGAACCCAAATTTAATCTAATCTAATCTAATCTAACCGTCTCCAGGAAGAAGCAGTCCCAAGACACCGCGGTCTGTCGAAACGTCAGAACTACTCAGCCGATATCAAAGTCACAGACGACTTAAGTCTTAAAGATTTTGGCTGTGTTTACAATAAAACACTTTGTTGTTTCGTGCAATGAGGAATCGTGAACACAACAAATGAAGTCAGATTTTAACTTCTGACGGAGGGTGTTTTGGTGTTGACGGACGCTGTCAGTGACACCGGCTGTATGAGTTCGAGCGTAAGGAGGGTGGGGAACAGGAAATGGTGTTATGTAAAACGGCACGGGTGGTTTCGCAGACTCGTGAGGTTTAGTCGGGCCTAACAGTGAGCATCTTCACACCTACCCCCTCGCAGTCCACATCGCACTGTAGGATGTGGAATCGTGGGTGAGCGGGCACACGGTTGTCCACGCTGGCTCAGAACTCTCGAATTGAAGAAAGACCTATTACTTAGTTTTAAGTAACACCCCAGAATTTCGTTAGGGGAAATGAAGAAAGCAGAATTTAACGTTTAGAGAAATATGCGTCGTGATATATACTTATAATAAAAGCCAACGATATGCAGCATTTTTCACATTTATTTGATAAAGTACTATACATGTTTCGGAAAGTTCCACTGTCCATTATCAGGAGTATCTCAACACTGTATGCACGCAATAGGTATTTGCCATGCTAGTTCTGTCGGCGTCTGCTAGCGTGGCAGACGCCAATAGAACTAGGATGACCAATACCTGTTGCGTGTATACAGTGTTGAGATACTCCTGATGATGGAGAGTGGAACTGTCCGAAACATGTAGAGTACTTTATCAAATAAGTGTAAAAAATAGTGCATCTAATTGGCTTTTATTATAAGAATAGAAGAAAGCAGTATGGCCGATATTCCAGCCGGCGTTCGATGTCAAAATCTCTGCGTTCTGGGTCAGCATTCTTGGTGATATTGGAATTTAAGGCACTAGAGACATTTAACTTCTTCCAGATTTGACCACCGGTACAGTAATCGGTCGATAGAGAAGCACTCTGTTAACGAATTATCCCTTGTAGAAGAAGCACAAATTAAAGCCTCTTTTAATTTGCGACCCAATTTTTAAGCTCATTTCTTTTACAAGCCGATCGTCGTTCTCTGCCCCTCTCTTCGGACTGTCGTCGGTTACCGAATCTTTTCGAATGCGCAGAACGTCACTGCATATTTGAGCGTTCTGCGCAGAAGCAGCAGCATTCCTCCATCTCTCATTGTCCTCCGGCTTTGTTTCGATGTTCCCCTTTTTGTCAGTGTTATTAATGAGATCTTAAGACACTTGGCCTATCGCGTTGAAAATAAGGAAGGTTTAAAATTTGTTTGCGTTTTGTACAATTCTAATAAATATTTATGCTTATATTAAAGAGTAAGAATGTTACTTTAATACAGTAATTGATCATTAGTGGCATTTTTCATACTTATATATCTTTTTTAATTTTATTTTGATAGATTTGTTGACGTTTGGCGAGAAATTTTAACTGTAGAACCAATTAAAATTTATAACCTGGAAAATTATTGGAAATTACCGTATATTGTAGAACTAATCCGCACCCTTTTTACAGTTTCAGAGGGCTAAAAAAAATCAGATGCTATTAGAATCGCGTGCGGATTAGATTCGCGGTCGTGAGCTGGATTTTGGAAAATGATAGAGCCGCTGTACGTGCCGTAAGAACAATACAATACAATAATTTGTTATTTTATTTATAATATATAATATTTATAATTTATTATTCATCAGACTCGCCGTCATCACTCATAACTGAATCATCCGTCACCCAGTCACTATCATCTTTATCTTCACCATCGTCCTCCCAGCGGTGCGGATTAGAACCGCGAACTAACTTTTTTTTTCGTTTAAGAAATCGGCAAAAACTAGTGGGGATTAGATTCGAGAATATACGGTAATTTACTTTTCTACGTGTTTTCGACCGTGTCGCAGTTTTCTGGGACAGAATTGCCCTCGCCAACCGACTGATGACTATATTTGATATTCCAGCACTTTTCAATGAAAAGACCAATCAACAATCTGCGAATGAGGAATGACGTCAGGTGCTCTGAAACATGTACTTCGATTTAAAGAGGGTCTGGCTTGAAATCTCAGCCTTTAGAATGATTACTTCGGCGTTTACGAAGTTCACCTCAGTGGCTCCACGTTAAAATATTCCAAATTACGTCACGTGACAACCTGTCCTTTCTGTTCAATTAATTAACCACTTTTCATCCATGCCACATGCTACAAATTCTCATATAATGAATTCCGTTAAATCAACTTACTTATTCACTTACTCACTCACTCACTTACTTACTTACTTACTGCATGCAGCGGAGTCCTTCTTGAGCATCTGACCGTTGCTCAGCTAGTCAAGAATTTCCGCGCATTTTATGGAACTCGAAAGTTCATTACCGCATTCACAAGTGCCCGCCACCTATCTCTATCTTCAGCCAGCTCGATCCAGTCCATACCCCCACATCCCACTTCCGGAACATCCATCTTAATATTATCTTCCCATCTAGACCTGGGTCTCCCAAGTGTTCTCTTTCCCTCAGGTTTACCCACCAAAACCCTGTACACGCCTCTTCTCTCCCCCATACGAGCTACATGCCCTGCCCACCTCATTCTTCTCGATTTGATCACCCGACCAATATTGGGTGAGCAGTACAGATCATTAAGCTCCTCATTACGTAGTCTTCTCCACTCTCCTGTTACCTCATCCCTCTTAGTCCCAAATATTCCCCTCAACGCCCTATTCTCAGACACTCTCAGCCTGCGTTCCTCTCGCAATGTGAGCGAACAAATTAAATAAACTATATAAAGGAATAAAATTACTGGGTAGGCGAACGTTTCTGGTGTGGAAGTGTTTTGCATTGGGAAGCGCCACTTCATTAGAGCGCTTCTGTCCAATGCTCCATGTTGTTTGTAGTAGAATTTATAACCACATGTCCTCCCTCACTGCACTTCCGTTAGTTTCCCCTTTAATGGCTTTATCGTAATCAGACACTTACTTATTAACGTCTCAAAGGGAAGTCCAAGGTTCAAACCCAGGTGACATCACATCACATACACTTTTTCCGAAATGATAGTCTTACGGATTCCGTCTCAAATCTCTTCGGCTTTCCCCTGCCAATGACCATTCCACCTTTCCCTTGGCAATGACCATTCCACCTTGCCCCTGCCAATAACCATTCCACCTTTCCCCTGCCAATGACCACTCCACCTTTCCCCTGCCAATAACCACTCCACCATTCCCCATGCCAATAACCACTCCACCATTCCCCTGCCAATGACCACTCCACCATTCCCCTGCCAATGACCACTCCACCATTCCCCTGCCAATGACCACTCCACATTTACCCTGCCAATAATCATTTCACCTTTCCCCTGCCAATAACCATTCCACCTTTCCCCTGCCAATGACCATTCCACCTTTCTCCTGCCAATAACCATTCCACCTTTCCCCTGCCAATTACCATTCCACCTTTCCCCTGCCAATAACCACTCCACCTTTCCCCTGCCAATGACCACTCCACCATTCCCCTGCGAATGACCACTCCACCATTCGCCTGCCAATGACCACTCCACCATTCCCCTGCCAATGACCACTCCACCATTGCTCTACACACATCTATAGCCTTGCTCACGCAACATAATAGCCTCTCCTCTCTCTTCTATTCAAGTGGGTTATTTAACGACGCTTTTAATTACTAAGGTTATGTGGCCTTGGTGATAGATGAAAGAATGAGTGGAGAAAAGGCTGAATGATATTGACAGATGACAGCAGGAGTGTGTGGCATGAAACTGTCCCACTGCCATTTGGCGCACTGTAAATCCCATCCACATGGTATGCCGTCAAAACGAATCACTCTTCAAATCTGGGGCTTTGTCCCTGACCAGCGCTTGCAAGGGATGAGCCAAGAATTCCATGTGGTGTATGTTGCCCTTCCATTTGAAGCTGTAATGTGCCTGATTACGTTTCAATTAGAAACGAAATATTTTGCAGACTTATAATACAAATTAATAGGTATCTGTTAAATGTACAGCCTTGTAAGTGCGCGAAACACTTCAAGAACAGGAGAGTGTTGAAGTTGTGTTAGGAACTGGGGATTTGCTTGCTTGGTATTTAGACCAAGTACCCTTCATACCCTTGGCAGCAAGTTCCGCTGCAGTACCAAGATTGACACTCCGTCCCAATACCCTACCATCACTGCTGCACGCTCCAACCGATCAAATCCCCAACAGTTAACTTAGGACCAATTTGCATTTACCTGAAGAAAGGGTGGGCACAGCTAGGCTAGCTTCAGAGCCCTTAAGTTTCCCAACAGTTTCGCACATAATAAATGTAGCCCCCTCCCTCGTTGCCCTTACCCCTCTTCGGCCATTTTATCCTGTCCTGACCTCTTCAACAAACTTCAACGTTTTAAGAAGCCTTCCTCTGCTCCTGTCGCACTCTTTCAGATAATACCCTGCAGGTGACAGGCCAGTCGAGGTGACTCGGGGCTTCAGAGCCGTGCGAAATAACAGTTTCTATCGCATCTTGAAAACTTAGCTCAACTCTGTGTGACACAACGTGTCACCAGTGCTCTAATTCTGCGTCGCAGTAGGCCGCTTGCACACGGAGGCCAGATGACGTAGTAACCTGATTTCGCATTTGAGCTATATGTAAAGATTCAGTCCGCAGCGAGCAGTAAACTGACTGGTTCTTATAACCGAGACGGAGTTTGTTTACTGCGCGGTACGGATTGGGTCTTTGACTACAGTTTAGATTGTGACTGCCATTAGACTTCGTGTATTTGAAGGTCGGACTGCAGGCTAGAAGTCAGTGTGCATCCGGTCGGTCCTGCGACCGGCCAACTCGACCCAAGTTTTCCGTGGTTTTCCTCCCAACGCGATAAAGATTTAGTTATCACGTTGCCCTCCAAAAACAAAACCCAGCTCCTTCCCCTTCCTGCACCTTCCCAACTGTCCATCTGCCAACAAGCTGCCTTCTAAGATTACGGACCCCGTTTACCTTGCTACCAAATTACATTTATGGGAAGGACGAGCGGGCACTGTCTGGCAACGTTCAGAGCAGAAAACTTTTCTGAGTATCCTCCCCTACTATAACAATGAGTCTAGTACTTCTTAATGTTCCTCTCCCTTTTTGTTCTTCTCTCTCACTCTTTCTCGCCTGGTCTTCAGTTCTTAAGTTTTTTTTCATTCTGATTGTTCTGGCGCTCTTTGTAACTCAGATTATGCACGGTCGAAGTGCAGATTGACTGTAAGACATTGAAGTACAACCAAAGTGTACTTTCAGATACAACACTGTAATGCTTTACAACAATCTGGCACAATATATTTTGTTTTTATTATTTTGTACAATTACGAACAAATGCACAATTAATTGACGATTTATTACACTGCTCCTTATTACACTGTTCCTACATGTTTCGACATTATTGTGTCACCCTGAAGGTGACACAATAATGTCGAAACGTGTAGGAGCAGTGTAATAAAAATTTTCAATTAGTTGTGCATTTGTTGTTTCATAATACAGAATAATAAAAGATGCACGGTACAAGTGTTAAGATAATCTGCTACATGTTTCGATTAATCCGAACTATCATCAGGCACCTCTATTGCTAGAGCTGAGCAGCATAAATACATTTGAAACACGCAGTTTTTCCTTTAGTGAGTTGTCAGTAATTTACGATTAGTAATTAAAATAATAATTGACCGAAATATGTAGAACATATTTTGACGTTTTGTTGACCGTGCATCTCAGTGTATTTATCTCAGTAATTAACCAACTTGGTGCACAAAATTTTTGTTTTACAATAAGTTTATTTCATGCCTCTACATGTTTCGAGCACTTCTGAGCTCATCATCAGGAGGTCAAAATTGCATTACACAGCCTCTGGTATCATCACGCCTATAGGTGTGATGATACCAGAGGCTGTATAATGCAATTTTTACCTCCTGATGATGAGCTCAGAAGTGCTCGAAACATGTAGAGGCATGAAATAAACTTATTGTAAAACAAAAATTTGGTCATTAAGTTGGTTAATTACTGAGATAAATGTGTAGAACGTGTTGTATAATATTAAATAGATGTTTTAATACTCGTGTTGTATATATAGTGCATGACGTCAAATTCAACCAGTTTAACTTATTAAACAGTCCATAGAATTTGTTTAATCTTTAGTGCATGAATATTTGTTTAAACAGTTTGAATTAGTTTTGTGTCTAGGCCTGCTGTATGTTGTATTTCAGTACAGTATAAAACAACGAGATTGTCGGAATATAATTTAGAAAACAAAGAATTGTAACGAATCTGGAAGGAAGCGTCCATGTTATGATTTGCGTTACCGCGACGGTAGTTGCGAGTAGAAACTGACGATATAAGGGAAGGACTAAGACATGGTAGTCTGCCAGAGGGCCGAGGTTGCAACCCGGAACCCCCATATATAAAGCGGTTACGCTGCTCAGTGAATTGGTACGTTCCATGCATAAACGTGGAGCTGATTTATTTGTGTGTTGTGCAGGGACCAGGTGCACAGAGCTGTGTATGCCAAAATGGGGTCGGCGCGCATCGTAATGTTGTCAGAGGCCCAGTCGGTATATTCTGCAAATCAACTGTGTGGACTCGAAAGGACACTTGCAGAAGGTCCGTGTGAATATTTAGCCAGTTTCGTGTAATTTCCGTACGCACAAACCTGAAAATCTCTCTCCAGTTCTTTGAAACTATAAGTCCTGACTGCAAGATAAATTAGTTTGTACACCCCTTCCTCAGCGCTATACCCACTCCTAGACAAACAACGGAAAAGTACGTCAAATTAGGTCACTTCTTTTCCAATTTGTTACACTGTAATTATCTCTTAGAGGTTACATCGTTTGTGCCACTATCAGCGTCGTTTAATAAATAACAAATAAAAAATAAGTCTTGAAACTTTCGTGGCGACAGAATCCGATGAAATTTTCTCTGGCAGACAGACGCGTCAGAATGTGAAGGTCTTACGACGTTTCGGCAACTAACTCCGTCCCCATATTCAGGGTGTGCTGGTGGTTTGATAGCACCAAAACTGATGAGTCACCGGTTTTTCTTCAGGTTGTGTTGGTGGTTTGGTAGCACCAAAACTGATGAGTCATTAGTTTTATCTTCAGAGTGTGCTGGTGGTTTGGTAGCACCAAAACTGATGAGTCACCGGTTTTTTTTTCAGGTTGTGCTGGTGGTTTGGTAGCACCAAAACTGATGAGTCATTAGTTTTATCTTCAGGGTGTGCTGGTGGTTTGATAGCACCAAAACTGATGAGTCACCGGTTTTTCTTCAGGTTGTGCTGGTGGTTTGGTAGCACCAAAACTGATGAGTCATTAGTTTTATCTTCAGAGTGTGCTGGTGGTTTGGTAGCACCAAAACTGATGAATCATCAGTTTTTTTTTCAGGGTGTGCGGGTGGTTTGGTAGCACCACAGTTTTGGTGCTACCAAACCACCAGTACATCCTGAAAATGGGGAAGAAGATAGTTCCCGAAACGTCGGAAAACCTTCACACCCTGACGCTGCTGTCTGCCAGAGAAAACTTAATTGAAGTGAAAAAATATTTCCACTGATAACACAGGAGTCCTTAATTGCAGAATTATCCCTTTGCTGTGGGCTCATAGGGTTGAATTTTACCTCCACGTACCCTTAATTCCGGCATTATGTGGAAATAAATGCTCAGTTTTACTATCCGGCCCCCTTTATCTGGTGAAGGGAACCACGATAGAAATTGGATGAAGGGCTGAGAGCGCCCCAAACTGCTCTGAACATAATGTTATTTGTTTCCCCAGTCTAAAGTATTGAACCATCAGGTCATTTTCCAAAAAACTTGTTACGGACACTGCATGGTTGAAGATCATAGCGATGCCGTAGTATTCTGACCCTACTATCAGCAATAACAACATGGCGGAGGCGGGAACTTGGGCGATACTAGCGCCATTTGCTGAATGGCGCTACAGTTTTGTGTGTGCTAGTACATATTGAAGAAATGTGCCAGTTTCGTTACAATTAAATCTTGTTAAATGTAATGCAACAGAATGGCGTCGTGTGAAATGTAATGCAACAGAATGGCGTCGTGTGAAATGTAATGCAACAGAATGGCGCCATGTAAAATGTAATGCAACAGAATGGCTCCGTGTGAAATGTAATGCAACAGAATGGCGCCGTGTGAAATGTAATGCAACAGAATGGCGCAGTGTGAAATGTAATGCAACAGAATGGCGCCGTGTGAAATGTAATGCAACAGAATGGCGCCGTGTGAAATGTAATGCAACAGAATGGCGCCGTGTGAAATGTCTGTGGCTGTCGGTTTGATGGGGTTGAAGAATGGACCGAGTGAATTAGTAATGTCAAAACTGACGTGGAACAAAGTAACAAAGTGCCTGCCATGGCTCAGGCAGTTAGTCTGTGTAAATTCATCGCGGACGCCCAGTTTCGATCTCAGGCTAGACCGTATGAGATCCGTGGTGGACAAGTGGCGCTGTGACAGGTTCTTCTGCCAACACATTTCTCCCGCTGTCAATATCGTTCCACCAGTCCTCGGTGCACGGTATAATATCAACACTTGATAGTATCTTGTCTCTCGCTGTTTAGCTCATGCCCTTGTTCTTTTTCCAACCAAAATTAATAACATCTCTCTCATCTTCTCCACATTGTATTTTCCTTCCCCCTGCCTTACTCTATCTCCCTTTCTCATCCATCTTGTTTCTCTCTTATATCATCATTATCAGTCTGTTTGTATCTCACCGGTCACCAGGTCGAAAAGTCTTTGTTACTTTGAGGTGAGTCATCCCAGTTGTGTTGGTCTAATTGACGAAAAGGAATACAAGTAAGCTATATAATCAGAACACAACTATATTTTCACTTAGAGAAGTACATAGGTTGTACAGCTACATGTTTCGGCCCTGGGATTTGGCCATCTTCAGGTTGTTCACAACTTATCTATCAGCTATACAATGGGCGTAGGTTTTATTCTGGGAGGGACGAGATCTCGTCTTACAATATTTGGGGGCCATTGTATAGCTGATCGATAAGTTGTGAACAACCTGAAGATGGCTAAAACCCAGGGCCGAAACGTGTAGTTGTATACCCTATGTACTGCTCTAATGTGAAAATATAGTTGTGTTCTGACCATATACTTACTTACTCCATGGTGCAGAGTCCTTCTTGAGAAGCTAACTGGTTTGCAGCTAGTGAAGAAATTCCCCGCATTTCACGGAACCCGAAGGTTCATTACCGCACTCACAAGCGTCCGC